>Ga0255052_10002988_pt1 | contig 11945 bp, 6 predicted proteins | sample JV7_2_21_MG_FD_188632 | JGI IMG/M metagenome (GOLD analysis project Ga0255052, IMG submission 188632) | Seawater microbial communities from Jervis Inlet, British Columbia, Canada - JV7_2_21 | ecosystem: Environmental > Aquatic > Marine > Inlet | place: Canada: British Columbia | collected... | reverse complement strand
TCTGGACGGCGGCAGGTCGAGGTACGCCGAACTTTGGAAGGCTCAATGTCGTTCTAGACCACCGGCACGGCTACCGCGCCGAAACACCGGCCAACCTTGCCGGGCAGTTCGGTTACATCGGCCAGACAGGTGTGTTTTATAACGATATGGGATTCGCCGTCATCGACCTGAGCTGGCAACAGGCATTGCGAGGCGGCGATGCTGGCTTCGTAGCAGGTCGCTTCGACCCCAATGATTACCAGAACGTGCTCGGCTACGTGAACCCATGGACGATTTTCTCAAACCTCGCCATTAATCTCGACACGAGTATCGCTCTTCCCGACTCGAGCTGGGGCATAGCCGCTGGTACGTTCATTACCGATCAGTTCTACGTCATCGGCGGCATCAATGATGCCAACGGTCTGGGCAGCGACAACCTGGAGTTCTTCGACGGTGGCGCAGAGTTCTACAAGTTCATGCACATCGGCTGGACACCATCCAAAGACGAACGCTACTTCAAGAATTTTCACGTCATGGCGTGGCATGTCGATGATCGCGAGAACGTGGGAATCGATTCCGCACATGGCATTACTTTTGCGGCAAACTGGACGTTCGACGATCGCTGGATGCCGTTTGCGCGGCTCGGATTCTCAAAGGGCTCAGCACCAATCTACAATGAGTCAATAACGCTCGGCATGATTCGCAAGTTTCTGTATCGCTCGGATCTCGTCGGCCTCGCCGCCAATCATGGCAGCCCTCCCGACAGCAGTCTCGACGACCAGACATCTATCGAGGCGTTCTGGCGCTTCCAGTTTTCGGCGAATCTTGCCATCACGCCAAGTGTGCAGCTGATACTCGATCCCGCCCTCAATCCTGTTGACGACAAAGTCTGGGTGTGGGGCGCGCGCTTTCGACTGACCTTTTAAACTCGACGATCAGTCACAGATCGGTTGCCAATTTCTCAACAGCAGTTTTTCCATTCAAGTCGTTCAATCGATTACCTTCCCGGGATTGAGTAAGTTCTTCGGGTCGACGAGCCTCTTCAGGCCTCGCATGAGTTGAATCTCATCTCTGGATCGGGATTCTTCGAGCCACTGCTTTTTCTCAATTCCTATGCCGTGCTCAGCCGAGATTGAGCCCGACAGGCCGTCGAGGCAGCCGTAGACAATTTGATCGCACTGTCCGTGATGAACACCTTCGTCGTGCGGCGTCACGAATATATGCAGGTTGCCGTCAGCGATGTGCCCAAACACAAGGAACTTCGCATCGTCACGCCATTTTGCGATGCCCGCCCCAAGCCTTTTCACATAGGTGCTCATTGCCTTGATCGGCAAACTGACGTCATACAGATAGGCCGGCAGGACCGGATCAAAATCCTCACGGATAACCCATAACATGCCCCGCTCTGATTCGGACTTTGGTATTACTGCATCAACGATGTCACCGTTCTCGAACCCCCGTTCCAGCAAAACCCGGAAACGCTCCTCATCGGCTTCGGCATCAGTGCCCTCGGCTTCGGCGAGCACATAAAACGGATAATTGCGTGACATAGGCGGCGTATGCGCTCCTTCTTCAGTGACCTCTCGGTAATAGCTATTCCACATCACTTCGTAGGCACTAAGCGTGCCCGCGAGATCGGAGCGCAGGGACTGCAGGGTTCTCACGACGGCGTCGAAGGACTCGAGCGCGAGCATGGCCGTTTGGCGACTGGTGGTGAGTGGAAACAGCCTGACGACAACACGCGTGACAATTCCGAGCGTGCCCTCGCTGCCGATGAACAGCTGCTTCAGGTCATAGCCGGTATTGTTCTTCAGCATTTGGTTCATCGAAGAAATGACGGTGCCATCCGCCAGTACGGCCTCGAGCCCCAGCACGAGGTTTCGCATCATGCCGTAGCGCAGCACATTAAGACCGCCCGCATTGGTCGCGGCGGCGCCGCCAATCGTGGCACTGCCCCGAGCACCAAAGTCCAGCGGAAACAGAAAGCCCTGGTCGGCAAGCTGTTCCTGCACGGTTTGCAAGACCGCCCCAGCCTGAATGACCGCCACGCCATCCATTTCGTCGACTGACTCGATCTGGTTCATACGTTCCAGAGAAATAATGACGTCGTCGGCCGTGGATACGGCACCTTCCACCACACCGGTCAGGCCGCCCTGAACGACGACAGTCTGGTCAAGACTGTGGCAAAGACGTAGCACATCGCTGATCTGTTGGGTTGTCGAAGGTCGCACCAGAGCCTTCGCTTCGGTTGGCGCGGAATCCCAATACGAAATGGCGCGTTCGGTAATTTTTGCGCCAGTAATCACCTTGCTGTCGGCCGCCAAAATGCGCTCTAGCTCATCGATAAGCTTGCTCATCGCGCTGTTCCCTGGATCTCAGTGATACCGTCATCAGAGTAACCAAGTTGCCTCAACACATCCACCGCGTGCGCGCCAGCCCCCGCTATCTGGTCACGGGATGCTACTCTACGCCCCAGCCGAAATCTCAAGCTCTGGAGCCTGACCTGTGAGCATCTGGTCACAAGCCAAAGAACTGGCAGCAGTAACGCCCGAAGAACGCAATCGCTATGTCGATTTCCTTCGCGCGGCGTCTATCCTCGTCGTGGTTACCGGCCACTGGCTCGTTGCCACTGCTTATTATCACGATGGGACATTTACTCCTGGTGACGTACTGGAATCGCAGCCCGCGACGCAATGGCTGACATGGCTGTTTCAGGTGATGCCAATTTTCTTCATCGTCGGCGGCTATGCCAATGCTGTCTCACAGGAAAGTGCCCGACGGCGCGGGGTCGGCTATGCCGGATGGTTGGCGGCACGTTTGCATCGACTGGTTACACCTCTGCTCGCCCTGTTACTAGGCTGGGCCGTGCTTGCGATTGCGTTGTATTTCTTCGGTGTCAGTGGCGACGTCACCCGGCTTGCATCGCGCGGTGCCCTGATCCCGATTTGGTTTCTCGCGATTTACATCGTCGTGGTTATGCTCGCGCCGCTGACATACATGGCGTGGCGTCGTTGGGGTTTTGCCTCATTCTGGGCGTTTGCGATAGTCGGTGCACTCACCGACGTCGCGTTCTTCGCCGCGAAGATCGAATGGCTGGGCTGGACCAACTACCTCTGGGTCTGGCTCTCGGTCCATCATCTAGGCTACGCGTGGCGCGACGGGCGACTCGGAAGCCCGGCTCGGCTCCTGAGCTACTCCGCACTTGCCCTACTCGTATTGATGCTACTCATCTTCAAAGGACCGTACCCACTGGCCATGGTGGGCTCACCTGACGAAGGTCTCAGCAACACGCTGCCACCCAAGATCACCCTGCTCGCGCTTGGCGTTTTTCAATTCGGCATCCTGCTCTCCATTGAAGCGCCCATGCGTCGTGTGCTGTCCGGACTACGAATTTGGGCTGCGACGGTATTGATCAACGGCATGATCATGACACTGTATCTCTGGCATGTAACCGTGTTGATCGTGGTTATCGCTTTGTCGTATCTCGCCGGTGGAATCGGCCTTGGGCTCGAACCAGGCACGCAGGAATGGTGGCTCACACGCCCGATCTGGATAGGGTTTCTCTATGCCGTACTACTTCCGGTGACCTTCGCACTTGCGCCGTTGGAGCGGCGTCCACGCTCTGCCGATACGCCGGTGCCGAGCGCAGCAAGACAGGTAGGCGGAGCCATTCTTATATGTCTGGGCGTCGCTTACCTGGCGTTATTTGGATTCGGCAGTGCACCGCTGCCCGGGCTAGGTATCGGAGTGTTCTTGCTGGTTATTGCAGGATCATGGATCAGCGGTTTATTGCACGGCTATAAGTAGGATCAAGAAAGCACTGTCGTCACGGAATCCCGCTTACAGAATCGGCTCAATCGGCATCAGATTGATCAACCCGAGTGTTACTCGCTTACCGCGAGCAACTTCGCGATCAGGGTTGAACTCTGACGTTGTTTGCCAGCTATTTTCCGGCAGGATGTCTCTCTCGATACTCTGCGTAAGTTCCTGCGCCAGTGTCTGACTCTCAATCAACACACCGACTTCGGTGTTCAGGTTCGCCGAGCGTGGATCCAGATTGAAAGTACCGATGAATATCTGCTTATTGTCGATTACCATACTTTTCGCGTGAATCGCGAACACCGGGTTCTTGTCGGCAAGCCGCGGATAGCGCTCGATCAATTCCGCCTGAATTTGCGGGTGCGGTTTGTATTCGTACAGCTCGATACCGGCGTTCAATAACCTGGGACGTTGTCTGAAGTAGCCCATAAACGCGGCAAGGTTGTCTGTGGAGGCCAGCGAGTTGGTTGAGATCCGAATCTGCACGCCCCGTTTGTGCAGCTCGGCAAGTAAATTGATGCCGCCCTTCGGCAGAATCAGATATGGGGATTGAATAAGAACAGAGTGTTCCGCGCTGCCTAGTGCACTGATCAGGTCATTTGTCGACGCCCCACCGCCTTGCAGACCCTCAGATCCAGTATTCTTACCTGGGTCGTCGCTGATAAATTCGACGTCGTGCCATGCCATCGCCTGCAATAAGGTCGGGAAGTGTGTTGGCATGTCTTCAATCGCGTCCCTCATTTCAGGTTCGAAATTTACGGGATCGCGGGCATAAGCATGTAACTGCGCGTATTTCTCCTGCACCTCTTCAGCGGTCACTTGTTGCTCCGACTCATCAACAAGTTCTTCGACCGGTACGGCCAGAGAGCTGTTCCAGAATTCATCAAAATTGTCGCTCATGTCCTGAACGGCTGGTCCAAGCAGCAAGATATCCCGGTCGCGAAAATTGTATTCGTGATTGAAATCGAAATACTCATCAGCCATGTTCCGGCCGCCCGTGATTCCGGCAATACCATCGAAAATAGCCGTTTTGTCATGCATGCGCTGATTACTGTCACGAAAATCTATGACGGCATTTAGCAGCATGCGCCACGTGGACGTACCGACCGAATATTTCGGGTTGTAGATTCGAATCTGCACATTCGGATGTGCAGCGAGCAACAACAAGGTCTTGTCGTCTGCGTCAATGAGAAAATCGTCGACCAGCACTCTGACGGACACGCCGCGATCCGCTGCTTCGAGCAACATCTCGGCCGCGAGTACGCCGATGTTGTCAGTACTCCATATGAAATACTGAACATCGATGCTCTGCTGTGCATGCTGTGCCAGCCACGCACGCCCCATCAGCGCCTCTTCACCTTTCTCGAGTATGTACGCGCCGGTTTTGTCGGACATAAGGGCGGCGCAATCCGCACAATTGGCCGTGACCCAGTCATGCAATGACTGGCTTGCTGCGCTCGCCGAGGCCAGCAGCAGTGCAGCAGCCGGCAGTACGGCCCTATTTGTCATTTCGACACATCGGTCGAATCTTGTGTGATTCACGAACTGCATGCAAATAGCGGCGAACATCACCGTCGCTAAAATAGTAGTAGGCGGTGTCGTTCGGCATGATCGCGACAATGATTCCACCGTAACCCGACAAGACCACGACCCAGACAGGCTCATCGCAGCCAAGGTAGCCCGACACGTCAAAACTCCGGAAGCCGTTGTTATAGAAAATAGTTTCCAGTTCTGCCTGCTTGCCCGGATCATCAGGGTTGCGCTGCTTGATTGAATCGAACAATTTCCGGTCCAATGGGTCTTCGCCACCAATACGACCATCATCAATGCCGATGAGTTGTGCGAACTTTGCAACGTCATCGCGAAGCAGGGTTAATCCGAATCCTGTATACGGTTGCGCCACTTCATCGTAGGTGCGGCGAGTTGCTTGTGAAAGCCGACTTAAGCGGAGCGGCTTCCAGATCTTTTCGACCAGAAGATCATCGAAAAAATCTGCATCTGTTCCTTCAAGTGACTTGATTCGATTGTTGATCGCAAATCCAGCCAGGTAGGTGTCCCAGGTGCGATACACCAAATGCTCGCCCGGATTTGCACTGCGGGGAAACTCATTGCACGCGAAGTTGATCTTCTCCGCGTGGTCACCGGTGAAAAACCGGACACTGATTGCCGAATTTTCATCGGCATGCAAATCCGGCGATCGGAAATGACCTGTCGTCATGTCGAGCGCGTGCTCGATCGTGACGTCATCCCAGCTGTCGCCGCACTCCGGCACGTGGTCACCGATCGATGCGCTTGCTGTGCCTGGATACATCTTTTCCATGAGCATTAGTCCCAGGCCCCCGACCAGTGACTTGGCGGTCGAGTACGACGGTAGTGCCATTTCGTCGCAATACGGATAGCGGCCATGCGGTGTATTACAGCCGCCTGTGTAATGAACGCCGTCGATGATGAAGCCATACAACGACATCGCATCCGGGTCGATCTCCTCGGTTGATCCGAATTCGTCGCTATCCGTGCCCGGATAATCGTTCGATATTTGCTCGATCGGTCGCAGCGGGAGACGACTGTTTCGATTTGCAGCGACTAATGAGATGGCATCTGTATCGCCGTCCACTTGACCGGGTTCATAATTCGCGGCAAGCGATCCACGCATCTCAAACTGCAGATACAGGCACGTCTGATTGCTGATCTGAAACACAACGTTCGATGTCTCACCCGCATCGTTGAACAAAAAGATCATCAGTCCATTGTGAATACAGTCTTCTCTACGCTCTTTGAGTGCGAACGGAATAGCGGCGCGCGTATAGCCGTTGTCCGTACTCTCGTCCCACACTCGCCCGGGCCGTAGAACAAACTCCCACCAATTGTGCTCGTTACGGACCGGCCCCTGAATCAAGGGCACGAGATGTTCGCCGTCCTGCACGAATTCAAAGTCAAATGCCGGCAAGTCGCCGAAACCTGGCCGCTCCGGGACGATCAGACTCAGATCATCGAGCAGAACATCAAGATGATTGGACTGTGCACTCGTTTCTAGTCGTAAGCGCCCCGAGAAACGATTGCTCGCGGGACTGGCGTTCTCAGCAGCGCTGAATTCATTGAGGGAAATTGGCTCTGCAACCGCGCCGCCATTCATCAGCAGATCATAGGAAAGCACTCTCCCACCATCGCCGGGTAGCGGCACGTCCCCGCAGGACTGAAGCAGCAGCACAAAGCACGTTAGAACGATTCCGCTGAACTTCATATGAAGGCCTGGTTAGTCCTTGGGTTACCCGCTGGGTTCGCGATCCAGTGCCCTGGCCGGTAGATACATCACGAGCAGACAGCCAACAAGTGCAATTACAGAGATGTTAATCAGCAGTCCGTAATTGTTCTGACCCACGACCATTGCCGCAACAGCTGGCCCCGTTGCGAGACCCATCTTCGATGCGAATCCACCGAGCGCTGCCATCTGCCCTGTCGAATCAAACTCGGAGCACATGCCCAGCAAATACGAAATCACGAATGCCCAGGTAATTCCTACGAGAACCTGCGACCACCAGTACACTGACGTTTCCCATCCGCCCGGTTTGACGTCACTGAAATGCAATATCCAGATGCCGAACGCGGTCAATACGATGGCGATGCCGACCGGGATAAGACGTCCGAATCTTGTCGACATCAAAATCACGAGAACCGATCCCGCAATCGCAATCCACGCGGCGATCCCGAGTGCGCTACTGATGAAATTGACTTCCAGCATCGCATCTTTGCCAATACCGATCGCGAATGCATAGATGGCCATGTTCGCCCCCTGAAACAAGAATGTTGCGATCAGCGCCATTGCCGCCAGTTTCTTGTGATTGCTGCGGGTTGCCGCTGCAGCAACAATTTCCTTCGGCGGGTAGTCCGACAGAAACGGCAACATCAGAAGCGTGACGAAACTAAACGTGACCAGTGACAGGAACAACGCTGTCGTCCCATACTCTGGCACGAGTCCCGGTAAGTACATTAGTCCGAGCCCGCCAAGTCCGAATTGAATCGTCAGCAGATACCCAAACGTCCGATCAGCATGAGTCGTTCGGGATATCACCGCAAATCCGATCCCGACAAGCAGTCCGCCAATGCAGCCGTGCACGAAACGAGTTCCTGTCAATACGTTCGCATTGGTGACAAACATGGACGCGAAATCGAATGCCATAAGGCCGAACAGAAGAATGACAGCAGCGGCTCGCCAGTTGATACGTTTGACAACAAACACTGCACTGAACGCACCTGCCGCAGCACCGTAAACGTTTGCTGAACCGACAAACCCGGCCTCGCGATTGCTAAAACCAAGTCCTTCGATCAGACCGTCTACAAGTGCAGGCATTATGTTCACGTAAAACAAACCAGCGGTCGCAAGAAACGCCAGAAGAACGCGTGCAATTTCGCCGTTTGGCTCAGCGACCGGGAATTTCTGAATTGCCATCGATTGGCCTCTTGGTGTTAAGCGTTGGTGTCGTGCAGCACGCCAGCTTGTTGAAAAATTTCAACAACGGCTTGCATTTGCTTTTCGTAGTTGCGCCATTTGCCGATCGAGCCGGTGTGCAGCGCCTTACGAACCTGGGTCGCACTTGCAGTTGTAACTGCACCGCCTCGATCTGCAAATTTCAAACACTGGTCTTCCCAGGACAGGCCGCAGTATTCCAACAGCGACTCAATGACTGGGCGAGTGTCTGTAACGAGTTCCTCATAGCGGACGGTGTGAATGACGCCGGGCAACACATCGAACCAATGCGTCATCAGCTTGCGATACTCAACGAGATAATTCGCGAGTTCCTGCAAGTCGTATGAGTAAGGATAAGCGCCCTCGAACATCGTCTTGTACACGGCGTAACACGTATCCAATGGATCGCGATCGAGCCAGATGATTTTGGCCTTGGGCAGCGCGAGATGTATCAAACCCGCGTACAGAAAATTCATCGGCAGCTTGTCAATAAACTGTGCCGTCGGATTGGTCTTCGGCCGGGCACCGGCAACGTAGGCCTCACCTAGTGCTAGGAAATCGATATGCCGGGTTTGTGGGACAAGGTCCGCAGGATCTTTCGGAGCAATGTCCGACTTTAGTTTGCATTGGTTTACCAGCTCGATACCGAATGCCTGAAGTTCCCCAACCGACGTAACGACCGAGTGTCCCCCCAGAATACGATCGACAAGTGTCGTTCCGGTTCTTGGCGAACCGATAATGAAGATCGGTTCCGCGTTGATGAACCCTTCAATAGAGCCGTCAAACAGATCCGCGGTATACACCTCACGAATCTTGCGCATCGTCGCCAGGTCTCGTTCCGGACGATATTGCATTGCGTTACGCCGAGCTGCGGCGCCCATATTCAGGCTCTCAAATGAGGACTCATAGTCTTCGATGTCCTCGAGCTCTCTTGCCAACGCGTAGCACAGCTGTACCCGGCCAGGATGAGCCTCCGGGGCGCTTTGCAATGCGGCGCGCAGACTATCGACATTGTTGTCTTCCGCGGTTTGAGTCTTCAGGCCAGAGCGGAGCAAATGGGCATCGTAATCTTCTGGATTCAGCTGAATTGCGCGATCAAGGCAAGATAGAGCCTCATCTTGTTCGCCGAGAAAGCGCAATATCGTCGCGAGGTTGTAATGATGATTGTGATTGTCGGGTTCGAGCTCGATCGCCCGCCGAAAATGCCGTTCGGCGTCCTTGTGGAGACCCAGGCGATTCAGGGTCAGGCCGCAACTTGAAGAGTGGAACGCCGTTGAAAAGTCGTATTTGGCTAGCTGGGACGCCACCACCATGGCCGCCGCATTCTCCCCTATCACGGTAAGAAGCGACATTTTTTGCAACAGCCACTCCGGCTTGCCCGGGCTTACCCGCAATGCCTGATCAATTGAGCGAAGCCCGATCGCCGGCTCGTTCACCATCAATGCGAGCTGGCTAGCCGTGTACCATCCGGAGTCATACTCGGGAAAGCCTTGCGTCAAGTCGTCGCAAGCTGCAGCAGCTTCGCGAAGCTTGCCCTCACGCATCAGCCGCAATACCTGCTGCTCGGCCTGCTGCGCCGACATTTCGGAACCTTGTGTCATGATGTCAGGCATCGTATACAAAAAAACCGGGCCAAGGCCCGGTTTTTTTTCTTTGTGCTGCTCTTAGAATTCGTACCTGAGCGACAAACCGATCGTCCTCGGCGTTGCGATGTACTGACGCTGATTATTACCGTAGTAGTTCTCGAAGATAGAGGTATCCGTGCTCATGAACGGCGCTGGATAATTGCCGGTAACTGCCTGCTCATCCCCTATGTTGCGTATGAACACAGCCGCCGTCCATGCGTCATTACCCAGAGCAATGGATGCATTCCAGAGCGAAAAGCCCGAGAACTTATCCTGAATCGTCGTGTCCTGTACTGAGTTGATTGAATCAGACTGATAGTAGCCGCCTACGTTGGTCGTCAAGTTCATTCCATTGGACAAGTCGACACTATGCCTCAGCGACGCGGTAGCCGTATTTTCTGCCGTTCCTGGCAGACGATGCCCATCCTCCGCCAGCAATGCACCATACTGTGGCTGAATCAGGTCACCGGTTAGCTCAGCTTGGACGTGGCCAAATCCGAAGTTCAAGTTCAGAGTCTCTGTCACCTGAATCATTACCTCAGCCTCGATACCCGCGGTCTTGGCGGAATCACCGTTCTGTGCCATGAAAAATGCCCAGTCTGCAGTCGCGGTGTTGAGTTGCGGGTCCTGCCAATCCAGATAGTAAATGTCGGCAGAGTAACGAACGCGGTCCGTAGTGCCCTTTATACCAATCTCGTAATTCCTTACGGTATCAGCACTATATGACTCGACGGTTTCCGGATTGCCCTCGGCAAAAAATCCAGTCGTCGGAATCGCATTCGATCCGCCGCGGCGGAAACCTTCTGAAATGGTTCCGTAGGCCATCATTGAATCGTTGACGTCCCATGCGACATTGATCTTGAACTGAACGTCGTCTTCGGCCTGTGATGGAAAATCGTTGAATGGCACTACGACACCCTCAAATAACGGAAAGTCCATCGCTGTACGATTCTTGAGCTCATTATCGAACCATCGCAAGCCACCGGTGATATGGACATTATCGTTGATATGCCATGTCACCTCGCCGTACACCGCCAGATCTGTGAACTCTTCCTGGCGCTGATAATGGAAGTCGATTTCGCTCAACTGAAGGCCAAGTACCCACCAGTCACCGCCAGCAGGGCAGTTTGCCGCATCTGCAAAGCAAGCAAGTCCATACTCGTTCAGTCCCAACAGGTAACTGAAGTTGTACACCTCGCGTTCCTGGTCCATGTAGTAGGCACCAACCGTCCAGTCGACATTGCTGTCCGAATCGTTGGATACGAGGCGGAACTCCTGAACCAAGGCTTCTTCTTCAAAGCCGGCGTTAACATGCGCAACCGGGCGAGGAGAACCGTTGTAGAGCCAGAAAAACCAGTCGCGCCCGGTGACCCAAAGGCTGGAATTGTCTCGCCAACCGCTGCCGTCATGCTCATACGACGAGGTGCTGGACGTCAGGGTTGCAAAACCGAGATCCCATTCGAGATCGAGATTCACGAGCGTCGCTTCGCGTTCGGACGGTTCGAGCATAGTAGATCCGCTCTGATCGTCTCCGTTGTAGACATTACCAAAGAAGTCGGCACCCTCTGTGATCGTGCGGCGCGCACCTACTTCATCCTCCTGCCATGAGTAGTTCAACTGGATTCCGAACGTATCCGACGGGTCGAATCGCATGGACGCCCGTACGTACTTGATGTCGACGTCATCGGCGTCCTTCTTTGAGGTGTAGCAAGAGCCGTTATTAATCAGTTCAGTTGTCGATAATCCGGAATCCTGAACGCTAACGCAGGTACCAGCGTCATTCAGGACAACCGGCTTGCCGTCCTGCAGTTGGTACAGATTTACGTAATCAACGATGCCGTCGTTTTGTACCGTACCGCCAGACAGGCGAAATGCCGCGGTCTCGCCCATCGGGATGTTGACCATGGCATCGGCACTAACGTTATTGCCATCAGAATGCTCGGTCTGGCCGTAGGTAACACCGACATTTGCGTCAAATTCACTGGCATCCGGCCTGTTCATGATGTAGCGAACGGTGCCACCCAATGCGCTCGAGCCATAAAGTGTTCCCTGCGGTC
>Ga0255052_10002987_pt1 | contig 11946 bp, 10 predicted proteins | sample JV7_2_21_MG_FD_188632 | JGI IMG/M metagenome (GOLD analysis project Ga0255052, IMG submission 188632) | Seawater microbial communities from Jervis Inlet, British Columbia, Canada - JV7_2_21 | ecosystem: Environmental > Aquatic > Marine > Inlet | place: Canada: British Columbia | collected... | reverse complement strand
CAACGCAGATTTTGTCGCCGCTTCGACTTACAAATGGATGCTCGGTCCACCCGGCCTGTGCCTGCTGTACGTCAATCCGCGTCATCAACAGGGCCGACCGATAGAATTCAACTGGATCAGTCGCAAGGACAGCCAGGATTTTGCCAGACTGACCGACTATACGAAAGACTTCCAGCCCGGTGCGAGACGCTACGACGCGGGCGGGCGTGCAAACCTGGTCAACATGGCGATCGCAACCAGCGCCCTGCAGCAGATCCACACCTGGGGTATTGACCGGATCAGCGCCTACACATCCACGCTGACCAGCCTCGCTGCCCGGATGGCGGCGGAGCGCGGTCTGCAATGTACGCCGGCAGCACATCGTCCACCGCATTTGCTGGGCATCAGCTTACCGGATGACGCTGCGCGCCGGATCGCGCGTGAACTCCACAACCGGAAAGTCTATGTCAGCTTACGTGGCAACAAGCTCAGGATATCACCCCATTTGTATAACACCACGGCCGATATCGAACGCCTGTTCACGGTTATGGATGAATTCCTCTATCGATAGTGTTGCAACACTAGACAGGCATTGGTGCCGCCGAATCCGAAATTGTTGCTCATGACCGTGTTGACACCGGCGTTGTCCTTGCTCTCCAGCAAAACGGGCATACCTTCAGCGCTGGGGTCCAGTTCGGAAATGTTGGCCGAACCTGCCATAAAGTCGTGTTCCAGCATCAGCAGGCAATGGATCGCCTCCTGCACCCCGGCGGCGCCCAGGGAATGTCCGCACAGGGATTTGCTTGAACTCAGGGCCGGAATTTTTTCCTTGAACACCTCGCGTATGGCATCAAGCTCGGCAATATCACCCACCGGCGTACTGGTACCATGGGTATTGATATAGTCGATCGGTGCATCGACGGTGGTCAAGGCCTGTTGCATACAGCGCACCGCCCCCTCACCGGAAGGCGCAACCATGTTTGATCCATCGGAGGTAGCACCGTAGCCGACAATTTCGGCGTAAATTTTTGCGCCGCGGGCCTTTGCATGCTCCAGTTCCTCCACCACCAGCATGCCCCCACCGGCGGCGATCACGAAACCATCACGGCCGGTATCATAGGCGCGCGATGCTATCGATGGCTGATCGTTGTACCTTGACGACAAGGCACCCATACCATCAAACATCATCGCCAGCGACCAGTGCTCCTCTTCCCCGCCGCCGGCAAAGATCAGATCCTGTTTACCCAACTGGATCTGCTCCATTGCGACACCAATGCAGTGCGTGCTGGTGGCACAGGCAGAGGTGACAGAATAATTGAGGCCACGGATGGCAAAAGGTGTCGCCAGGCAGGCGGAAATAGTACTGCTCATGGTGCGTGGAACCAGGTAGGGACCGACGCGGCGTACACCCTTGTTACGCAGGGTATCGGCACCCCAGACTATATTGGCACTTGACGCGCCGCCTGAACCGGCGATCAGTCCGGTGCGCGGGTTTGAAACCTGCCCGGTCTCAAGACCAGCGTCATCTATGGCTTTTTGCATGGCGACATAGGCATAGGCGGCGGCATCGCCCATAAAGCGGCGGTCTTTGCGATCAATATGTTCGCTCAGGTCGATATCCACAGATCCGCAGACCTGGCTGCGCAGACCTATTTCCTGAAACTGCTGACTAAAGCTGATACCCGACCTTGACAGGCGTAAAGATTCAGTAACGTCTTCCTTGTTGTTTCCCAGACAGGAGACGACACCCATTCCCGTGACAACTACGCGGCGCATACAAACATCCTCAAAAACTGTCGGTGGAAAGAAACAGACCGACCCGTAAGTCCTCTGCCGAATAAATGGGTCGACCGTCAACAGATACCGTGCCGTCGGCGATAACCATGCTCAACTTGCGGGTGATCACTCTTTTAATATCCAGATTGTACGTTACCAGTCCGGCCGTCGGTAAAACCTGGCCGGTAAATTTTACCTTACCCGAACCAAGTGCCCTGCCCTTGCCCTTGCAGCCACTCCAGGAAAGAAAAAAGCCACATAATTGCCACAAGGCATCAAGACCCAGGCATCCGGGCATGACAGGGTCGGTCACAAAGTGGACCCCGAAAAACCACAGATCCGGATTGATATCCAGTTCAGCCGTGATCGAACCTTTGCCGTGCTGCCCGCCATCGTTATCTATGTTAACGATGCGGTCAAACATCAGCATGTTTCCAGTCGGCAGTTTGCCGGTATCTGCACCGAATAAATCACCTGTTCCACAAAGCACCAGGTCGTCCCTGGTGTAGGAATTTTTTCTGTTCTCCGGTTTGCTCATTTTGTTATTTTTTTCCCGTTTGATCGCTGCTGAAGGATATCAGGAAAAAGACATCAATATTGCCCGTGGCCTTCGTGGTAATCTTTCCCGACGGGGTCCGGACCCACATAAATTTTGAGAGGTCAAGAACCATGACAGCTGATTTTACCCTGACCGATGCCGAAACCATAGCCAAATACCATGAAAATGGTGCCTGTGTGGTCCGAAACATTATTTCCCCACAATGGATCGAACGCATGGGCGATGCCGTCGACCGTATCCTGGCAAAACCCGGCCCCATTGGCATTGAATACACACCAACAGGCAAACCCGGGCGTTATTACGGTGACTTCTTCCTGTGGCGGCGGGATTCTGACTTCGACGCATTTATGCGTTCCTCCCGCCTGCTACGGCTTGCGGCAGAATTTATGCAGGCCGCTGAAATCCGTTTTTTTTACGACCAGTTACTGGTCAAAGAACCACGCACGGCGGAACACACGCCGCTCCACCAGGATCTGCCCTACTGGCCCCTGCGCGGTGAGCAGATCATTTCCATCTGGGCCGGCTTTGACCCGGTGACCGAAGAGGCCGGGGCGGTGCAGTACATCAAAGGCTCACACAAATGGGGTAAATTCTATGCCCCTGCAACCTTTGGCTCCAACACGGGATTTGCCGATATCTACAAAAAGGCGGGGCTTGAACAGATGCCCGACCCGGATAGCCTGATCGCGGAGAATGAAATGTTGCACTGGGACCTGGCACCGGGTGACGTGGTTGTGCACCATCCCCTGACGCTGCATTATGCGCCCGGAAATGCAACTGCAGCAGGGCGTCGACGGGGGCTGGCTTTACGCTACATCGGCGAGGACGTCACCTGGGACGACCGCGACGGGACTTTTATCAAGAATCCAAATATCGCAAACACCCTCCCGTCGATTGACCTTGCCGATGGCGAGGCCATACGCGGTGAGCTTTTTCCCTTGCTCTGGCAAAAACACATGGCATAAGCTCAGGATTCTTCTGACGCCCGGCCACCCCACGAATACGATTTATTTCCGCGCGAGAATAACTTCTGAAGGAAACAACAATTGCTGAAAGTACTCCCTGGTCTCAAGTTTGAAACCGTGCAGCAGCAGATGACCGGACATTTGCACACCTCTGCAACCACCCATGGTTTTTGGTGACAAGCGGTAAACCTTCTCGTACAAATGACTGCCCGGTCGCTCGCCTTGGGTCATACCGGCCAGGACCAACTTGCCGCCTTTTCTCAACACCCGTTTGAACTCGAGGAGCACCGGGTCCATGTCCTTGAAGCTGAGCAGATCGAACATGTAGTTGTTCATCAGCAGGTCCGCGGACTCATCCGGCATATCAAGATGGAAGGCGGTGCCCGTATTCAGTGACCAGTTTGTGTGCGAAAGTTTTTGCAGCCGTCTTTTGGCCTTGTACAACATGCCTGGAGAAATGTCGATACCCTTATTGCTGCCGTCTGGATTTTGTTCAGCCATGGCATAGAACGCCGCACCGGTGCCGACAGCGACTTCGATGATATCCTGACCGTTTTCTACACCAGCCAGTTCCAACGCCCTGCTCCGCGCGCGTGATTCGGTCAACCACGCCCACACATTGAAGACCGGTGCAATGCGGTCATAGACAGAACCGATGTCGTCCTGTCCGATGTGTGCGTCTTGTGGGTCGGCGGTCATGGATTCAATTCGGTGGTAGTCAAGGGACGTTCCGTTGCCAGAAACCTGTGGATTTCATCGGCAACTTCGGCCTGCGCACACTCCGGATTGGGCGTCATATGGCCACAATCCCCCTTGATCAGGCGTACTTCGGCGCCAATCATTTGGGCAAGTTGCACCGATGGGCCTGGATTGACCATGTGGTCGGTTTCAAAGGCGATGATCAGGGTCCTGGCCTTGATAATCTGGCCCACCCGGTTTGAGAACTGCTCGAAAGGTCTGGAGATATCGTGGTGTAAAGCAGCGACCGTTTGGGTTCTGCGGTTTGCCAGGTCCGCATTTGCAAGCCCTGCCGAGAAACCCTCAAAAAACTCTGCAAACTTATTCGCCTCGACCATGCCGTTAAAATACACCGGCGTCCATAGCGTCAAACCATCCAGGGCCGTCAACAGCCTGATCGCCCTGTGTTTTGATTCCGGATCGCCCGTGTCCGTATCGATTGCATCCAGCCAGGCCGACCATAACATCAGGTCATAGGCCGTTGCCCAGGGCGTGCCTTCAATCGGAACCGCGTGGTCCATGAAATGTGGAAAAGTGGTCATCCATTCAAACACCTGCATACCACCCATGGAGGCACCCATGACGGTATTGATATGCTCGATGTGCAGTTTCTCAGTTAACAGGCGGTGCTGCGCCCGGACCATGTCACGTATGCTGATGACAGGAAAATTCCCGCCCGGCTGGCTACTGCTGTTGGAAGGTGAGGAAGACAATCCATTGCCGAAAGCTTCAATGGCGATTACGTAATATTCGTCGCTGTTTGCCATTTTTCCCGGACCGATATATCCATAGTTGGCCAGGTCCCGGGTGGACCCGCCATACCAGGTCGGGAAAACCAATATATTGGACTGGTCGGAATTTGCTGTACCAAAAACCCGGTACGCCACTTTGCATTCCTTCAGAGTCTCTCCGGAGTCAAGCCGGCATACGCCCAGATCCGCTGTGCGCAACTCGTCTTCAGCATATGCCAGACCGGCCAGAAGCAACAGGAAGGTGCATAGAAGCCTGCATATAATCACGTTGATTTCCATATTCATGTTTGTCACGTTGACCGCCTCAGTCTATTGAATGATAAACGCCCGGGCCAGACATTTCAGAGCAACGGATGAATTCGTATGTCAGCCTGGCATTGAAGCATTGTCGCCGGTTATCCTGACAATCGTATCACTGAAATATCCGTTAAACCGGGTGCGACCTCCCAGGCTGTAGGCGCCAAGTTCACCGAATTCAAGATAATCCCCGGTGCCGATATCTGCCGGAAGGTGGAGCTTTCCAGGCAACTTGTCGGCGCCATCACAAGTTGGGCCATACAGGCTGTAGGAACGGTCCTCGCCTTCCAGTTCCTTGCCATCCCGGTAGACGCGTACGGGGTACTGGTCATGCTCGTCGTAACGCAACTCCCAGAAAACACCAAACATACCATCATTGATATAGAGACGATCATCCTTCCTCAGCAATACCTCGACCACGGCCGATAAGCCGGGTGCGGCCAACGCCCGGCCAGGCTCGCATAAAATCTCCGCGTTAGCTGCCAGTGGAAGTGATGACACGGTCTCTCTTATGGTCTCGAAATAAGCTTCCAGGGCCGGCACGGTGTAATTCGGGTAACTTTTTGGAAATCCGCCGCCAATGTCCACCAGGCGTATGGAAAACGGTAGTTGCCGGATGACCTCCGCGGCAATACCGATGCCGTAGCCATAGGCCTGGGGGTCTTTGACCGAGGAACCGACATTAAATGCCAGCGCCGGCTCAGCACCGCTTGCCCTGATACATGCAAGCAATGATGGCATGTGGGCAGGCGGCGCGCCAAACTTTGATGACAGGTCCTGTGCGGCCGAGCTGTGATGCACCGCCATGCGGGCGAATACAACCGAGCCCCCGAGGTCCACTTCGTCCTTGAGGATTGCCAACCCGTCTTCGTGATCGACCAGGAAATGGCGGACGCCATACTGCCCCTGTGCAACCCTGGCTGCACCGCGAATCCTGGTCGGTATCATGAAATAACAGCTACCCTCGGGACAGCTGGCCTTGACCCCGGCAATCTCTGGTAAAGATGCGCAGTCGAAGTGACAAATGCCGGCATCAGCCAGCTGCCTGATGATTGCGGGTTCATCATTCGCCTTGACCGCATACAATACGCGGCCCGGGAAACCATTGATAAACCGCTGGGTATTCTCCCGATAGACTTCGGGATAGATACAATAGACAGGCTCGGCCGGCCGCCAGCTGTTCAACATGGAAGAGACGCAACTGAATTCAGCCTGCGACATGTTGGTTTACCTCACTTCGCGTTATAGCCATAACTGGCCGCCGATATGAATCTGCAGCATTTCCCGCATGTGAAGACCTCTCCAGTAAGTTGTAATCATATCCTACTGGCCAAACAAACCGTCCACCAGAAAAACAATTTGCTACAAACAGGACAATTTTCTTTGCCTGACCGGAAGAACTTACTGTCTTGAAGACATGTATTTTCGTATTCAAAGGTAAAAACGCCGAAGAACATGTCAATGCCCGAAAACAGGGTAAAATGTCCATACACATCAGTAAATCAGTTCTCACTAAAATAATGAAGAGAAAGGTGTCCTTCATGAATTTGCTCAACAATGCAATTTTTAAAGTCCCGATGCCGTTCAACGAACCGGTATACGACTACGCCCCCGGCTCACCGGAGCGTGCCAATCTGAAAGCAGCGCTCGATGATATCGCCAGCAAAAAGATCGAAATACCCCTGATCATCGGAGGCAGGGAGATCCGCACCGGCAAACTCGGCCAGGTGGTTATGCCGCACGATCATCAGCATGTACTGGCCGAATACCACCAGGCCGGCGAGCGGGAGATTGAACTGGCGATCGAAACGGCGATGGCGGCCAAGCAGGAATGGGCAACATTGCGTTGGGAAGAACGTGCGGGAATCTTCCTGAAGGCGGCAGACCTGCTGGCCGGAAAATATCGTTTCGTGATGAACGCCGTCAGCATGCTCTCGACCAGCAAGAGTCCGTTTCAGGCCGAGATTGATGCGACTTGTGAGTTGATTGATTTCCTGCGCTTTAACGTCCATTTCGCGCAGCAGGTCTACACTGACCAACCGATGCATTCGCCAAGGGGAATCTGGAACTCCGTGCAACAGCGACCGCTGGAAGGCTTCGTGTTTGCCGTGGCGCCTTTCAACTTCACCGCCATCGCCGGCAACCTGGCAACCGCTCCGGCCATCATGGGTAATACGGTACTGCTCAAGCCGGCATCGTCCTGTGTCTATACCCCGTACCTGATCATGCAGATTTTGAAGGAAGCCGGACTGCCGGACGGCGTGATCAACTTCATCCCCGGATCCGGATCGATGGTCGGGAAGGTCTGCCTCGACCACCGCGACCTTGGCGGCATCCACTTTACCGGTTCGACCGGCGTTTTCCACCAGATGTGGCAAACGGTTGGCAAAAATATCGCAAAGTACAAATCGTATCCGCGCATCGTTGGCGAGACCGGCGGCAAGGACTTTGTGTTTGCACACCGTAGCGCCAACGTGAAGAAACTGGTGACCGGTATTATCCGTGGAGCCTTCGAGTTCCAGGGCCAAAAATGTTCGGCCGCATCGCGTGGATATATCCCCGTATCGCTGTGGCCCGAAGTCCGCAGAGAACTGGAAACGGAAATGGCCCGGATAAAGATGGGGCCGGTCGATGACTTTGGTAATTTCTTTAATGCCGTAATCGATAGATCGGCGTTTGCGACCATCACCGAGTTTATTGATTACACCAAAAAGACGGATGGTGCTGAAATCATCATTGGCGGAGCTTATGACGACAGCAAGGGCTATTTCATCGAGCCGACGGTGATCCTGGCCGATAATCCGCATTACCGGACCATGGAAGAGGAGATTTTCGGTCCGGTTATGACGCTTTGCATCTATGCAGACGAAAAGTACGAAGAGACGCTGGAGCTATGCGACCAGACCTCGATATACGCTTTGACGGGCGCCATCTTCGCCACGGAACGGACTGCCATCAGCCTGGCGCTCAGCAAACTGGAGAACGCCGCCGGCAACTTTTATATCAACGACAAGCCAACAGGTGCCGTGGTTGGGCAGCAGCCATTCGGCGGCGCCCGCGCATCCGGCACCAATGACAAGGCCGGTTCCTACCTGAACCTGGTCCGCTGGGTATCTCCGCGCACCATCAAGGAGACCTTTGATGCCCCCGAAGCTTTCCCTTATCCGTTTATGGATGCTGAATGAGGGATTTTGATTAACTGAAGAAAAACTCAAAAACTTTTATCGTATCAGTTGTAACCCAGCAACCGGGGCAGGTACATCGACAGGGGTGGCCAAAAGGTTGTCACCAGCATCACCGGCAACGCGGCAAAGACCATGAATAACAGGGCCGGCCTTGCCACCCGGGTGATACCGACATTGCAGATACGGCAGCTCATAAAAAGAATCGGTGCCATTGGCGGGCTGTTGCAGCCAATGACAACACTGGTGCCGACGATGGCTGCGAATTGAATCGGGTCGACGCCGATACTGGTCATCACCGGCAGTAGCAAGGGGCTGACGATAGCGACCACGCTGACATCGTCCATGATCATGCCGAGCAGGATCAGGAACAGGTTGACCGCGAGCAGCACCAGGATCCTACTGTGGAAGGTCCCCATCATCAATTCGGTCAACTCCTGGGGAATGCGCTCGAGGGTGAAAATGCGGCTGGCCACGAACGAGAACACCAGGATGATCATGATGACGCCGGTGGTGGTGGCGGCCTCCACCAGGGCCCTGAAAATTTTCCGCCAGTCCAGTTCCCGGTAGACGAACAGGCCGACTGGAATGGCGTAGACGACCGCAATGGCCGCTGCCTCGGTGGGGGTGAAAACACCGCCGTAGATACCGCCCAGGATGATGACCGGCACCAGCAATGCCGGCAGGGCAGTCCAGCCGGTACGCCCGAACTCGGCAAGCCTTTGCTCCGCAGTGGCTGGCTTCGAGCCGTGCCCCGAGTCGTGATCTGGGTCGTTCCCCGAGTCGCCTTTTTGCTCACGGCGGATAAAAAACCGATTCAGCAGGATCAGTGTGACAATAAGCAGCATACCGGGACCGATCGTGGCCAGGAAACAGGCGGCCACCGATTGTTGCGTAACCACGGCGTAAAGGATCATTGTTATGCTGGGCGGAAACAATATTCCGAGCAAGGACGAAATCCCCAGCAGCGCGCTGGTGTAGTGGCGCGGATAGCCGTGTCTTTCCATCGGCCCGGCCATGATCGTGCCAATCGAGGCGACCGCCGCGGAGGCGGTGCCGGATATCGCACCAAAGATACCGCAGGCAACCACCATCGATGAACCCATGCCGCTTTTGGAGCGACCGACCAGTGCCTCGACAAACGCAATCAGGCGTGCCGCCATGCCGCCGGCCTGCATCAGGTAGCCGGTCATGATGAACAAAGGCAGGGCGATCAGGATGACCGAATTGATGGCCCAGAACCCGGTCGTCATCACGAATGAGAGATGCACGTCGTAAACGATGGTCAGCACCAGCGTCATCGCGGCGAAAGCAAACACAACAGGCACACCGATCAACATGCAGACGATGACCGTCAGGATCGCCAGTACGGCACCCATTACCTGGCACCCATCAGTCAGTGCCCCTGGTTAGCCGGTCGAAATCGTGCATGACATCTCGCAGCATGTAAAACAGGAACAGCAAGCTGGCGAAGAACAAGCTGGCCTGGGACAGGTACAAGGGCAACTGGAATACCGGCGTACTCTGGCGTTTGGTCAGTCCCCAGGCCAGCAGGTCGTAGCTCCAGACAACGAAGGCCACGACCATCGCCAGCGAAACCAGGGTCGCGGCCAGGTGCAAGGTGTTCCGCACGCGGGCGCTTTTGACATACACGGCCACGAAATCGGCGCTTAAATGTGAACGCTCCCGCGATGCCAGCGCCGCGCCCATCATATATAGCCACATCACGCTGAACAGGATGATCTCCTCCAAGCCCAGCATCGGCGCGTGCAAGGCTGAGCGCATAAAAATACCCAGCACCATCGCGCCAGCGATAAACAGGCTCAACACGACCACGACCATGCGGATGACCTTGCTCAGCGCCGCGTCGACCCTGTCAAATACCGTGCGCAATCCCGCCATTGAAACCCCCTACTCCGGACTCGATGCATGGGCGCGAATGACGGCCATGATGTCCTCGCCGTAGGCCTCGGCCACCAGCGGCCAGACCTGCCCGCGCACCCGTTGCACCCATCGCGCCATTTCCTCATCAGTTGGCACGATGTATTGCATGCCGTTTTCCTGCGCGATGCGAATCCAGTACTCATCCTCGGCCCTGGCATCGGCGAACTGCCTGTCGATCACCCACTGCGCCGCTTCTTCGACTATCTGCTGATCACTTTCGTCCAACCGCTCCCACACCGCCAGGTTCATCATCAGCACGCTAAAGGCAAAGCTCTGCCTGGAATGGACGTAATAATCGAGGATGTCGCGGAAGTACTCGTAATCCCAGTAAATGACGTTGCCCGAATCACCATCGACCACCCCCGTCTGGATCGACGTATAGACCTCCGACCAGTCGATCGGCACCACCTCGAAGCCCATCGCCTGCACGGTCTGCGGATTGGGGAAAATCGTCTGCGAACGCACCTTGATGCCACGCGCAGCATCAAAATTGGTGGCATAACGCCCACGGGTCGCAATCCCCCCAAAGCCCTCCGGATAAGGCCCAAAGAACTTTAGCCCGTTCTCGGCAAACAGCGGCGACATCAACCGCTTCAGCCAGCCATCCCGCCCAAAGGCACTGATGGCATCCTCCCAGCTCAATACCAGGTACGGCACAAAGCCAACCGCCAGGCGCTGGTCATAGGACGTCATCGGCGCCTCCAGCATGAAATGCACATTACCCTTCAACAACTGGTCGAACAGTTCATTCTGCCCGCCCAGTTCGTTCTGGAAGAACACGTTGATGGCGATGCGGCCCTTGGATTTAGCCAAAACCCGTTCGGCAAACGCCAGGCTGGAGACACCCTGCGGCGAATCCTTGTCGCCGGAGGTGCAGACCAGGTGGAATTTATTTGGAGGTTCACTGGCGGCCAATGGCAGTGTGACGAGAAGGCAGGCAATGCACAAGGAAACGAATTTCAGCAGGTGTCCGGTGATGGCTGGCAAGGCGCTTGTTTCCTTGTTATTAACCGGGCGCCAGCTTAGCAGAACGGGTATGAAAGGGTCACATGCTTTTTCGGATACAAGGTGTTAAGGGATTCTGCTTGAGTATCGCCCTGGCGTGATCAAGTGATTTAAACCAGTGTTCGTCAAAGCATTCATTGCGCAGCTTGCCATTGGATTTCTAAATATCTGGCGTCAGAGTAAAAACCATGCGACTGGCTTAATCTGGATAAATTAACCCAACTGCACACTCCTCCCGCCATAACCGCTCATCCGAAGCGGCGAGCACCTCAAGGTCTGCGGGCGTGGCGTTGTCGTCGTCCACCCACAGACGCAACAGGTCACTGCCGTTGATCAGGTCGATGGCCAGTTGATCGCGTTCGTACTCATAAGGAAAATCACGCCACAACTCGTAGTCGGGCCTGATCCGGCGCAGTGCCTTGAAAGCCAGCGCCACGAGACGCCATGGGCAAAACGCCTGGTGATCGTAACCGGGGCCCTCGACATGAATCTGTACCCCGGCACAGAGCTGACCCACGTGTTTATGAAAGGTCGGCTCAAACCAGCATTGGCGTAAGATGCAGCCTTCCATCCATTGGGGTGCGATATGCTCCATGGCCTTGAGGAGTTTACGGGTATCGATGTCCGGAGCGCCGAACAGTTCCAACGGACGGGTGGTGCCCCGGCCTTCGGACAGCGTTGTACCCTCCAGCATCACGGTTCCGGCATAGCAGCGCGCCATCCAGAGGTTCGAGGCATTGGGACTGGGA
>Ga0255052_10002986_pt1 | contig 11947 bp, 10 predicted proteins | sample JV7_2_21_MG_FD_188632 | JGI IMG/M metagenome (GOLD analysis project Ga0255052, IMG submission 188632) | Seawater microbial communities from Jervis Inlet, British Columbia, Canada - JV7_2_21 | ecosystem: Environmental > Aquatic > Marine > Inlet | place: Canada: British Columbia | collected... | reverse complement strand
GGGGCCGGATACAAACAGGCGTGGCCCGGTCTCTTCGCCGCGGTCTATCAGGTCGCGGTGATCCAATACACGTTGGGGAAAGAACTCGCCGGCGGACCAGGTCGAGGTCACGCCGTTGGCCAGGAAGACAAGTCCGGTGTACTTGACCTCCTCCACCCTGCCCCGGTCAACAAGGTCGTAGTTGTAATGGGCGTGTAAATCGATCATACCGGGTAGAATCGTCGTCTCGGCATCGAGTTCGATGGTCATGGAAATGGTGGAGGTTGCCGCGACCGGCAGCGGTCCGAGCATGGCGAATTTCCCGTTCCGGATAAGGATGCCCGGATTCGGCTTTCGCTCATCACCGGTGCCGGAGAATAACCAGCCTCCAGAGATAAACAACTCATTCCCGGCTGGATCCGACCATTGCGCGATGATCTTACCGTTGAACATGCATATGAGTGCGACTGCAGACACGAGTCTTGCACATAAACCCATGGGATTGATCATGACTCTCCCCTAAGCGTTGCGGGTGTAAGCCCGCAAGTATAGACGTAAACATGACACTGGGTGACGTTGGTAGCCCCATGGATTTCATACTGGTTGACACTTGGGAGGTCGCCCGGCATACACTTAAGTCCGTTGTGTGCCGGTTGCGTACCGGTGCTGGACAACATCGGCGCACCGGAATGGGTCATGCAGTCTATCTTGATGATACTTGCCCTGGGGTTTCCGGTGGTAGTGTTGTTCTCCTGAGGAGTATGTAAAAGAATGGACGCGAAGGCAAATTCGGGCAAATATAAAGGCCCGCACACGGCCACATAGCAAGGCAAATATGGATCTATTTACCGTAACGATCGGCGTCAGTATTTTGATTTATATTGTGATCGGCAGTTATGCCGGGCGCAGTATAAAAAAACTGGACGACTATTTTGTTGCCGGACGGCGAGCACCCACACTTTTGATTCTGGGAACCTTGGTTGCCAGTGTTATGAGTACATCCATTTTTATGGGCGAGGCGGCGTTTACCTACGATGGCCAGTTTGGCGCCTATTTGCTCTTCCCAGGTATTGCCGTAACCGGCTACATGCTTGGCGCACTGTTTTTTGGAGTCTATTTGCGGCGCAGCCGTGCACCAACGGTGGCCGACTATTTTGGGCACCGCTTTCAGAGTCGCCGTTTGCAACAGTTTGCCGGGTTCACCATAATTCTGGGTCTGGGTGGCTACTTGCTGATCGTGACGCAAGGCGCGGCTCTTCTGCTGTCCGATCTCACGGGTCTGTCATTTGTCACGAGTTTGATCATTGCCTGGCTCAGCTACACGTTTTTCACGATGTATGCCGGATCCAAAGGTGTGATTATCACCGATACGCTGATGTTTCTGCTGTTCATGACCGCGACGGTCTTTTTTGTTGCATATATCGTAGATGGTTTCGGCGGCATCAGCACGGCGATCACAGATATGGCGCGCCTGGAAAGCAAGGCGGGCATCGCCTCCTGGACGGGTATTGTCGGTGAAGGCACCGATTGGCCAACACCGCTGGATTACGTGATTTGGGCGGTCGTCATGGATATTGCATGGGCCCTTGTTTACGCTGTCGGCCCATGGCAGGCCAGCCGTCATTTGATGGCGCGTGACGAACATGTTGTATTGCGTGCTGCCATCCTGGCCAGCTTTTGCGTCATTGTTCTGCAAATGCTGGTCTACGGTATCGGTGGGCTCATGAATTTGGCGAAAGTGGATATCACTCCGTCTGAAACTGTTCTGATATGGGCGGCGAAATCGATGGTGCCGGAATTACTGGGCGCTTTCCTGCTGGCGGGCATAGTGGCTGCGGCCCTGTCGTCAGCGTCTACGTTTCTGTCACTCGTAGGGTTCAGCGTCAGCAACGATATGGGCAGCAAACCGCTTGCACTTACCGTGAACACAACGCGCAAAATCATGCTGATTACCAGTTTGATCGTACTGGTTAGTTGCTACTTTTTTCCACCCAACATTTTCTGGTTCATGCTGTTCATCGGAACAGTTTTCGCATCCAGTTGGGGACCAGTGAGCCTGATGAGCATCTGGAGTAAACGCATCACAAAAGATGCGGCCTTCTGGGGCATGGTTTCAGGATTCTTTATGAATGTGATACCTGCAACCATTGATTATCTTGGCGCTTATGATATGCCGGAATATTATCCCGCAGTCATTGGCACCGTGGTAAGCATTGTTGTTATTCTTGTTGTTTCTGCGCGCGGCAAGGTCAGCCGCGAAGAAAATTGCTATCGCATGCGTCTGCATCAGACACCGCCGTCCGATATCGACCGGACAAAAACAATTAAAACCCTATTGGCTCCGCTGGGTTTGATTGTTTACGGCAGTGGGATGCCTTTTTGGTTGCTGCATTATTACGTGATTCCTTATCAGATTGGAACCGGCGAAATTCTCCCCGATGGGTCCGTAAACTGGGCTACAGGTGAGGCACTGATTACGCTGACAATATTTATGCTGCATGTTCCTCTTGCCCTGATGGCCATGAAAGTGATTTGGGATCGCTATAACCCGCAAACCAAAAGCAATCAGAAAATACTACTTCGTGCGCGTTTGGAGGAAAGGACTGAAAAACGATAAAGGCTAGAGTAACTTAGCCAGGTTTCTGTAACAACAACGAAAGATTGGGAGCTTGGTGGAATTGAGAAGTGTCTTGCTACCGGTTATTCTGAAGTTGTGCTCACAGGACGTTCTGAACGTCATATCAAATCCTTCTCAAGATTCATCGAGCAAAACCTGGACCCCAAGGATCAGGACCAAGTGAGGTACATGACCTCTGAGAATCTCATCGAATACCTTGATGGGTTTGGTAAACCGCCACCTTCCGAAGATGTGGTGCGTGGGTACAAAGTACGAACCGTACAGCAGAGCATAGATTCAGAAGAAGCTGTGTCCAGGCGGAAGGCAATTTCAGAAGTGATTGCGCGGTCGCTGATGAAAAATAAGGACGAGTAGTGTTGATTTGCATCCAAATTTGCCCCGGTAATTGCATCGAATTTTGAACCATAGAAGACCAATGAACTCATTGAATGCACAAAAGGTTTTCAGTCTGGTACTGGGTCAGTTTTGAGCGCAAAAACCTTGTAAAAACGAGTCAATTGAACATGCAAATCAATACCCTGTTGCATTATGCGACAAACAGACGTTTTTCCGTGTTGTATGCTTTGCAAAATACAACAGGATCCGGATCAGACTGATAATATTTCCGCATCAACACGGGCATTTCCATAACAATCTTCCTGAGTGTTCATGAGAATAGATCGAGCGTCCAAATGATCAAACAAATCAAGAATTCCTGTCTCGGCACACTGTTATTGATTTCATTATGTTCCTGCGAGTTTCCGGACTCTCCTGCCAGCAGTCCAGAGACGACAGCCAGTGACTTGCAAGGGGCCGTTTATCTGGGCCTTGAACCACCCGGGATGACTGCCAAGATTTTCTTGCCTGATATTCTGGCAGATGTTGAGAGAGGCACTTGCTCAGGCTTTTTAATCAACGCTAGCGTATTCGTCTTCAAACTTCTCTCACCTGAGAGGGATTGGAAGTTCGAACCAGTCTATATCACTGAATTCAAGGATGGCAGGTGGACAGAGCCCAGCGTTGCACCATTCAGTGGCCTGTACCCCTACAATTTCACTGTTGCTCCAGATGGCAAGACCCTTTACTTCACATCCTTGCGTTCGGCTGACAATCACGAGACAGTACTAGAGCAGGCTGATGTCTGGAAAGTGGAAAAGACAGCTGATGGTTGGACAGAACCTGAAACCTTTGGCCCCCCTGTAAATTCCGATGATAACTTTGAGAACTATCCGTCCATCACCGCAGACGGCACACTTTATTTCATGAGTTTTCGCGATGAAGGTTTTGGCGAGGACGATATTTACCGCCTGAAACTGGTCGATGGAAATTACCTGGAGTTAGAAAATATTGGTGCCTCGGTTAATACCCAATACTCTGAGGTTGATCCTTTTATCAGCGCCGATGAAAGCTACCTGATATTCTGCACAAACAGCCCGGGAGGTTTTGGTGGTTTTGATCTCTACATTTCCTTCCGCAAGCCGGATAGCTCTTGGACACGTCCCATAAATATGGGTGAAGGAATCAATACCGCCGGGGCAGAGTTCCGGCCCAGCGTTACCCCCGATGGAAAGTACTTTTTCTTTACCAGTGACCGCTCTGGAACTGGAGAGATTTACTGGGTCAGCGCGGAAATCATCCAGTCACTGAGACAGTCATCTTTTGCATATGGACTCTGGGCGCCGGGCCCCGAGCCAGAATTGTTTGCGTTTGACCTTGTTGGCAACAACGATGCACAGCTCGCACTCGGGATCTCCCCCAATGGAGAGGAACTGTATTTCACCCAGGCCCGTATTCAGGAGCGGAGTATTGCTTTCGAGCTGCAAAGGTCAGAGTTTATCACCGATCAGTGGAGTGCCGTGGAGCCGGTTTCATTTGGAAGTGAGTACGGCGACACGGAAGCATTTTTCAATGCTTCAGGCCAACGTCTCTACTTCTTTTCCAATCGTCCTGAGAATGGTAGTCCCGAGCCAGTCCAGACGCCGAACCTCTGGTACGTGGAAAAGGATGGGCACTCATGGGGTCAACCTGCGATGCTGGGGAAACCGGAGTCGCTGGTAAAATATGGCTGGTCCGCAGCGTTACTGGATGACAGCACGCTGTATTTCACGGCAAGACCACATGAAAACCCGGGGTTGGCGGATATCTACGAGGTATCGATCGCGGGCGACACCTTTGGCGAGCCGAGAAGCATTGGTGGAGCGATCAATACCCTGGAGTACACCGAAAACGAGCCGGCCATTGCGCCTGACGGAAGCTACCTGGTCTTCTACTCGGCCGGGCGCCCCGATAACCTGAGCTCAGAACTGCTGGGGGATCTCTACATCAGCTTCCGGGGAGCCAATGGAAACTGGCTGGAGGCAACACACATCGATGCGCCGATAAATTCCACGGCCGAAGAAAACTGGCCACGGATTTCAGCGGACGGAAAATTCCTGTTTTTCAGCAGCAACCGACGTGAAGGCAGCGAGTTCCCCGACCTGTACTGGGTCAGCACAAAGGCATTGCAACAGTACGACCCACGGTAAGTTCAATTAGAATTGATGAACAAGAGAGAAATGGAACCAATGAGCACGCACATCAGATTGCCTGTCTTTCAAACGGTTGCGGATATTTTTGCTTTTACATTCAGAGAATTTCCGTCACTATTTGTGCTCGCCTTTGTTGCCGCAGTCATCACCGAGCCGTTGACGTTTCTGTGCCTTCAATTCACCGGAGCCTTTGCGGAGTTTGCTTCTTTGGCGCAACCCGGTGTGTTCACTGACCACTTCGTCGCGTCACTTCTTAAAAGCGGACCCGGTCTTTTGATCGTCTTGATGGGAGTTCTGTTATTTCTTGCACTGATTGCTGTATCGATCATCCGTCACATCACACACGGCGAACGGCTGTGGCTAGTCCGTATCAACAGCCGCACAATTCCCTACATGTTAAGCCAGTTGCCTGTCCTGCTCATCCTGGTTGGGATCTGTCTGTTCTTCCTCAAAACAACGACCGCCTTCGGCTGGGATTTATTGAACACACCGGTAGAGCCTGGCACCATCAGGTTTCTGCTGTGGCTGCCCGTCATAATTGCACTTTCCTATTTCGGCGTTCGTCTCTCGCTTGTTCCGGTCGCTGCAGTGGCCAGTGGTTCGCTTAACATTGGCAACGGTTTTTCACTCAGCAGAAACAACGGTTTCCGTATTCTTCTGATCGTCTTGATTGTTGGACTGCCAATCCTGATTGTGGGCCTGATCGCAATGGATGCAGTTCTCCAACTCTATTCGACAAGTCAAGACCCGCTCGCAGGTACCGGCGAACCGGATGCCTCATACATTTTTGACGGGGGTCCAAGACAGATTCTTGAACTTTACAGATATATATTCAGCAGGCCACCCTTCATTGCCGCCAACATGGTTGTCTTCACGTTCCTGGCCATTGCGGCTGGCTCAATGTTGAGCGCCCCCACCATCGCCTATTACAAATTGACAAAGGGACCATTGACGCCCTTCTCCAGGAAACCAACAGCACAGGAATAACCGAACATATGAAAACTAAAACCGCGAAACCGCTAAAACCGCGACACCCACATCGCTTCAGATTTCCTATATAAAACCGCTGAGTAAAACCGCGACACCCACGTCGCTTTAGATTTCCTACAAAGTTCCAAGTCGATTTGCCCTACTGATACGCAATTCTGCGGTTTAAGCTTCCATACATTTGCTCGACAGGATCGATATACAGGTTGAGGTATTGCGTCCCGACAAATCGATTTTGAGTGAACCTGTAGAAGGCATAGAAAATTCAGCGGCAGTGCGTGAACGGGTCATGGACGCTTGAACACGGGTCTGAGCACCGTCTGACAGGAATATAATGGCCGGAGTTGACCGTACTCATTGCAGCTACCGTCAGGAGTGATAAGCTGTGTGTCGGAATGACTGCCCGATTTAACTACCCACGATAAGGAAACATCAAGACCTTGGCCGCAAATATACTGAAAACCCTGATCGTGGATGATGAATCGCTGGCACGCCGCGGCCTGGCCCACCGCCTGAAAAACATCGAAGACATCGAGGTCATAGGCGAAGCCCGCAATGGCCGCGAAGCCCTGAGTCTGATAAACGAGAAAAATCCTGACCTGGTATTTCTTGATATACAGATGCCTGGCGTAAACGGTTTTGAAGTGGTACAACAACTCGACGTTGATACCATGCCGGTCATACTTTTCCTGACCGCATATGACGAATACGCGGTCAGTGCTTTTGAGGTCAACGCGCTCGACTATATTCTTAAACCCATCGACGAAGAACGCCTGCACCAGGTGCTTGACAAGGTGCGCACAAATCTTAGTCAGAAACGGGCGGTAGAACACAAAAAACTGCTGCTGAAACTGGTCAGTGATATCAGCGGTGAGGCCATCGACAGTGTCTCGCAGCTAAAAGAAAAAGGTGTTGAAAAACTGGTGAAGAAAGAGCCATCGCGGCTTGCGATCCGCGACAGCGGCCGAACCACATGGGTAAACCAGCATGACATCGAGTGGATCGACGCGGCCGGTGATTACATGTGTGTACACGCCCTGGGTGTGACCCATATCATGCGCAGAACCATGAAAGAGCTTGAAACCGAACTGGATGAGGATATCCTGCAACGCATCCATCGCTCAACCATTGTCAACGTCAAACTGGTCAGGGAAATGGAGTCGCATATCAATGGCGAGTACTTCCTGACACTGGAATCAGGCCACCGGGTCAAACTGTCGCGGACCTACAAAGACAAACTGCAATTGTTCAGATAAGTGCCCGGGCATGAATGCCTGCTGGTGCAGCATGTGGGCTGCCAGGTTTCCTCCGTTCGCTTTATCGTCCTATTACAACCACTCACCGCAGACCATGACGATGTGCACAACCATCATTTATGTCTGATGTCCAGAATGGCACCCGACGTTAATAAATAATCAGTTTGTAACGTCTTGCCGGATTAACGCGTCAGAGTATGTAAGCCAATAGGGAGAGCGATCGAAAACCAGGTTAAATATAAATTACCGAATAAGCAAAGCCGGGACATTTTCTCCCTGATCATCGTCTGACCGACGTTCCCGGCTTTGCTTCAACCGCCCCCGCTGTTAACCCTCTTTCGGCGCGGGGCGGTTTTTTATTGTCCCGCTATTGACCATCCAGTGGCTTTTACTGGTGTATTTCGCAATGTCGCCAATGTCACGATCATGTGTTTTGCATTGAGTAGTGTGCGGGGGATATCCTCAGAACTACCCGGGCATTCGGCCACCCGGCAGATTATTCAAGGTGCGGAACCCAACCAGATTTCAAGAATAATTTGAGCCGCCATTGCATCTTTCAGGGCTGCGTCCTTGCGCCGCAAGCTGCCACGGGCCCGGGCAGCTACAAACCGCTGTTCGGCGCTAAACGACGTCAGGCGCTCGTCTTCAAACAACACCTGGAGTTGATACCGGCTTTCAAGCTGGCGTGCGAATTGCCGCGCAGCCCGTGACATCTCTGTTTCTTCACCGTCAACACCCAGCGGAAGACCCACCACCAGTGCAGCAGGCTTCCAGTCCTTGATGATGACGCTGATGGCCTGCCAGTCCGGCGCACCCGCACCCGCAACTGCCACGACCTGTAATGCGTTGGCTGTACCGGTGAGGGTCTGGCCGACCGCAACACCGATACGTCTGTGGCCAAAATCAAACGCAATTAAAGTACCCGAGGGCATCACGCCCGCCGCGGGGCTGTCACACTCATCCTCAGGCATGCCCACCCACTCCGTGCAGACTGTCAATGTTGATGCCAAGTTTTCCAACCGCCTGTTCCCAGCGGCTTTGGAGTGGTGAATCAAACAAAATGGCCTTGTCTGCCGGTACCGACAACCACGCATTGTGACGCATTTCTGACTCAAGCTGGCCATTTCCCCAACCCGCATAACCCAATGCAACCAGGTATTGGCGTGGGCCTTTACCCGCGGCGATGGCAGACAGGACATCACGTGATGTTGTCACCATGATATCTTCGTTGATTCCCATACTGGACTCGAACCCTTCCTCGGGAGAGTGCAGCACGAAACCATGGTCGGGACTGACCGGTCCACCCTCCAGCACCATGGTTGAACGGATTGCTTCATCGTCACAGGAAATTTCCAGCTGTTGCAAAATTTCACCCAGCGTGAAACTGGACAGGCGGTTGATCGTGATACCGATGGCCCCCTCTTCATTATGCTGACACAAAAGGGTCACGCTGCGGACAAAATTCGGATCGGCCATGGCCGGCATCGCGATCAACAACTGCTGTTGCAAATAGCCATCGAACACGTCTTGTGGTTTCTTGTCCATAACTCAAATATCAGTCTGAATCCCGCAAATACAATCCGATCATAACAGACAATTTCAAAAAGTCTTTACAAGTATCAACGCATACCTGGTCAACACTCGGCGAACGTGAAAACAGGCGCCCGTCTAGTTCATTCCAATGAAATCACGGGAAAACCGCCACGTACGGGTAATATGCAGGACATCGACGGTGGCTCTGATGTGGTCCGGCAACGGCGAATAGGGTGCGGCCAGCCGGACGATACGGGTTGCGGCCTGGTCGAGTTGGGGCAGGCCGGAACTGCGGCGGATATCAATACTCTCGACGCTACCGTCGAGTTTAATACCCACCGTCATGACCAGGTCACCCACCAGTTTCAGCCGCCGGACCTCTTCCGGGTAATTCAGGTTTCCCACCCGTTCCACCTTGGCAACCCAGGCTTGCATATACGCTGCAAACTCATATTCACGCGTATTGGCAGATATCCACTTGCGCCGTGGCAGCTTTGACTGCGACTCCCGGTTTCGCTGAATACCCGGCTGCAGTCTTGCCATGGTCATGCTTTCCTGCATCAGGCTCGCCGCACTCGGAACGGGATGCTCCGGTTGTTCCATCATGGTGACCTGCTGGGTCAGCGTCGCGTCCTCGGATTCCACCAGGATCTGTTCACGGGCCGCGTCCGCCACCGTTGATGTCTGCTCCTGCTGGTTCAACGGGTCCTCACCTTCTGCCGGCGCCGGTGACGTCCCGGCATATTCCTGTGATGGCCGGCTGGCTTCGGTGGATTCACCGCCCCCTTGTTGAGATGCCTGGGCCAGAAAATCGGCTTCATCCGGCGCCGATTCCGACTGCCAGTTCACCAACACAACGTCCAGCGATTCCAGCGGATGGGTCACTGGTCTGAAATCCAGCACAAAACCAATACCCAGGAGTACAAATGCGTGCAACCCCAGCGCCATCAAAATGCTGACAGCAAAACGGTCGTTGCTGGTGTAATAGACGGTCATCGGCGCCGCAGACTCTCCTGTGCTGCGTCAAACAGCGTGGCCGCAATATTCAATCCGAACTCCTCATCCAACTCACGGATACAGGTCGGACTGGTAACGTTCACCTCGGACAACCAGTCGCCGATAACGTCCAATCCAGCGAACAAAATGCCCCGCTGTTTTAACTCGGGTGCGACCTGTGCACATATCCAGCGGTCCCGTTCGCTCAAAGGTACACCTTTGCTACTGCCACCCTTGGCCAGGTTGCCACGAAAATCACCCTCGCCGGCGAAGCGTGCCAGCGCATACGGCACCGGATCGCCGTTGATAACCAGTATGCGTTTGTCCCCCTGTGAAATTTCCTCGATATATTTTTGTGCCATCACCGCCCGTGAGTCGTGCCGGGTGATGGTTTCCAGGATGACATTGAGGTTCATATCTGATTCACTGACCTGGAATATGGATTCCCCGCCCATGCCATCGAGCGGCTTCACGACACAACGCCCCTGCTGCACTACAAACTCCCGAATCAGATTCGAATTGCTGCTGATAATCATCGGTACACAGCATTGCGGAAAGTTGTTGATAAAAAACTTCTCGTTGGCATCGCGCAGACTCTGTGGACGATTGATCACCAGCGTACCCGCTTTTTCCGCCAACTCCAGCATGTAGGTCGCATAGATATAGCCCATGTCAAATGGCGGATCCTGCCGCATCAACACGATATCCAGTTCATCCAGGCATTTGTCGCCGAGCGGGTCCAGCTTGAACCAATTTAATGTGTTATCGCTCACCTCGAGCAGCTGCATCCTGGCAAATACCCTGCCGTCTCTGACATACAGGTGTTCGGGCTCCATGTAAAACAGCGTGTGTCCACGCCGCTGCGCTTCCAGCAGCATGGCGAAGGTGGAATCCTTATAGCTCTTGATGCCACTGATGGGGTCCATGACCACACCGGTTTTCAGTGCTTGCGGGTCTTGTTCACTATCTGCAGTCATAGTTATTCCATTTCAGCCGTAGCTTATTATCATGTGCTTGGCGGACTGATTCCAGCCGGACATGACATCAAATTTATGAAACGTCTTACTGCTCAATGGGCTGTGGAACATTTCTGCTTAATTGCAGTAAGCTGGAATCCACCCATTTCTACGGGTAAACTAAAGGATAAGCTTCGTCTTACCCGCATATTGCACCAATATCCGGGAGAAGGTGAGACCGGGAACCGGTCGAGAGACTGGCCTGGGCCATTCTGGCACCGGACAGATGCGGTTGGACGCCGGGCTGGACTGACCAAATCGCCAGGAGCGATTTGAACAGGGGAGCAACGCGACACTGGCCCCGCAGGGGTGCAGCGCAGGATGCCCGGAATAATCCCGTAGCCAAAGCTATGGGTTGAAGGAAGCTCAAGTCCAGGCGTGGCTGGACAAGCCAGGACCAGCATAGGACCCGGACTGGTGCAATATGTGAGTCAGGGGCAATATGCAATGAATGGACGCATTGTGTATACCGCAACAAATCAAGGATGAAACGATGGGCAGGGAAATTTTGAATACAATAACGGACAATTCCGAAAGCGCTGCCGAGTCAAAGAAGCTACGTATACTGGTCATTGATGACAGCGCCACGATCCGGCGTTCGGCAGAAACCATGTTGGTAAATGAAGGATATGAGGTGATCACAGCCGAGAACGGTTTTGAGGCCTTATCCAAGATTACCCGCGATCATCCTGATCTCATTTTCGTCGATATCATGATGCCACGGCTTGATGGCTACCAGACCTGTGCCATTATCAAGAACAACCCCGACTTCCGTAATACGCCAGTCGTCATGCTCACCAGTAAAGACGGGCTTTTTGATATGGCCCGCGGCAGGGTTGTTGGCTCAGATCAATACCTGACCAAACCCTTTACCCGCACGGAGTTGCTGGGCGCGGTCAGAGCGCACACCGCGGCCTGAATACAACATGAACCGGAGTCTCCGGGACAATGATTAAATACTTCGAACTCCCACAGGGTCAACGCTCATGAGTGCAGTAAACGCGTCATTCGAAAAACTGATGGATTACGAACGAC
>Ga0255052_10002985_pt1 | contig 11949 bp, 10 predicted proteins | sample JV7_2_21_MG_FD_188632 | JGI IMG/M metagenome (GOLD analysis project Ga0255052, IMG submission 188632) | Seawater microbial communities from Jervis Inlet, British Columbia, Canada - JV7_2_21 | ecosystem: Environmental > Aquatic > Marine > Inlet | place: Canada: British Columbia | collected... | reverse complement strand
TTTGTCGAGTTGCTCATTGTGATTGCTCGCCATGCCCGAAGGCACCGCCTGCGGGCTGTGTTCGAGCCCGTCAGCCGTATATTGACCGCCTGCCATTCCCGGCAATGGCATCGGTGAAATACCATCGGCTGTTATGGCATAGCGTTCGAATTCATCGGAGATGTTTTGCGCCAGTTTTCTTTTCGCGAAAAACGTAATTTCGGGAACGGGTTCGGCAATCACATTCGCCTGCCCGATGAACTGGTCCGACAGGACAATCACCGGTGCCTGCGTCGCCTCTGCCAGGTGCACCGCCCACTGCGTGGTATAGACGCAATCGGTGACCGAGTTCGGCGCAACGACGATATGCGGCGCATCGCCGTGCACGCCGTACACTGCCGAGTTGAAATCCGATTGTTCCGAACTGGTCGGAATTCCGGTCGACGGGCCGGCGCGCATGACGTTGACGATCACCAGCGGAATTTCGGCGCAGACTGCAAGACCGATACTCTCGATCATCAAAGACAATCCCGGGCCGGATGTTGCGGTAAGAGACGGGATGCCGCCATACGATGCACCGATCACCATGTTGATTGAAGCCAGTTCGTCTTCTGCCTGCGACAGCGTGCCGCCGGCATCATTTAATCGCGGCGCCAGCCATTCGAGTATTTCAGTTGCCGGCGTAATCGGGTAGGCGGCCGCAAAGCGAATACCGCCGCGCATGGCGCCGAGGCCGGTAGCGTGGTTGCCGCTGATCATCCAGCGACTGTCGGCATCACCGTTTATCGTATCCTGCGTTGCAGTTTTCGAATCACCGGCTTCCGTATAACCGAGCTTTGCTGCATCGATGCTCGCTTCGACCGACTGCCGGCCTTTACGATCGAGTTTCTTTTCAATGGCTTCATTGACAGCTTTTCGCGGAACGCCTGCAACGGCGGCCAGGTAGCCGAGCGCCACCATGTTCGCCCGCCCGCCCTCGATACTTGCTGCTAGTTCGGCCAACGGCAGTTCACGGACTTCCGCACCGACGGCGCCGATGCTTTCGGGGATCCCGGCCTCCTCGGGATCTGTCACCACGACACTGTTCGCGTCGAGCAGAACGTCGCCAAGCAGTCGCTCTGCATGCTTCCAGTCGATAGCCAGCAGCACGTCGAAGCGATCATCAAGACAGTTGACGGGTGCCCGGCCAAGTCGGATCAGTGCGGCCGACTCGCCGCCCCGGATCTGTGGCCCTACGGCACGGATCATCATGCCGTAAAGGCCGGCGCGTGCCGCCGCCGCGAGCAACATCTCGCCCGCGGTGATGACACCGGCACCACCCTTGCCGAACAGGGCAATGGAAAGAGAGTCCACGTTGCCGGCCTTATCTGTCATTCGCGACGCCCGTCAAAGGTCCTTTTGTTGACTATAATGGTATTCTGGTACTATAATACTGTAATAGTCGCAAAATGCAAGCACTGTAACGCCTGGGCCGGAGAAATTACTGTCCGGCCGGGCCTTCGGGAGGTATGCCAAATGAATGCCGAGGCAGCAAAAATTCAGCCTGTAAAGGACCTGGTGGACTACAACCTGGCCCGCGAGGAAGTGGTGCCCGGCGTTATCCTGGAGCGGCGCCCGGCGCATTGTCCCGGCGGCACGATGCTGGAGGGGCTCTTTCATGCGTGGATAACGCTGGACAACTCGGACCAGTACAACTCCTACACGACGGAAATGATCAAAGGTGTCATCCTCGCGTTCAGGCGGGCGAGCGCGATGCGCGACATCGTGACGGTCGTCTTCACAGGGTCGGGCGACAAAGCGTTCTGTTCGGGCGGTAATACGAAAGAGTATGCCGAGTACTACGCCGGCAATCCTCAGGAGTATCGCCAGTACATGCGGCTCTTCAACGATATGGTTTCGGCGATTCTCGGTTGTGACAAGCCGGTGATCTGCCGCGTCAACGGCATGCGCATCGGCGGCGGCCAGGAAATCGGCATGGCCTGCGATTTCTCCGTGGCGCATGATCTGGCGCGCTTCGGGCAAGCCGGCCCGAAACACGGCTCGGCACCGATCGGCGGCGCGACCGATTTCCTGCCGCTGATGATCGGCTCCGAGCAGGCAATGGTTTCGGGAGTTCTCTGCGAGCCCTGGTCGGCACACAAAGCGTATCGCTTAGGGCTAATTTCAGAGATTGTTCCCGCGCTGAAAGTTGACGGTGCGTTCGTCGCCAACCCACTCGTCGAGACGACCAACTACCTGGACGATTTCGGCCATATCATCCATGGCGAATCGAAAACCGGAGAAGCGCTCAAGGAAGGAAAGGCCTTGCTGAAGAAAGGGGAGGTGGATCTGGGCCTGCTGGATGAAGCGGTGGCACGACTCTGTGCAAAGTTCATTCACATGTTCCCTGAGTGCCTTACAAAAACACTTGAAGAACTGCGCAAGCCGAAAATAAATGCCTGGAACGCCAACAAGGAAAATTCCCGCGCATGGCTGGCGCTCAACATGATGACCGAAGCACGCGCCGGTTTTCGCGCATTCAACGAGCCCGCAGATGGCGAACGGGAGATCGATTTCATCGGTTTGCGACAGGCGCTTGCTGCGGGTAAACCGTGGACGAGAGAGCTGACGGAGAGCCTGTTGCCTGCGGCAAGAGCAGGGAAATAAACGGAGACGATCAATGGCACTTATGATTAATCCCAATTGCACCGCCTGCGATGCCTGCGAGCCGGTCTGCCCCAACGAGGCAATCAGTGTCGGCGACCCGATCTATATCATCGATGCATTCAAGTGCACCGAATGCGTCGGCGCCGAGGACGAGCCACAGTGCCAGCTCGTCTGCCCTGAAGAGGAATGCATCGTTAAGAATCCCGATTTCCCGGAAACAGAAGACGAGTTAATGCAGAAATACGAAATGCTGAACGGCTGAAAGCCCTTCGATGTACGCCACCCGTCTTTGCGAACGAAGCGAAGCAATCCAACAATAGATTGCTTCGCTTCGCTCGCAAAGACGGGTGGTGAACGCAATGATGGGTACGAAGTTCGGCTAGCCGTCCCGCTCCAGATTTTCCACGCCGTACCGGAGCAGTGTCTTTAACGTAATCGAATCGAGCGTTGCCCGATTGAGACCGTCGATCTCGTTCATCACGCTGTCCAGCCCGCTGATGACGATTTCCGCGTTACCCGATAACTCGTCCGGCGTGTCGATATCTGACTCCAGTGATTCGAATTCATGGATGACATCCCACAGAGTGGTGCGCCGTACGCTGCCGGCAAAACGATATCCGCCGCCCACACCCCTGACAGATTCGATAAGTCCGCTGCGTACAAGCGTGCGCATCACTTTCGCGAGGTGGTGAATCGAGACGTCGTAACTTTCTGCAATTTCTGCCGTGGAGAATTGTTTGCCGGGCTCACTCGCGAGGTGTAACACTGCGTAAAGCGCGTACCGGCTTGCCTTCTGCAACTTCATCTAGTCGAGTTGCCTTTCAAGCTCGATGTAAGGTCCGGCCGATAGTCCCTCGCCACGGAAAAAGGACAGGTTTACCTTGTCATTCGACAAAACCATGGTACGAATCGTAGTTGCTCCCTCCTTTTTCATCTCGGCGCACAAGGCATCGAAAAGCATCGTGCCGATTCCCTGTTGGCGTTGATCCGCTGTGACATTGAGAGCGATGACCCAGCCGCAGGGCGGCGAGCCGAACTCCCACGCACGAATTTCCCCGACGATAAAGCCGACCAGTTCATCGTCCGCCGACTTGCCAACAAGGAAGTAGCGCCTGATTCGCGGGTTTTCCTGGGTAAACCGTTCGAGGAGTTCCTGCCAGTAGCCGGGCTTGGCGCTGCCGGAGTTCGCGGCATCGAGTGCCACCACAGCATCGAGATCACCTGGCTGGACCACCCCTATGTCGACGGCGATATTCGTATTATTCAAGTCTGCCGCAACCTTCTGTTTGCCCGCTCGCTCGGCCTATCCTAACACCGCGCCGTGCCGGCGTCCGGCCCGCGGCCCCTGATATTACTGGCCTGCACAACATTCGCGATTGTTCCTTGACCTTAAAACCGTATTAAAGTACTATTTTACCACTTTATCAAGGGAAAGCCTGTCATGGCCTTGGAACAGATCGTCGAGCGCTGCCAGGAGCTGTATGACGACCTGGATTTTACGTCCGTCCGGCAATGGAAGGAGGCGGGGAAGAACCGCAAGGTCATTGGCCATATGCCGGTTTACGTGCCGCGCGAACTCATTCAGGCGGCCGGCATGTTGCCCGTCGGCATTCTCGGTGGCGGTGATCAGCTCGACGTGATTCATGGCGATGCCTACTACCAGAGCTACATCTGCAGAATTCCCCGGTCAACAATCGAGCTCGCCGTAACCGGCAGGCTGGATTGTCTCGATGGCATGCTGTTCCCGAGCACCTGCGACGTCATTCGCAATCTATCCGGGATGTGGCAGCTCAAGTTCGGAGACAAACTCATCCGCTATTTCGATGTGCCGCAGAATTTCGATCTGGATGTCGGCGGCGTCTTTTACACTCGAGAGTTGCAATCGTTCCGCGACGAACTCGCCGAGCTGGCCGGGCGCAAGATCACGGATGACGATTTGTACGCCTCGATCGAACTGTACAACGAAAACCGCCGCGCTATCGGCGACTTGTATGCCTGCCGTTCCGCGGAACCATGGCAGGTGCCGACGCCGGAATTGTACTTGCTGATGCGTGCCGGCATGGTTTTGCCTGTCGATGAACACACGCAACTCCTGCGCGATTACATGGCGGCAGCGAAGCAGGTTAAACGCCCGGTCAGAGACAACTGTCGTATCGTAATCAATGGCCTGTTTTGCGAACAGCCGCCGCTCGGGCTTCTCAAGTCCATCGAGATGGCTGGTTGTTACGTTGTCGACGATGACTTCATGCTCGTCGCACGCTGGCTGCTTCACGACGTGCCGACAGATGGCGATCCGCTCAAAAACCTGAGCGACGCATTCATCACGTACTCCTCCGAGACGTCTTGCAAATACGTGCCGAACAAGAAAGACAAGGGCAAACACCTGGTCGAATCGGTACGTAAAAATGGGGCCGAAGGCGTCATCTTCGCGAGCCCGAGCTTCTGCGATCCTGCCTTACTCGACCGCCCGATGCTGCAAAAGGCGCTGACCGCCAAGGGCATACCGTATACGGCCTTCAAATTCGCCGAAAACTCGGGGCAACTTCAACCTATCCGTGAACAGGCGGGCACGTTCGCCGACTCAATCAAACTATGGAGCGCCGCATGAATACCGTCGCGAACCAACAGCAGGAAGTGCAAAAAGAAGATTCGATGCTGTTACAGAAGGCAATGATCAGCGCCAATTACGATGCGTTGGCCACCGCACACGAAGACGGCAAGAAGATCTCCTCGACTTTCGTGCCAGGCAATCTTAACGAACTCCTGATGTGCTTCGATCTCGTGCGCAATCTCCCCGAGATCAACGCACTGCAAGCCGGCATGCGCAAGAAAAGCGGCGGCTACATCATGGAGGCCGAACGCTCAGGGCATTCAGAGGATGTCTGCACGTACGTCAAGAGCGATCTCGGCATGATGGCGAAAGGCCAGGTTGGCCCTAATGGCAAGCCGCTTCCTACGCCGGATGTGCTGCTGCTTTCCTACACCGGATGCTTCACCTTCATGAAGTGGTTCGAACTCGTGCGCGATGAGTACGATTGCGAAACCGCAATGTTGCATGTGCCCTACCAGGCTGATGGCAAGATCACGGATAACATGCGCCAGTTTGTCGTGATGCAGCTCAAGGAACACGTAATTCCGACCCTCGAGCGCGTCAGCGGCATCAAATTCGATATAGATCGTCTGCGTGAATACCTCAAGGAATCGGCCAAGGCAGAAGAAGACCTCGTGTGGGTATTGCAGTCGGCGAAAAACCGGCCGTCCCCGATCGATGCCTACTTCGGCGGCGTATATTACTGTGGACCGATTTTTACCGCGTTCCGCGGCACCAAGGATACGACCGCATATTACGGTGCATTACGTCAGGAAGTTGCCGAACGGATAGAACAGGGACTCGGGCCGGTCACGCCCGAGGGTACACTGGAGGAGGAGCGCATTCGCCTCGTTGTCGAAGGACCACCCAACTGGACCCACTTCCGCGACTTCTGGAAGATGTTTTACGACGAGGGCGCCGTGGTCGTCGCCAGTTCCTATACCAAGGTCGGTGGTGTTTACGATTTCGGCTTCCGTCACGATCCCGAACATCCTATCGAGACACTCGCGGATTACTGTCTCGGTTGTTACACAAATCACAGCCTGCCGGACAGGGTAAGCATGCTCTGTAACTACATGGACGAATACAGTGCGGACGGCTTCCTCGTCAACTCGATCAAGAGTTGTAACAGCTTCTCGGCCGGACAGTTGCTGATGCTGCGGGAAATCGAGGAGCGTACGGGCAAGCCGGCCGGTTTCATTGAAACGGACCTCGTCGATCCGCGCTATTTCTCACCCGCGAACGTCAAAAACCGCCTCGAAAGCTACTTCCAGATGATCGAGCAGAAGAAAGCGCACGGTGAGGCCAGGACGGCGGCATGAAGACCTTTATCGGTATCGATCTCGGATCGACGACAACGAAGGCCATCGTGCTCGATGAAGAGAAGACGATCCTGGGCCGCGGTATCACGAATTCGCGATCCAACTACGGCATTGCTGCGGATCTCGCAAAGCAGGAGGCGTTTGTCGATGCGCGGTTCTACCTGTTCCGCCAGCTGCTGAAGGACGTGCCGGCGCTAAAGGACAGACTCGACGATTTTCTGAAAAATTTTGAGCAGGATTTTCGCCTGGAGCAATACCTGGAGCAGCTTGCTGATCTCGAGAGAATCTGCACGGGCAATGCCGGAGACGAGCGGCTCGGGAAGGACGGTGCGGAGATACGCGCTCTTCTCAACGCAGTTTTTCAGCAGCTGAAAGACGAAGCGCCGACGCTCTTTGAGCCCGGCTCGCGCAGAAAGTCGGATTTCTTCCGCGATATCGCCGGATCGCAGTTTTCGAACGCGTCCGAGAAGGTCGTCCGGGAAAGCGCAATCGGCTTCGATGCAATGCTCAATGTCTATGACCGCTCGATCATCGATGTGGAAAACATCATCGCCGACAGCCTCGACGAGTCGAAATTCATGAGTGCACTCGAACGCACTTGTAAACGATCGACGGATTTCAGTCATGTTGTGGAAGACGTGCGCGCACCGTTAAAACGTGTACTCGACACCAGTATCGAGGAAACCTATGTAATCGGTACCGGCTATGGCCGGGCAACCCTGCCGTTCTCGAAAGAGCACATTCGCTCCGAAATCCTGTGCCACGGACTCGGCGCACACATCATGTATCCGAAGACGGCGACCGTACTGGACATCGGCGGCCAGGATACGAAGGCGATCCAGGTCGACCCGCAGGGAATCGTCGAGAGCTTCCAGATGAATGACCGCTGCGCAGCCGGTTGCGGCCGCTATCTCGGCTACATCGCGGACGAGATGAACCTCGGCCTGCACGAACTGGGTCCGATGGCGATGCAGTCTACGCGCAAGGTTCGTATCAACTCGACCTGTACCGTGTTTGCGGGCGCAGAACTGCGTGACCGCCTGTCTATGGGTGAGAAGCGCGAAGACATTGTCTCCGGCCTGCATCGCGCGATCATCCTGCGGGCGATGTCGATTCTTTCCCGGTCCGGCGGTATACGCGATCAGTTTACATTTACCGGCGGCGTAGCCAAGAACGAGGCTGCGGTTGCAGTCCTGAAAGAAATCGCCTTCGATAATTATGGCGAAATGACAATGAACGTAGATCCCGATTCCATCTACACGGGCGCACTGGGTGCGGCGACGTTCGCCAGGCGCGCAGTCCTACATTAATACAGGGAAACGATATGACACTTGCGGCAGGAATCGACCTCGGTACGGGAGCAGTGAAAATTGCACTGTGCGAAGTGTCCGGCGGAGAAACCAAATGGTTGGCCAGGAACGTCAGCCGGATTCGCCGCCGCGACCCAATGGTTCTCGCGCGGCAAGGCTATGAGAACATGCTGGCTGAACTCGACCTGGATCCGGAGGCCATCGACTATGTCGCGACCACCGGTGATGGTGAGAATATCTCCTTCCGCACGGGCCACTTCTACTCGATGACAACGCATGCCCGCGGCGCCATTTACCTGCAACCTGGCATCAACGCCGTGATCGATATCGGAGCATTACACGGGCGCGCGATTGCGACCGATGAGCGCGGCAAAGTGCTGACCTACAAAATGACCAGTCAGTGCGCATCGGGATCAGGACAGTTTCTCGAAAACATCGCTCGTTATCTCGGCGTTGCGATCGAGGAAGTCGGTTCGATTTCAAAGACAGCCGATAATCCGGAAACCGTCAGCAGCATCTGCGCCGTGCTCGCCGAGACAGATGTGATTAACATGATTTCGCGCGGTATCACCACCGCGAATATCCTTAAAGGCATTCACATCGCGATGGCGAGCAGGCTGGTCAAGCTGCTGAAATCAATCAAGGCGCGCGAAGGAACCGTTTTGATTACCGGCGGACTTGCGACTGACGAGGGCCTGATTGAAGCACTGAAAGAACAGGCCATCGAACAAAAACTGAAAGTCGAGGTCTTGAATCATCCTGATTCCATATATGCCGGCGCGATCGGCGCGGCGTTGTGGGGCGCTTTCCGACACGACAAACTTTTGCAGGCACGGCACGGGGTGCCATCAACTGACCTGGATGCATACGACGAAAGAAAGCCTGTACTTGCAGTCGACCTCGGGCAGGAGGAAGTAACTTGTCCGATCTCCAGTGTCGCGGAACCGACAAGCAGTGCCTGCCCCGCGGAGCAGGTGCTGGATAAAGACAACCAGGAGAAAGGCACATGACACCGATTGAGGTGCTGATGGATGAACACCAACTGATTCTTGCCGTACTGGATAGCCTCGAGGAAGCAGCTGACCGTCTGGACAACGGAGATTCGGTTGATCCTGTCTTCTTTCTCGATGCGGCGGATTTCGTCACCGGCTTCGCCGACAAATGCCACCATGGAAAAGAGGAGGACATCCTGTTCGTGGCGATGACGGCGATGGACATGCCGCAGGACTCCGGCCCGGTCGCAGTCATGCTTGCAGAACATGACGAAGGCAGGCAATACACTGCGGGCTTTCGATCAGCCGCGGAACAAATGAAAGACGGAGACGTAGCTGCCGCCGCCGACGTTGTTCGTAATGTATATGACTATGTCAACCTGCTGCGTGAGCACATCAACAAAGAGGACAACGTCCTGTATCCGATGGCCGAGCAGATCATCCCGATGGATGCAATGGTAAAAATGTCAGAAGACTTTAAGCGCGCCATCGATAACGACGAGCAAAAGGAAATACCCCAGAAGTACCGCGCACTGGCCGAAAAACTGAGTCATTACCCGGCCCGGGAAGACTCAGCGGCATAGTCCGCTCCATTCAAATTAGTCAGCCTCGGCGGCCACGTCCTGCATCGCCGCGTCCGCGCTCTCCAGCGCCGCGGATATGTCGCTCTCTGTGACGACGGTCGATAAGGCGACCATACCGCGTGGCGCAACGAATAGTCCGTGATTGAGGCACGCGACATGAAACCTGTCCATCAGGTCTGCATCTTCGCGAATGATGGGCGACTCGGGAATTGATTCGCTGAGAAAAATGTTCAGGCAAGATCCGAAGTGGTTTATTGCGATCGGCAAGCCGCTTTTCTTCGCGCTGTCAATGAGCCCGGTTCGCAGCATTTCAACCAGCTCGTTCATCCGCCCGATGCGCTCCGCCGTCAATTCACGCAGTGATATCTCGCCGGCCACCATGGTCACGGGATTCGCGTTGAATGTGCCCGAATGAAACACTTTCATATCGTCCGGCTCGAAAATCCTCAGCAAGTCTTTTTGACCGCCGACCGCACCGACCGGAAATCCTCCGCCGATGATTTTGCCCAGCATGGTCAGGTCTGGTTCAAGCTCCAGCTCGCCCTGGCAGCCACCAACGCCGAATCGAAACGCGAGAACCTCGTCAAGCACGAAGAGTGCGCCGGCTTTGTGAGCCGCATTTCTCACGCCCTCGAGAAATTGCTTACGCCCTGGTACGATGCCGCCGGCGCCCAAAACAGGCTCGAGAAATACGGCGGCGATTTCCTCGCCGTGTTCATCAAGCACAGTCTCAAAATCACTCAGGTCGTTATAGCGCGCAAGATAAGTCAGGTGCCCTGCGTTACCAAAGGACCCGATCTCGAACTCGAGTAACGAACCGTGATAACCATAGCGCGCCATCAATACCTTGTGCCTGCCCGTGACAATGCGCGCGATCGTAAAGGCCAGTGCGGCAGCTTCGGTTCCGGAGTTGGTGAAGCGAACCTGCTCGATGGATGGCACGCGTTCAACGATCGCCGCTGCAAGCGTGATTTGCGGCTCATTGGCTGCCGCCCAGCACGTACCCCGGCCGACCTGTTCCCGAACTGCCTCGACAATGGGCGGATAGGCGTGGCCGTGTACCAGCGACGTGTAGTTGTTCAACAGGTCGAGGTAGCGATTGCCGTCGACGTCACGGATATAAGCGCCTTTGCCGCTCTCGATCGTCAGGGGGTACGGTTGCCAGAATGATGCCTGGCGGGAGGTGCCGCCCGGCATCAGCCGATACGCCTCGTTATAGTTTGCCGCACTTAATTTCGTGCGTTCGCGATAGCTTTCGTAAATGCGCGATGACATCTGTTACACGTTTCCGGGATCAGCCGCTTTCAACGGACAGGACCAGTGCCATGGCCGTATCACCTGCCGCGCAGCCGGTGAAGAGACCCCGACCACCGCCGCGCAACGACAACTCTTCGATCAGCTCGATGATCAGGCGCATCCCGGTCGGTGCCTGCGGGTGACCCCAGATTAACGAGCAGCCGAAATTGTTCATGTCCTCGAGCGATACGCCGGCTTCACGCGCGAGGATGATGTCGTTCACGGCGAACGGGTTGTGCGTCTTGATTGCATTCATGTCCTTGAACGTCAGTTCCGCTTGCTCAAGTGCAGAACGGGCTGCGCCGTACGGTGCCTCCGGCATGTACGCCAGCGCCGCACGCGATTGTCCAACGCCAAGGATGCGAATTCGTACGGCATTGTCGGTCGAAAGTTCGTGCGCCTGCTCACGGCGCGTGACTATCATGGCGGCGTTGCCATCTGCGGGATATGTCTGCCCGCCGAAGGTCACGGATCCTCCCTCGATGACAGGTTTTAGTTTTGCGAGTCCTTCGGCCGACGACGCTATAACTCCCTGGTCGCCGTCGATCTCCTCGACGGTCTTGCGAAAGCGTGGATCCGGAACGGCGAACGGCAAATCCATGTACCGTTTCTGAAATGCTCGGTCGTCGGCGAGGGCGTCTTCGTACTGCGCATATCGGCGCAAAACGACTTCATGCTGTTCGGCCGTCGATATCGAATGTTTAGCAGCCACGTTCTCAGCAGTCTGCATCATGGAGTGCCCTCCGAGCGGATCGCACTGGAAGCTGTCGATGACGACGTCCTCGGAAACGCCGGTACCGCCGGGCGCTCTAGGTGCAGGATAATAGGTGTGTGGCCCGTTCGAGCAACGGTCGGTCGTTGCCGCTAGCACCGTGTTTGCAAGACCGCTCGCGATTTCCGCGCATGCCAGCAGCGGCGCCCTTACGCCCGATGCACAGACCTGCGACAAAGTAGGCCCCGGAGCTTGCGGCGCCCCGAGCAGTCCCATAAACCATGGCGTTCCGTAAAAGGACTGGTGTTGGTAAACAGACATACCGAGCACGCCGACATCGAATATTTTGGGATCGATATCGCGTTTATCGAGTTCTCGCCTGGCGACGTGAGCTGCAAATTTGACGGCGTGCAGGTGTTGCAACGCCCCTTGCCAGCGCACGAACGGCGTGGACCAGTAACAGCCGTAGGGAATCTCAACCTGGTCGAACTTTATCTTTGCCCTAATCTGTGCGTTTA
>Ga0255052_10002983_pt1 | contig 11954 bp, 10 predicted proteins | sample JV7_2_21_MG_FD_188632 | JGI IMG/M metagenome (GOLD analysis project Ga0255052, IMG submission 188632) | Seawater microbial communities from Jervis Inlet, British Columbia, Canada - JV7_2_21 | ecosystem: Environmental > Aquatic > Marine > Inlet | place: Canada: British Columbia | collected... | reverse complement strand
ATTGTTTAGCCCCTTACGCAACACCTCGATATTATCAGTCGTTGCGGTCGCGTTGTCGTAGTGGTTGAGGTAGTTGGCGATCGCTACCTGTAGCGCTTGGGAGTCGGTTTGCCGAGAAGTATGTCGAATCTGTATTGCCAGATATATGAGCGAGACGATTACACCGGCAGCCCCAACAATCTCAGCAATCGTGCCTATCGCATCCCAATTCATCGCTTCCCCCATCAGTCTTCTTGACCTGAGAAGCATTATACCTAGGCGATTTCGCCCCCCGAACGCGATGTCCGCTTTGGGTCACTAGCGGCCCATTTGAGCAATTTTAGCTTAATGTCTGCTTCCGGGCGCATTGGACTTACCCCGGTCCATATGAAACTTCCGGGCTATGATTGGACTTACCCCGGGAGGTGTGACATGACCCGAAGAAAACGCTCTTTGATATGCGGGCGGTGGAACTATCAAGATGTACGGATCACAACCATGAAGCACTTATTCAATGGCGTTTTGCTGGGCCTACTGCTCATTGGGGTTACCGGTACAGTAGATGCCCAATCGTTGACCCCCGAGCAATGGCGACAGGACTTGGCGTTCTTGTCATTGTCGATTAGTAGCAAGCACCCGAATCCATTCCATGCAATCAGCGAAGAGTCCTTTGGGTCTCGAGTTGATAAGTTGCACGAGAGAATTCCATACCTTAAAGATCACGAGATAATCGTCGAGATGGCCGCTCTGGTAGCCATGTTGCAGGATGGACATACGCAGTTTCAGGGAGTTCTTCAATTCTTTACCGGCCAGTATCCATTTCGTCTGGAAGTTTTTAGTGACGGAATTTTTGTGCGCAGCGCACCACGTGCGTTGAAAGGAACGATTGGAGCACGACTTTTGCGCTTGGGACAGGTAGACGCCGAAGAAGCGTTCGTGAGGGTTGCTTCCGCAACTCCTCATGATAACGACATGACGCTCAAGAACTGGGTGCCATCCATCATGTTGATTCCCGAAATCCTCCATGCTCAAAATATCACTACCGACAGCGAACGGGCGCAGTTTGTGTTCGCCGACCGGAATGGGCGAGAGATTGTTTTGGATCTTACACCGCTAAAGTCCGAGGACCCGCTTGACTGGATCGACGCATCGGCTGGCGTCAAGCAACCACTCTACCTTCAACATCCGAAGGCTAATTATTGGCATCAATACCTGGAAGATTCGCAAATCCTATTTGTGCAATACAACCGTGTGCGGGATGCACCCGGCGAGACGATTGCAGAGTTTTTCTCACGCATTTCGCAGCGTATGCAGGAACTACCGATTAAGAGCATCGTATTGGACGTTCGCTTCAATAGTGGGGGCAACAACTACCTGAATGCACCGGTAGTTGAGTGGGTGAAGTCATCCATGCAGGGCTCAAAGGGAAACTTTTACGTGATAATTGGACGCGGAACGTTTTCAGCAGCGCAGACGCTAGTGACACGCCTGGAGGCAACCACCGACGTAATTCTGGTTGGGGAACCGACCGGTGGGAGTCCGAACCACTTTGGCGATTCTGTCAAGCTGCAGCTCCCCCACAGCGACCTGACACTGGCAGTTTCGTCGCTCTATCATAACGATGCACCGGGGGATAATCGCACTACTATTGAGCCGCAACTCTTGGCCCCACTATCGTCTAAGGATTATTTCTCGAGTCGGGATCCAGCTCTTGAAGCAATTCTGTCCGCTCAGTAGGCCGGCGGACCGATTGCGTGTTTTCACTGACGCCGATCTGGAAATACGAAATGGATTTGAAAGCGGCCATTCTTCGTTGTACGAATTAGCTATTATGGGTCGCTACTACCAGCTAGTAGCACCAAGTTTCGGTCGATGTTTTAAATTCATCAATGAAGTGCAAGCGACCGCTTTTCCACATCTTTTCTACGCCGGGTTGGGCAAGCCAAGAGCAGGTTGAGTTTTGCCAACCCTGAAATTCTTCGTCTAAAATCAATCCACGTTGACGAAATGTCCAGGCGGCTTCGGCAACATTCAGTAAGTGTTGAACGTAGATAACGTAACGTTCCACCTCTAATTCCGTCAGGGAATCAGGGTCTTGATGCCCCTTCGTCACTAGTTTTGCGAAATTCTCATCCAGCGAAACGCTACGCGCAGTTTCGTTTCCGAACTCATTAAGATTCATAATTGCTTGGGCCGCAACAGCGTTTGTGTTCTGTCGAATTTCGACAGCGAGAAATACGATTCCTGCGACGACACCCAGGTTTGCGATAAGAGTCAACCAGCGGTTCAGTTTGTCCATTTCAGAAGACCAACGTCGAAAAAGAACGATACGTGATATGTCGGCTTTGGGTCATCAGCGACCCCTGACAATCGTACCAGCCCAGTGGCTGCCATCGAGTGGTAAAGCCGACATTCAGACCGATTCTTTGGCAATCGAAATCTCATGTCGTCTGTGCGATCGCATCAAGGAAATTACAGATTATTGACGCTATGTGCCGGTCTCCCCATGAGATAGGTTGCGCATACTGATCGATCATCGCCGAGCATGATGAGGGCAAACAGATTTTCGGCGACATCTTTCGATGTACCGAGCCTGCGCGATGTGATGGAGATCGCACCGGAGTCGAGCACGACGAAATCGGCTTCTTTGCCCGGCTCGAAGTTTCCGATCCTGTCCTCGAGATAGAGCGCCCTTGCCGCCCCGAGCGTCGCCAGGTAGAAAGCGTCGAAGGGTGGCAGCGACTGGTCCTGTAAATGCAGGACCTTGTATGCCTCGCTGGCAGTCCGAAGTATGTTCATGCTGGTGCCGCCACCCACGTCGGTGCCCAGCCCCACGCGGATCTCTTTTTCCCTGGCCGCGTGCATATCAAACAGGCCGCTACCGAGAAAAAGATTCGACGTAGGACAGAAAGCAATGGCAGCGCCCTTATCCGCGATCGACTTGCGGTCCTGATCGTCGAGATGCAGGCAGTGGGCGAAGACAGAACGGTCTCTCACCAGTCCGAAATGATCATAAACATCGAGGTAACTTCGGCTCCAGGAAAATTGCCTGGCGATGAGTTCTACCTCATCGTTATTTTCGGCCAGGTGCGTGTGTACATACGCATCTGAACGCTCACTCGCGAGGCGGCCGGCTTCCGCAAGCTGCCCTTCGCTCGATGTCACGGCAAAGCGCGGTGTGATCGCATAGGCCAGTCGACCTCTACCATGCCACTTTTCGATTAAGGCAAGGCTTTCCTTGTATCCCGACTGCACATCATCTCTCAGGTCCTCCGGGCAATTCTTGTCCATCAGCACCTTGCCGGATATGAGACGCATGTTTTTTTTGAGCGCCTTGTCGAAGATGGCATCAACCGACTGCGGATGAACGGTAGCGAATACGAGTGCCGTCGTCGTGCCGTTTCGCAAGAGCTCGTCTACAAAAAATCCGGCGACCTCCGCGGCATGAGCGGCATCCGCAAATTTTTTCTCTACGGGGTACGCATATTCTCTTAGCCAGTCGAGAAGCTGCTCTCCGTAGGAAGCAATTATGTCAATTTGCGGGAAGTGCACGTGGCAGTCGATCATGCCCGGAATGATCAGCTTGTCGGAATAGTCGACAACCTGGACATTCCCTGACAAGCCGGCAAGCAGCGTATCGGCTTCGCCGATTTCCTGCACCAGCCCATTCTCGACGATCAGGGCGCCATCTTCGATGTACTCGACGGCAGATGTTTTCTCATGGTCTGTCGCGCCTGCAGGATCGCCGAGGCAATGCAGGATCGAGGCTCTGAATGCGGATACGTTTGGCATCGTGATTAGCCGGCCAAGAGCGTAATCGGGTCGCTGAAGTAGTGCTCATCACAATTTTCGCTGCCGGCACCGCAATCTACGATCAGGAATTCCTGGCCGTCTTCGAGTGCAATCATCGGCATGTGCCAAACGCCTTTATGGTAGTTCACGCCCTGGCCGCCGTTCGTCACGAATGCGCGCAGATCTTCCGGTTCGACAGACTCGGCGGCCGGCGCAACAACGACAATGAATTTGAATCTTGATAACGGAACGAATGCCTGGGTACCCAGCGGATGACGTTCGACCATGTCGAATCGGTACGGCAGGCTTGTCGCCGCCTTGCATCGTGCGATGCTGATCGAGGCATGCCCGCCATCCGCATCGACAGGCGCCAGATCGCTGAAACGATCGAAATGTGCATCATTCATCGCGGCTTTGGACTCGCTTGACGCCTGGATCACGTCACCGTATGGGGCAAATCGCTCCGCCGTGATCGGCTTTGGACTGAGTTCCAGTGCAATCATGGATTGTCGCGCGAGATGCGCCCGAAAACACGCAGGCGGCTGACACCGCCGTCGGGAAATATCGACAGGCGAATATGAGATACGACACCAATCTTTGCCAGCTTGTCCGTGAAAAAATGCTGCTGATCCATGTCCAGCTTGCTTTCCGGTAACAGTGTTTTCCAGGACTCGCTCTCGATTTCCAGACTCCCGACCTCGACAACGGTCAGGAGCGCGGCCTGGATTGCGGCGCGATCCGGGTAATTTCCCTTGAAGTGTGCGGTATCGATCTCGACTTTTTCGATTTCGCCCGGAAGGCCCAAAGCCAGGATGACCCAATCATTTCCGGGCGTTCTTCGTCGCGCGGTCTCCCAGCCGTCGCCCATATTGATGCCCCGTCCTGGAACGTTGAGGTTATGCATGCTGCCAAAGTGCTCATCGTTGCACAGTAGCGCCCGGCCTCCATTTTCGAGTGCGAGCAAGTCAATGACCTCGCCTTCATCGATCGAACTTCTACTCCGCCGGACTTCACCATAGACCCGCAGCCGAGCGACACCACCATCCGGATAGATGTTCAGTCGCAGATGCGTAACGACATTGCTGTTTTCAACCGGAAACAGGTGGTGTGCATCGCCGAGCAATTCGACTTTCGGCACAAGCTCGAACCAGTCTGTGTCATCGGCAGGAACATCTTCCTGCCTGATGCATGCATCTATCGAAGCATGTGGCGGAAAATTGCCGGTGAAGTGGCTCGAGTCGATATCTACACCATGTACGACGCCGGGAATACCGAGCTTGACGATGCAATAGTCATGCCCGGGCTCCCTTTTTCGCCGGCTTTCCCAGCCATCCATCCACTTGCCGTTGTCGTCGTACTTGTCGGGCACGAAAACGGGATCGGCAGGATCAATGAGCCGGGACTTGTCGGCGAAGAAATCATCCGTCGCAAAAACGACGCGAGTGCCCAGTCGCGGCTGCTCGAGCTGGACCCACTGATGAAACGGATGACGATCAGCTTTGTTCATTCAGCAATTCCCGCAAACGCAGGCGTGCGATTTTATGAATCTCTGCGATGGCCGTATCAAACTCCGTCTGGCTGTCATTGGCAAGCCGGCTTTCAAATGCTGCGAGGATATCCTGGCGGTTACTGTCCCTGACCGCCATGACGAACGGAAATCCGAACTTGTCCTTGTATTTCATATTCAGGGTTTGAAACTGCTCGTATTCTTCTTTTGAACATTGATCGATTCCGGCGCTTGCCTGTTCCGCGGTCGATTCCTCCGTCAGTTCTCCACTGATTGCCGCTTTTGCGGCAAGATCCGGATGTGCGCGAATGAGTGTCAGCTTGCGTTGCGTGTCCGCCCCGTCCACGCAGACTGCGAAAATCCCTGCCAATCCATCGACGTCTTCCACGCCTTCAGCCTTGCAAAAGCCCTCTTCTGCAACCCAGGGCGAGTGTTCGTAGATTCCGCCAAAGCGACTTACGAATTCGGCGTAATCAAGGGGCATCTGGCTATGACTCTGCCGGATTCCGTTCTCGCCAGTGCCTCGCAATATCGATACGCCGGGCGATCCAGACGTCTTCCTGGCCCTGCACATAGTCGAGGAATTTCTGCACCGCCGCGGCACGTCCCGGCCGGCCCGCCAGCCGGCAATGCAGTCCGACGGACATCATCCTGGGGTATTCCTTGCCCTCTTCGTAGAGCACGTCGAATGAATCTTTCAAATATTCGAAAAACTGCTGTCCGGAATTGAAACCCTGCGGCGTCGCGAAGCGCATGTCGTTGGCATCCAGCGTATAGGGAACCATCAGTTGCGGCGTATCGAACTGGTAATCCCAGTACGGCAAATCGTCAGCATAGGTATCTGCGTTATAGATGAATCCCCCCTCCTCTGCGACGAGCCGATGCGACGCCGGGCTGCAGCGGCCAAGGTACCAGCCGCGCGGGCGCTCACCCGTGGCCGCCGCATGAACGTCGATCGCTTTTTGCAGGTGATCGCGTTCCGTCTTCTCATCGACGAACTGATAGTCGATCCACCGATAGCCATGGCTTGCGATTTCCCACTCGGCAGCCCACATGGCATCGAAGACTTCGGGATTGCGCTCGAGTGCCATGGCGACGCCGAAAACGGTCACCGGCATTTTTCGCTCTGTGAACATCCTGTGCAAGCGCCAGAAACCTGCGCGAGCACCGTACTCGTACAGGGACTCCATATTCATGTGGCGTTGGCCCTCATACGCCCTGGCACCGACAATTTCTGACAAAAATGCTTCCGATGCATCATCTCCATGCAATATGCAATTCTCGGCGCCTTCCTCGTAGTTGATAACGAATTGCACGGCGATACGGGCGCCGTCCGGCCAGTTTGCCGCCGGCGGTTTGCCGCTGTAACCCTTCAGGTCTCTTGGATAATCCGCCATCGCGTTCTTATTCTGTCGTGGCCCCGGCCTGATACCACTCATCGATTATCACCCTTTCCTCGTCGGTCATGTCGGTCAGGTTGCCAATCGGCATGGCCTCGATTGTTACGGTTTGCTGGTGAATGAACATCGCTTCCGTCACGATCTGCTCATCGTTATCAAACATGACACCACTCGGGGCGGCCGGAAATGCAAAGTGTGTCGGACTTGCCGAATGACAAGGCGTACAGCGCTCATTAATGATGGACCGAACATCTGCAAAACTGATGTTACTTTCACTCGATGCCGCGCGGGACTTCGGCGCGATTGCTGCGGCAATTGCGGTCAATATTAATATCGCGACGATCACGGGCACCGGTGATGCCTTGCCTTTGTGTCGCGCAACGAAATAAATCCTTATCAGGGCGCCAGCGATAGATATCGCGATCAGTATCAGCCAATTGTATTCATGGGCATAAGTCGTCGCGTAATGATTGCTGATCATGACGAACAGGACCGGCAAGGTGAAATAGGTGTTGTGTACCGAACGCTGCTTGGCCCTTATGCCGGGACCGGGGTCGGGCGCCTCACCGCGCGATGCTGCATCGACCATCTCGCGCTGGCCCGGAATGATGACGAAGAAGACGTTGGCTGTCATTATCGTGCCAAGCACTGCCCCGAAATGTATGTATGCACCCCGGCCGCTATAAAGCTGACACAGTCCCCAGGACAGCATGCCGACCAGCACCAGCAATACCCCACCCAATATCTCGTCGTCCCTGCCAATCGGTGACTTGCAGAGCAGGTCGTATACGATCCAGCCACCTGCCAGCAAGGCGATGGCAATGCCGACAGCCGCCGCAGAATTCAGCTCGGCAACTTCTCGATCGATCAGGTAGACCTCGGCGCCGTACCAGTAGACAAGTGCAAGCAGAAACATGCCCGAGAGCCAGGTCGTGTATGCCTCCCATTTGAACCAGTGCAGGGTCTCCGGAAGCTGTGCCGGTGCGACCTTGTACTTTTGTGCGTGATAGAAACCGCCGCCGTGAACGGACCAGACCTCACCGCCAACTCCTTTTGCATCATCCGCGGGGTCCTTGACGGCCTGCAGATGATTGTCGAGCCAGACGAAATAAAACGAGGAGCCGATCCAGGCGATGCCGGCGATGAAGTGCAACCAGCGCGCAAGAATGTTCAGCCAATCCAGAACGTATACTTCCATGATTATTATTTTCCAAGGACGCGAACGTTGTCAGGCAATTCTCTATCGCTCGCCTCCGATTTTCGCTGAACGATTTGTAACAGCTCTGCTGCAACGGCAATGGCGATCTCCGCCGGCTTTTTGCCGTCAATTCCGGCGACGCCGATCGGGCAAGTCATTTTGTTCAGTCGGGATTCCTCTATACCGAGTTTGCGAAGGCTCTTCTCGAAGCGGCGGCGCTTCGATACGGAACCAATCAGGCCGCAGTAGCTGAAATCATTTCTTTTTAGAATTTGCTGGATGATTTCGAGGTCGAGCGGATGACTGTGGGTCATCACGAGATAACGGCTGCCGGGCGGCATCGCAGCCACTTCGAGCGCGGGTTCACTACTCTCGATGGCCTGGACATTGTCGGGCAGTCGGTCCGGAAAGATATTTCTGCGGCTGTCTACCCAGCGTAAATCACAGTCAAGCGATGACAATGTGTTCACGGTTGCTGCGCCCACATGCCCGGCACCGAACACCGCAATCTTGACGGCACTCGAAGTCACCGGTTCCAGAAGATAGTCATCACCATTCAGCGTCACATTCTGTGCTCTTTCACCTTCACTCAGGATACGCAGCGCCTTTGCCGACAGCTCAGGATCGATGCTTGCTTCTCGCGGATACCGGCACTCGCCTTCCGAAGTAATCAGATACTTGTTATTCGAACCGGTCACTGTAACCACGGGGGATCTGGCTCGATGGGCTTTTTGCAGCTCGTCGAGCCATAAAGGCTTCTCCGCGCAAAAGGATTCGAACAAGACCTCGACAACACCGCCGCAACACTGCCCGAGGTTGGCGCCGAGTGTAAATTTCCGCAGCCGCGTCCCGTCTTCTTTTTTCCGAATGGTATTACAGGCGATTTCGGTGCACTTGTATTCAAGTTGTCCACCGCCAATAGTCCCAATGGTTTCACGATCCGTAACAAGCATCTTTGCGCCAAGCTCACGCGGCGCAGATCCACGAATACCTGCGACAGTCACCAGGACGCAAGCCCTGGCATCTGCAATTTGCCCGCTCAGATCGCCGATCCATTCGTTCACGAGGATCCCCCCTCGACCCGCGCCGCCGCTACCGCGCGCAAGATGGATTCGGGCGTTGCCGGTGCAGCCAGATGCGGCCGGCAGTTTGTCCCGCCAACGCTCGCTACGGCATCCCGGATCGCATGAAATACTGACAGGCACAACATCAGAGGCGGCTCTCCAACCGCCTTGGAACGATAAATCGTCTCCTCACGATTTCTGCCCGTTTCAAACATCGTCGCGCGAAAATCGACCGGCAGATCGGAACAGGTCGGAATCTTGTAAGTCGACGGCGCGTGGGTCATGAGTTCCCCATCGTCGTTCCACCACAGTTCTTCCGATGTCAGCCAACCGGCGCCCTGAATGAATCCCCCTTCGATCTGCCCCATGTCGATAGCGGGATTCAGAGACTCGCCACAGTCGTGCAGTATGTCGGCCCTCAGAATGCGGTTCTCGCCGGTCAGGGTGTCGATGATCACCTCCGACACCGCGGCACCGTACGCATAGTAAAAGAACGGCCGTCCGCTGAATGTCGATCGATCATAGTTGATCTTCGGCGTCTTATAGAATCCCGTCGCCGATAGTGAAACCCGCGCAAACCAGGCACGATGAACAAGACTTTCGAAACCGATGGTCTCCGCCCCGATCCGAACCTGGTTGTTGATGAACTCGACCTCACTCCGCGGGACATTGAAATGCTCCGCGGCAAATTCGATTAGCCGTTTCTTTATCGTCGCCGCCGCGGCTTGTGCCGCCTTGCCGTTTATATCGGAGCCACTCGAAGCTGCGGTCGCGGATGCATTCGGCACTTTGCTCGTATCAGAAGCCGTAATCTTGATGCGATCGATATCGATCTGAAATTCTTCTGCAACGACCTGCGCTACCTTGGTGAACAGGCCCTGGCCCATTTCGGTGCCGCCGTGATTCAGATGCACCGTGCCATCCGAATACACATGTACCAGTGCGCCGGCCTGGTTCAGGTGGGTCGCCGTGAACGAAATGCCGAACTTGACGGGCGTGAGTGCAATGCCACGCTTGAGGACGCTGTTGTCCTTGTTGAAAGCCTGAATTTCCTCTCGCCGTTCGTGATACCCGGCACTCGCTTCGATGGCCGAAACGATATCGTCGATAATGTTGTCTTCGATCTTCTGCTGGTATGGCGTTACGTCCCGCTCGCCGATGCCGTAGAAGTTCCTGCGACGAACTTCGAGCGGATCCTTGCCGAGGTAACGTGCGATTTCCTCGAGGACGTATTCGATCCCGAACATGCCCTGCGGCCCGCCGAAACCGCGAAACGCCGTATTGGAAACGGTATGTGTCTTGCAGCGATGCGAAACGATCGTCACGTTCTCAAGATAGTAGGCATTGTCACAGTGGAACATCGTTCGATCGTTGATCGCACCGGACAAATCGGCCGACATGCCGCATCGTGAGGCGAACATGAACTCAATGCCCCCGATCCTGACGGTGTCGTCAAAGCCGACCTTGTAATCGATCTCAAAATCGTGGCGCTTGCCGGTCATTATCATGTCATCGTCACGATCGAGGCGCAGCTTGCAGGCTCTGCCCGTCTTGTTCGCCATGAGCCCTGCGATGCAGGCGATTAAGGCAGGCTGGCTTTCCTTGCCACCGAAGGCGCCACCCATGCGGCGGCATTCGACAACAACATCTTTCGACTGCTTGCCGATTGCCAAGGCAATCAGATGCTGTACTTCGCCGGGATGTTGCGTCGAGCTATACACATAGAGGCCGCCTTCTTCGGCCGGGAGTGCGGTCGCAATCTGCCCCTCGAGATAGAACTGGTCCTGGCCGCCGAGCTTCAGGCTGCCCTGGAGGCGGTGTTCGGCGGCGTTAAGGGCAGCCTGGCTGTCACCGCGTCTGATCGTCTCGCTCGGCAGTACAAACGATTCTTTCTCCACGGCGGTGCGTAGATCGAGAATTGCTTCGAGCTCTTCGTACTCGATCTTTGCAAGCTTTGCCGCTTTGCGAGCCTGATCAACGGTATCTGCCGCAACTGCGAAAACGGATTGTCCAACGTATTGAACGAGCCCCGGTGCGAATATCGGATCATCGGCGACAACCGGACCATAGTTGTTTTGACCGGGAATATCGGCGGCACTCATGACATCCACGACGCCGGGCGCTTTGTGTACTGCACTCAGATCCATGCTCTTTATTCTGGCGTGCGCTTTCGAGCTCATGCCGACGGCGACGTGCAACAAGCCTCTCGGCTCGGGCATGTCATCCGTGTATAACGCCTCGCCGCTCACATGGAGGTGAGCGCTGTCATGCGGAATCGGGCTGCCAACCGCGCCTGCGATCGTGCTTCGCGATGAAGTCTTAGCGTCCATAACCATACAAACGCGGCGGGCCTTCGCCGATTGAGTCGAGATAGAAGCGCCGAAGCAGGTTGCCGGACACTTGGTGTCGATACTCCGCCGTCGAGCGCATGTCTGTTACCGGGCTGAAATCGTGGTCGAGCGAATCGATTCCGACCTGAACGGCATCTTCGTTCCAGTCCTGGCCCTTGAGCCGCGCCTCACAATACAAAGCCCGCTTCGGAACTGCCGCCAGCCCACCGTACGCAATCTTGATATCTGCGATCTCCGCAGCATTGCGCCTCAATGAGTAGGCGCCGCAAACCGCAGAAATGTCCTGATCGAATCGTTTGGATACCTTGTAACACTGTACCTGGATATCACTCTCGCGCAGCGGCACAAGAACACGCTCGAGGAATTCGCCTGGCTCGAGTGCGGTCTTCTGATAATCAATAAAGAAATCGCTTAAAGCCATCGGTCTTTTGTGATCACCGGATCTCAGGACCAGCATCGTGTCGAGAACCATCAAAGCAGGCATCGAGTCGCCGATCGGTGATGCGTTAGCGATATTTCCGCCGAGCGTAGCCGCATTTCTGATTGGCGGTGACGCAAACCGCAAAAATACTTCTTCGAATTCCGGGTAGTGTTCGATTATCGGCACCATTGCGTCGCTCAATGACACTGCCGCTCCTATCTCGATGTGTGTCTGCGTTACCT
>Ga0255052_10002982_pt1 | contig 11955 bp, 9 predicted proteins | sample JV7_2_21_MG_FD_188632 | JGI IMG/M metagenome (GOLD analysis project Ga0255052, IMG submission 188632) | Seawater microbial communities from Jervis Inlet, British Columbia, Canada - JV7_2_21 | ecosystem: Environmental > Aquatic > Marine > Inlet | place: Canada: British Columbia | collected... | reverse complement strand
TGGAGCTGGTCGCGGTTTCCCGGGATGCCGATTCGACGCTCGCAACCGTGCCCGCCGGCGCCGAGGCCGCCTACCTCACCGCCTTGCCGCGTTTGAGTCCATCGGCCCGCCAGGATCTGATAGCAGGGTTGACGAATAACGGTATCGCCACTTTCAGCTCGCTCGGTCACCTTGACGTAGAGGCCGGTGCGTTTGCCGGGCTGACTCCCGATACGCGTCAACAGGTTGTTCGCAGGGTGGCTCTCAACCTCAATCGGATCATTCGTGGAGAAGAGACGGCCGATCTTCCGGTTCTCGTTCGTACGGACTCCAAGCTGCTGATCAACGCGCGTACCGCGGCCGAGCTGGCGTTGCCCATTGCACCGCAGACCCGAATTCTTGCCTCGTTCCTCCACGGAGAGGCCCTCGAACAACAGGTGCAACACCTGAGTCTCACCGAGGCGCTGAACATGGCGGTCGAGCAGAACACGTTCCTGTCGATCCAGGACGCCGCGACTGCAGCCGCACAGGAAAACGTCGACATCTTCAAAAGCGACCTCCTCCCGCAGTTGGGGCTCGACATGAGCGCCTTGGGGACCGACGCGGAGGTTGCTTTCACCAACGCCGGCGTCTCCAGTGACGGCTCGGTTCGGGGCTCACTTGCCCTGAGACAGATGATTTACGACGACCGCGCGGTGAGCAATTACAAGACGGCAAAGAAGGTCGCGGTGAGCAGCGAGCACGACCTCGAGACCGTGCGCCTCGATGTTCTCGCTGATGCCGGGCGAGCTTACGTGAATCTCGCCCGCGCGCAGGCCCTGCTCGAGGTCGAGCAGTCGAATCTGCAGCTGTCCGAAGACCATTTGGAGCTCGCGATTCTCCGCGAGGAGGTGGGTTACTCGGGCCGCGACGAGGTCCTGCGCTGGCAGGCGGTGGTGGCCGACGGTCGAGGCGCTGTCCTCTTCAGTGACCAGGAGGTGGAGGTTGCGCGCATCGAGCTCAACCAGATCCTCAACGTCGACCAGGGTCAGAGGTGGGCGCTTCAGGAGCTCCCCGTCGATCCGGACAGCTTCACATTCCTCGACGGCAGGATGGCATCGGTATTCGGCAAACCCGGAACATGGGCCTCGGTTCGAACCAGCTTCTCGGGAGTTGCTCAGGAGAACTCTCCGGAGATTCGCGCTCTTGATGAGTTGTACGACGCACAGCAGATCCAGGTTGGCCGCGCCAAACGGGCCTGGTTTCTGCCGTCGTTCTCGGCCGGTGCCACCTACTCCGACGAGATCGTCAAGGGCGACACGATCATTCCCAGTTTCGGTAACGACTTTTACACTTTCACCATCGATCTCTCGTATCCGGTCTTCGAGGGCGGTCGCAAGGGCAGCGAGTCGGCCAGATCGAAGATCATCCTCGAAGGCATCGAGCGGGAGCTCGATCTCGCCCACGAGCTGGTGGAGCGGAGAACGCGGACCTCCCTGAGAAGGGTCGAAAGCTCGTTCCCGAGGATTCATTTCAGCGAGCAGGCCGCCGAGGCGGGGACCGCCAATCTGGTGATCGTTCAGGACAAGTACGCCGAGGGCATCGTCAACGTCACCGATTTGCTGTCCGCGCAGAACGGAAAGTTCACATCGGACCGGTTGGTCGTGGTGTCGGTGCACGAGTTTCTGCTCGACCTGATCGAGCTGCAACGTGCGTTGTCCTGGTTCGAGGCGGAGCAAACCGCCGGCGAACGAGCCGCACTCGCGGAGCGCGTGCTTGCGGCCGCGGAGGTGGAGTGATGTCTAGTCTGATTATCGAGGAGACAAACATGAGGAAATCGTCGGTCAGAGTTTTCGCCATCGCGGCGATAGGGGTGTCGGTGGTGCTTTCCGGATGCGGACGGAAAGAGGTCGTGGAGCGAGCACCCGCCGTTCGTGCAGTAAAGGTCGTGACCGTTGGTGGCGACAGCGCCCAGAGCCGCAGCTTTCCCGGGAGAGTCGAAGCCTCGGATCAGGTGGATCTTTCGTTCAGGGTCGGCGGTCCGCTCGTTGAGTTCCCGGTCCTCGAGGGCGATTTCGTGAAAAAAGGCCAACTGGCCGCGCGGATCGATCCCAGAGATTACCGGATCCGGCTCGATGCGGCCCGCGCTGAGGTAGAGCGAACCGACGCCGACTTTCGGCGTTACAGCGCCCTGTACGAAAAGGACGCAGTGTCGAAGGCCCAGCTCGACCAGGCCCTGGCTGCACGAGATGTTGCGCGCGCCATGTCGGAGGACGCGGAATCCGCTCTCGACGACACGTTTCTTCGTGCCCCCTTTTCCGGGCGGATCGCGGAGACCTTTGTCGAGAACTTCCAGGACGTCCAGGCCAAGGAGCCGATCCTCAGCCTGGTCAATGTCAACCAGGTGGAGATCGTGATTGATGTTCCCGAGAACCTCGTTGCCAGGTTCAAGGCGGTGCAGCGCGACTCCAGGTTTGCCGCGCGCTTTGACGCGGCGCCGGGCCGAGAATTCGAGACTCGGGTGTCCGAAGTCGCCACCCAGGCCGATCCGAGGACGCAGAGCTTTCGAGTGACCTTTGCTTTACCGCAGCCGGAAGGCGTCAACGTATTGCCGGGGATGACGGCGAATGTGATGCGGTATCCGCCGCCGGGCGAGGACCTCGAAATCGTGGTGCCGGCGATCGCGATTTTCGCCGACGAGGCCGGGTCGCCCCACGTTTGGATTGTTGATCGGGCCACCGGCGCGGTCGAACGAAGGTCAGTTCAGACGGGTGATTTGTCGGCGAACGATTCGATCGTGGTCCTCGAAGGGCTCGTGCCGGGCGAGGATGTTGCCGTCAGCGCCGTCAGCCAAATCCGCGATGGGATGACGGTGCGGCCAATCGAGGAAGTGAGCGGACTGTGAACATCGGCGAGCTGAGCATCCGCAAAAACGTCATCACGTGGGTGATGACGATCTTGTTCACCATCGTTGGGGCCTACTCATTCTTCCAATTGTCATGGCTCGAGGACCCTGAATTCACCATCAAGGACGCCATCATCACGACGCCTTATCCGGGCGCCACGGCGGCGGAGGTCGAAGCAGAGGTCACGAACGTCCTCGAGAAGGCCGTCCAACAGATGGGCCAGCTCAAGTACGTGGAGTCCCACTCATATCGGGGCTTCTCGCTCATCAAAGCCAAAATCAAGGACGAGTACGACAAATACTCGTTGCCGCAGGTGTGGGACGAGCTCCGCCGCAAGGTGAACGACGCCCAGGGCAGTCTTCCGCCCGGCGCAGGACCGACCAACGTCAACGATGACTTTGGCGATGTCTATGGGATCTATGTGGCCATCACCGGCGAGGGCTACAGCGATCACGAGGTGTATGAGTATGCGAAGTTTCTCCAGCGCGAGCTGCTCCGCGCCCAGGATGTCAAGCGTATCGACCTCTACGGGGTCCGAGCTGAGGTCATCTACGTCGAGATGCGTCGCGACAAGATGTCGGAACTTGGCATTTCGCAGCAAGATATCTACGACGCCCTCAGATCCAAAAACCTGCCGGCCAGCGCCGGGCACATCAGCCTCGGCCCCGACTATCTCGCGGTCCATCCGACCGGGGAGTTCAAATCCGAGGAGGAATTTGGTGATCTCCTGATCAGCACCAGCGGACAGAGTTCGGACCGTCTGGTCTATCTGCGCGATGTGGCCGTGGTCATTCGCGGCTATCAGGAGCCCGCCAACACCATTCTCCGTTTTGATGGTAAATCGGGGGTCGGCCTCGGCATCTCCACCGTTCAGGGCGGAAACGTGGTGACCATGGGTGAATCTCTCGCGGTGCTCATCGATGAGCTCGAACCACACCGCCCCATGGGGATGGAGCTCCACATCATCGCCATGCAACCCGAAGCCGTCTCGGCGGCAGTCAAGGGCTTTCTCGTCAATCTCGGCCAGGCGGTGGGCATCGTCATCATCGTTCTGTTGATATTCATGGGCCTGCGCAGCGGACTCATCATCGGCTCGGTCCTCCTGGTCACCATCATGGGGACTTTCATCTTCATGAGCATGCTCGATGTGACCCTCGAGCGGATCTCACTCGGTGCTCTTGTTATCGCCCTCGGGATGTTGGTGGACAACGCAATTGTTGTCACCGACGGCATGCGGGTGAAGATGGACCAGGGGTCCGACGCCATTACGGCAGCCCGCGAGGTGGTGGGTCAGACCGGAGTTCCGCTGTTCGGTGCCACGGTGATCGCGATCCTCGCCTTCGCCTCCATCGGCACCTCCCAGGACAGCACTGGCGAGTACTGCGTAACCCTGTTCTCGGTGATCCTGATCTCACTCAGTCTGAGCTGGCTCACGGCCGTGACCACGACTCCTCTCTTATGCGCGACATTCCTGAAGGTCAAGGAACCTTCGGGAGAAGAAAAATCGGACCCGTACGGCGGGGCGCTCTTCCGCGCTTACAAAAAATTCCTGTCGACCAGCATTCGATATCGCTGGATCACGGTCGTGGTGGTAGTTGGAATCTTTTTCGCCTCGTTGGCCGGTTTCGGCCAAGTCAAACAGATGTTCTTCCCGGATTCCCCACGGGCGCAGTTCTTCATCGACCTGTGGCTCCCTGCGGCCACCAGCATCCAGGAGACCGAGCGCCAGATGGAACAGGCCGAAGGGTATTTGCTGGCGCAGGAAGGCATCGTTCACACGGCAACTTTCATCGGTGGCTCCCAGATTCGATTCCTATTGATTTACACGCCCGAAAATGCCTACTACAACTATGCCCAGATCATGGTGGAGGTGGACGACGCCAATCGAATTCCCGGTTTTCTCCTTTCCACTCTCGACGGGTTGGGAGAATTACTCCCCGACGCCGGGGTCAATACGAAATCCTTCATGCTCGGACCATCCGAGGGTGGAAAAATTCAACTGCGGATCAATGGACCCGACTCAGAGGTGCTGCGCCGGATGGCCGATGAGGCGATCGCAATCCTCGAGGCCGACCCCGCCGCAAAGGGAGTCCGAAGCGAGTGGATGAAAAAGGTCATGGTCCTCGAGCCCCAGCTCGCCGAGGCCCAGGCACGGCGGGCGGGAATTACCCGCACCGCGCTCGCCCAGGCCATCGAAGCTGGGGTGGAAGGGACTCCGGTCGGTGTCTACCGCGAGCGCGACGAGCTGTTGGACATTACCGCCCGCTCACCGGAGGGTGAACGGCTGAACTTTGACGATCTCAACACTATTCAGGTGTGGAGCCCTGCGGCGAACACGATGATCCCGGCGGCCCAGGTGGTCACCTCGTTCAAGACCGGCTTCGAGGATGCTCATATCTGGCGGCGGGACCGTATCCGCATGCTGCGGATCCATGCCGACCAACGCACGGGTCTTCCGAGCGAGCTCCTGGCGCGGGTCAAACCCAAGATCGAGCAAGCGCTCGGGGTCGACGTGCGCGCCATGACCGGCCGAGACGTGCCACCCGAGGATTGGAATGTCAATACCATCAAGGTGGTGGACGAAGGTCGCTATCCCATCAAAGGCATGCCGGGATACTCCATCGGATGGGGCGGTGAGGTCGAGGACTCATCACGAGCCCAGGCGTCCCTCGCCGGCTCGATCCCCATCTTCTTTGGCCTCATGGTGCTGATCGTCATTTTCCTTTTCAACTCGATCAAGAAGACCCTGGTCATCTGGCTGACGGTTCCGTTGTCGATCATCGGGGTCACGGCGGGTCTGCTGCTCTTCGACCAACCATTCGGCTTTATGGCGTTGCTCGGTGTGATGAGCCTGGCGGGCATGCTGATAAAAAACGCCATCGTGCTCATCGACGAGATCGGCGCCCAGTTGGAGACCGACAAGACGCCTTTCGCGGCAGTTGTCGATTCCGGCGCCAGCCGTCTCATCCCGGTCTCGATGGCCGCCGCGACCACAATCCTCGGCATGATTCCGTTGCTCAAGGACGCCTTCTTTATTTCCATGGCAGTGACGATCATGTTTGGCTTGTTGGTGGCGACGGTGCTCACCCTGATCTTCGTGCCAGTTCTATTTTCTATCTTCTACGGCGTGTCGAGCTCGGTTGACGCGTCGTGAGTTTTCGGTCGAGAGAGGAGGAAATATGAGTGACGAGAAAACCCTCAAGGACACGGCCCCTCCCGAGGAGGGCGTTTCCCGGCGACAATTGTTGGTGCGCTCGGCGGCCGGCGCGGCCGCGGTGGGCGCGGCCGGTCTGGGGGCCTACGCCCACCACAAGACCAAGGGCACGCCCCACGACGAGATGCCGGTGGAGATTGCCGACGATCTCCAACCCATGGACCAGCGCGACATGCTGTGGACTTTTGTCGTAAGTGCCGCGCTGCAGGAGGCTCATCCGGAGCGGATTCAAGCTTTTGGCGGATTCGACTTTCACGAGAAGCTCACCACTACCTATATGAAGGGGCCATACAAGGATGAGCCCGGCTACACCCAACTGGACAGGGCGCTGAGTGTGGCGGCATGGGAGGGCAATACCTATCTTGCCCCGGGGCAACAGTACGGACAGCCGAATAGCGGCATCCTGCACTGGGACCAGTCGGATGTGCACAGCACAAAGTACGAGTTCGAGTCCAAGGATGAAGCCACCCTGGCCATCCGTTCTGCCGCGCGTGCGCTCAAGGCCACCCGCTGCGGTATCACCAAACCCGACCCGCGCTGGAACTACGACCCAATCTATGATCTCGAGAACGACCGCACCCTGAGCTGGGAGGATGACTTTCCCTTTAAACCCAAGACGGTAATCGTGATGCTGACCGAGATGGACTACGAAGGCATCGCCACCTCGCCCGCCTGGACGTCCACTGCTCCAGCCGGTGAGGAGTACGTGATGGGCGACAAGTGCGCCGGCCAGATGGCCAAGTTTCTGCGCGGCCTCGGCTTCCAGGCGGTGGGCTCGAACAACGATTTGGGCATGAACGTGCCCTACGCCGTGGCGGCCGGTCTCGGCGAGGCCGGTCGCAATGGCTCGCTGATTGCGCCCAAGATCGGGCCACGTCACCGAATCTGCAAAGTCTATACAGATTTTGACTTCGTCAATTACGACAAGCCCAGGTCCTTCGGTGTTGCCAGCTTCTGCCGAGAGTGCATGCGCTGCGCCGACTCCTGCCCGTCCGAGGCCATCTCGAAAAACAAGGACACAACCTGGGGACCAGAGTACGAAGGCGCCGAGATCCCGCACTACACCTACCCGAACCGAGCCGGCATCCTCAAGTATCACAACGACTCCAAAAAGTGCCTCAAGTTCTGGATTGAAAACGATGGCGGTTGCCAGAACTGCATCGCCGCCTGCCCTTACAACAAACCCGAGTTCTGGCACCACCGGCTCGTCGACGCCACCAACGTCGTCGTTCCGGGCCCAGTGCACGCCTTCATGCGCGAGATGGACATCATTTTTGGCTACGGCACCACCTTCGACCAGAAGAGGGCCAGGGCGTTCTGGAAATCCGGTAAGGACATGAGGGGAGGCTGATATGGGACTGATGTGGTTTACGGTCGGCCTGATCACCGGTCTGAGTGTGCTTGCCGCTATCGGACTGCACAAAAGGTTCGACATCGATTGGCGCGGTTGGATCGGGCTCGCCCTGGGCGAGTTCCTGATCCTCTTCTGCATCGCCTGGTCGACAGCCTCTGTTTTTGAAGGCGTGCCCCGGGCAGCCAGCATGGGGCTGCTGATGTTCGGTGGCGCCGGGCTCATCGTGCTGGTGCTGACCTGGCGGCTCCTGATCCAGAAAAACGCCCGTAGCGCCGCCTGAGCTGTGACGGCGAAGAAGGCATTCGGTTGGCGCAAACAGGACGGCATCCGCCTTGCCGTCATAGCCTGGATTATTGCCTGCTGGTGGATCGGCGCGGATCGCGCCGGAGTCGACCTGCAGTCGTTTCTGACCGCGGCCTGGCCCGAGGCACAAAACTTCGAGGAGCTTGACGGGGATTCCTACCGCGTGCTGGGTGACGAGAACGAGGTCCTCGGCTACGTGACCACCGGTACCGCAAGTGGCTACGGCGGGCCCCTGACGATGGCGGTCTCCATGACTCCCGATGGTGTTGTGGACAGTGTGGCTGTGGTCGAGCACCGCGAGACGCCGTCCTTCTTCCGCACCGTCGTCGACAGTCGATTCCTTGGGCAACTGGCGGGGAAAACAAACGAGGACCCGATCATCCTCGGCGATGACGTAGACGGGATGAGCGGGGCCACCTACACCTGTCTCGGGATGACCCAGTCGGTGCACCGCGCCGCTCGTGAGATTGCCGGAGAATTTCTCGAGCTCGAGGTGCCGCCCGACAAACGACGGGTTGTCTTTGGCCTGCCCGAAATCGTCTTGATTGTCCTGTTCACGATGGCGGTGAGTCGGCGACGGATCAAGGGCAAGCTGAGCACAGTGCTTCGCTGGACGACCTTGCTCGGTGGGCTGGTGTTCCTCGGCTTTCTTTTCAACTCGCCCTTCGTGTTGGCCCACATCAATATGGTGCTCATCGGCTACTGGCCCGAGTGGCAGACCCACATCTTCTGGTACATCCTCATCATCGGTCTGCTGCTTTTCAAGGCGACCGAGGAGTGGAACGTCTACTGCTACGACTTCTGCCCCTTCGGCGCCTTGCAGGAGATTGCCGCAACGATCGGTGGCGCCAAGCCGAAGAAGCTACGCTGGAGCAAGATCCTGCTGTGGGCGCAGCGGCTGCTCACTATCGCGGCCATCAGCCTGGCGCTGCTCTACCGCAATCCGGGGCTCTCCAGTTACGAGATATTCGGCACCGCGTTTGCGCTCGAGGGCAGCAACTTCCAGTTCGCCCTGCTGGCGATCATCCTGCTGTCGTCTCTCTTCCTCTACAGACCCTGGTGCCGACACCTGTGTCCGCTCCACAAAAACGCCACCGAAGGCCTCTTTGACAACACCCGACGGATCGCGAGGACCGCATGGCAGAAGCTGACGAAAAGACCAAGCCCGGCGTAGGCGCGACCCTGTGGTCGCTGCTGATGATTGTGTGCCTCCTGCTGGTGGTTGCCCATCTGGTGCAGGCGGTGAGTCAGGATACAAGCACTGAAGAGGACCTCATCCGGAGTACCTTTACGACGGTCGTTTCAACCCACACGCAATAGTCCTCGACCCGTTTAGAAAAGTGTGGACGAAGGTCATATCCTTCGGTTTTTACGGGTATCCTGTGTGCTGAAGTTCGGAATCGACTCGGAGAGATTTATGAAGAAACACAATCTAGTCACGCTGCTCGCTCTGGGTGCTTGCCTGATACCTCTGATGACTGCCTTCGCCTACGAGCCCGGCCGCGAGTTCAGCGCTGAAGCTGTGGTCAATACCCGCGAGGGTAGGAACCGTATGCAGGTGACGTTCATCGTCAATCGGTACACCCCGGTCGAAGAGCTGCAAAACCTCGCCGGGGTGCTCGAGAATGGCGGCCAGTTCGGGCTGCTTTCGGTGCTCAAGGGGCGGAGGGACGGCCAGCTCCGCTTGGGTGCCATGAACATGCCGATCGCTCTGGTCGTCGCCGAAGAGCAGGGCCGCGGCTACCGCTACCTCTTTCTCACACCGCGCAGGATCCAGGTCGATGAAGAAATGCTCGGCGAGGAATCCCTGAATTACCCATTCGGGATCGCCGAGTTCGAGGTCGACCGCTTCGGCCGCGGTGAGGGACGGCTCCACGTCGCCGCCGCGCTCAGCATCGACGCCGATGGCTATGTCGAGATCGAGGACTATGACGGCGTCGACGGCACAATCGACCGGATCAAGCAACTGAGATAGATCTCGGCTTCCTCCGCAGAAAACCACAGGCTCCGTGTAGTATTGCCTCCGGGGGAGGAAACATGGCAAATTCAGACAGCTCAGACGGCAAACTCAAGAGACGTGATGTTCTCAAGCTCGGCACCGCCGCGGCGGCGGGCTTCGTGGCGCGAGGGGTGATGGCGGAGACGCCGCAGAAGATGCCCGCGCTGCCGGTGAACCCGAAAACGCCCGAAGCAATGCCTACCCGAAACCTCGGGAAGACCGGGTTCCAGGTTGGGATTTTTAGTCTCGGCGGTCAGGCGGCGATCCAAGAGGCGAACAACTTCGATGTTGCGGTGCCGCTGATCGAGAAGGCCCTCGATCTCGGTGTCAACTACGTGGACACCTCCGCCCGCTACGGGGGTGTCGAGGACCGCTGGAGCGAGCAGTACTTCGGCGAGGTCATGAAGAGCCGGCGCTCGGAGGTCTTCCTCGCAACGAAGTCGCACGATCGGACACGGGACGGCTCCTTGAAGCTGTTGGAGCGGTCGCTCGAGCTGCTCAAGACCGACCACATCGATCTGTGGCAGATGCACGCGCTGTCGCGGCCCGAGCAGGTTGAGGAGGCCTTTGCACCGGGCGGCGCCATCGAGGCGTTTGTCGAGGCGCGCGATCAGGGAATAGTGCGCACTCTCGGGATTTCGGGCCACGCCGACCCCGATGTGTTGATCGACGCCATCGAGCGGTTCCCCTTCGATTGTCTGCTGCTCGCACTCAACGCGGCCGATCCGTTCCACCTCAGCTTCAAGGAGAAGCTGCTGCCGCTGGCGGTGGAGCGCGAGATGGGCATCATCGGCATGAAGATCCCGGCGCGCGGTTTGATCCTGTCGTCCTGGAAGACCCCGGATGACCCGGACTCGCGCTTCGGCAAGACCGTGCCGGGCACGCTCAACATGCGGGAGGCGATGCGCTACGTGTTGTCGCTGCCTGTGAGCACAGTGATCGTCGGCTGCGACGACATCCCGCAGCTCGAGGAGAACATCGAAATTGCGCGTTCCTTCAACCCGATGAACGAGACCCAGCTTGCGGAACTCGAAAAAAGAGCCGAGCCGGTCCACAAACAGTCGCTCTTCTTCCGTCGCTGGAAGGCGTAGGCCACCGCGATGCGGCTGATTCGCCTTTTCGTGTTGTTCGCGATGCTGGGCGCGACCGCCGCCGCCGATGAGCCCGCGATGGACGTGTCGACGGTGGAGGACTTCGCCAATCTGGCCCTGCACTGCATCCACCAGGAGTACCCGAACAAGATCGGGCACGTGCTCTCGTCCGACGACGACGTTGCGCCTCCGCGCGAGCTGACGCCGGCCTTCTACGGCTGCTTTGACTGGCACAGCTCGGTCCACGGCCACTGGCTGCTGACGCGGCTGAGCAAGCTCTACCCGGATGCTGAGTTCAGTGCGGCGGCGAAAGCAGGTCTCGGTCAGAGCCTGAGTCAAGAAAGACTCGCCGGCGATGCCGCCTATCTTGCGGGCGAGGGGCGGGCCTCCTACGAGCGTCCCTACGGATTGGCGTGGCTGCTCTGTCTGGCGGATGAGCTCCACACCTGGGACGACGAGGAAGCACAGCAGTGGTCGAAGAACCTGGCGCCGCTCGAAAGTGAAGCCGCAAACCGAATCCGTTCTTGGCTCCCCAAGCTCTACTACCCGATCCGCACCGGCGAGCACAGCCAGACGGCCTTTGCTTTCGGTTTGGTCCTGGACTGGGCGGAGGCGGTGGAGGACGAGGAGATGGTGACTCTGGTCAAGGGCACGTCCCTCCGCTTCTACCTCGAAGACGAAGGCTGTCCCCTGAGCTACGAACCGTCTGGCCAGGACTTCCTGTCACCGTGCATCGCCGAGGCCGACCTCATGCGCCGGATCCTACCTTCGAGGCAGTTCGCCAAATGGCTCGATGAGTTCCTGCCGGAGATCCCGACCGACGGCGGCGCCGAGTGGCTGCCCATCGGCGTCGTCACCGACCGTGCGGACGGCAAGCTCGCGCATCTCGACGGGCTCAACTTGAGCCGGGCATGGATGCTCGAAGGGATTCTCGCCGGATTGCCCGACGACGATCCGCGCCGCGCCGCCCTCCGCGCCGCAGCCGATACTCATAGCAAATCGGGTCTGGCCTCGGTCACCGGCGAGCACTACGAGGGCGGCCACTGGCTCGCCAGCTTTGCGACCTACCTCGTGACCGGGAAGGGCCGGTGAGCCAACGTTACCACCCGCGCGGCAGCCGAGACGGCTGC
>Ga0255052_10002980_pt1 | contig 11960 bp, 10 predicted proteins | sample JV7_2_21_MG_FD_188632 | JGI IMG/M metagenome (GOLD analysis project Ga0255052, IMG submission 188632) | Seawater microbial communities from Jervis Inlet, British Columbia, Canada - JV7_2_21 | ecosystem: Environmental > Aquatic > Marine > Inlet | place: Canada: British Columbia | collected... | reverse complement strand
CATGATCCACTGACGCGGCCGGTCCGAACGCACGGCTTCGCGTTCACGCCAGCTTGCCAGCCTGACGGCTGCTGCCCGCGCCCGACCACGGAGGTGCCTGGCACCTTTGAGCCGCTCGACAGCGTCTGCGAACTCTCCTTTGTACAGTGATGGCTGCAGCAGGAAAGCTGAGTCTTCCTCCGCCCACTGCAGTCTGCCGAGCCTGTTCAAGCGCTCGGTGAGAATCTCGTGCGCCGGCAACAGGTATTCGACATCCTCGGCAGCGTATTCGAGCGCAGCCGCAGGTAGTGGGCGCCTTGTCCAGTCTGCGCGTGTGTGGGACTTGGCAAGCTCCACGCCAAACAGCTCCCTGACGAGCCCGGCGTATCCGAGTTGTGGCGCAAGACCGAGGAGGGCGGCTGCGATCTGCGTGTCGAAGAGGATTTCGGGCATGCGATTCGAGGTCTGATATAGCACCTCGATGTCCTGTCGGGCGGAGTGAACAACCCAGTGGCAGTCCATCAGTCTTTGCCAGAACGACTCAAGATCGACATCGCTCATCGGGTCGGCACAGTAGATGCCGTCATCTGTCGCAATCTGCAGAAGGCAGAGTTGCGCATAAAATGTTTTTTCACGCATGAACTCGGTATCGAGACCTATGCGCCTGTCTGCGCATAGCAGGGCGCTGACGGCGTCATTCGAGTCGAGATCGACAAACTGAAAGTTCGGCATTCGGGTTTGGCAGGTGGATTTCAGCATGGAAGGTTAACATGCGATGATTATGGTTACGCAGAAGTTACGAACGGGCAAACTGTGCGACTAATCTTTAAGGCGTTTATCGACACCTTCCTGCTTCGCAGGGGACCGGAAGACCTTCCGAAGTCATCATTATTGCTCGCGATGGTTATCGGATTGTCTATCGTCGTACATTTTTTGTTCTATGCGATAGTCGAGTCGGAACCAGGTGCAGACCTGTTCCTTGAGTTCGCGACTGAGCTGGTCAAAATCGCGTCTTATGTCAGTGTCTTAATGCTGTTCGGGCTGGTCAGTCGAGTCATGCAAACGATGACGGCGATCATCGGCTGCAACGCGATCCTGGGCCTGCTCCTGACCGTTCTACTGATGGTGTCTCAGCCAATCATCAATGGGGAGCTCGATGTAGTGTTCGCTTGGCTCGTTACATTCTGGCTGATTATTGTCGAGGGCCACATTATTTCGAGAGCTATAGAACTGCACAGGATTACGGGCATTGCCATCGCTGTTGTGATATTTATTCTGCAACTTGGATTTTACGTCACCTTTGGTGATTTTCCGGAAGCCGTTGCCAGCTGATGCGTATTCACATTCTCGGAATCTGTGGAACTTTCATGGGGGGTGTTGCCGCCCTTGCCAAGGCGGCCGGCCATCAGGTCTCGGGGTCGGATACCGATGTCTATCCGCCGATGAGTACCCAGCTCTCGCGCCTGGGCATTACCGTGCACGAGGGCTATGACGCGAATCAACTGAAGCCGCCACCCGATTACGTCGTGATCGGCAATGCGTTGAGTCGCGGCAATGAAGCGGTGGAAGCGGTCCTTGATCGTGGCATTCCATACACCTCCGGGCCACGCTGGCTGTCGGAATATGTGCTGAGGGACCGCCACGTACTCGCCGTTGCCGGCACGCACGGCAAAACGACGACCGCCAGCATGCTTGCATGGATTCTGGAGGCAACAGGGCGTTCCCCCGGTTTTCTTATCGGCGGCGTGCCGACGGATTTCGACGAAACAGCCCGATATGGCAAGTCGAAATATTTTGTCGTGGAGGCCGACGAATACGACACGGCATTCTTCGATAAGCGTGCGAAATTCGTTCACTATCGTCCGCAAACGCTGGTTCTCGGAAATCTCGAATTCGACCATGCCGACATTTACAAAGACCTTGATGCGATTCTCTGGCAGTTCCATCAATTGTTGCGAACCATCCCAAAGAGCGGCCGAATTATCCTGAACAGTGCGGACGCGAACCTTAAGGTGCTTCTCGACATGGGTTGCTGGTCATCCACGGAATCTTTCGGAATAGTAGAGAACGGCGACGACTGGACCGCAAAATTCCTGGACGCAGGCGAGCGCCGCATCCATGTTTCGCAACGCGGCGCCGCCAACGCTGAGGCAAGTTGGCTGCTTGGCGGGAGTCACAATCTCGAAAATGCGTTAGCGGCAATTGCGGCGGCAAAGTCTGCCGGCGTATCACTGCAGGAGGCGTTGCAAGCGTTGTCCCGGTTCAAGGGCGTGAAGAGGCGCCTGGAACGAACCGCGACTGTCTCGAATATCGCCATCTACGATGACTTTGCCCACCACCCGACGGCGATACAGCGGACAATTGCCGGATTGAAAAAGCGATTTCCCGGACAACGCATCATCGTCGCGTTGGAGCCGAGATCAAACACGATGAAGCTGGGCGCTCATAACGACACGCTCGCCGCCTCGCTCGACGGTGCAAATCTGGTCTGCATGTACAGGCCCAGCGATGTCGCTGCAGATTTTGATGACAGCCTCTCCCCGCTTGGCGAACGACTGCATTTACATGCCGACTACGACGAGCTCGTTGCCGATCTCGCCGCAGAAGTTCAGCCGGGTGACCAGGTCGTATTCATGAGTAACGGCGGCTTTGGGTCGGCGAGACAGAACCTGACAGGTGCCTTGCGAAACAATCGCTAAATTGGGTCGATTTACTGCTGTCCCGTCCTATACTTAAAGAAACATAGCCGCGGTTTTTTGCAGTGAAAGTTCCTCTTTTTCCGCTGAGTACGGTTCTATATCCGGGTGGGCCATTGCCATTGCGCGTATTCGAGCCTCGTTACCTGGACATGGTCAGCGAGTGTCTCAAGACAAACGCACCCTTCGGTGTCCTGTTGATAAAGAGCGGCAGCGACACTGGTCCGGCAACAACATACGACGTCGGTACGCTGGCAAGAATTATTGACTGGTATCTGGGCAGCGACGGTCTGTTAGGTATTACGGCGATCGGAGAGCAGCGGTTTCGTCTGATATCGGCGGATCGGCGGCCTGACGGCCTCAACATCGGAGATATAGAACTGTTGGAGACCGAGGATCCATTTTTGCTGCCCGAGCAGTACAAACCGCTGGCGCACATTCTTGCCGGCGTGCTCGACGATCTGGGTCGCCTGTACGAGTCACTGGAAAAACAGTACGACGATGCCGGTTGGGTAGGCTATCGATTTGCCGAGATCCTGCCGATCAGTCCCGACCAAAAGCAGTCCTGTCTGGAAGCGAACGATGCGATGCAGCGCCTGGATCTGGTAGAAAAAGTGCTTGATTCCGTTCGCGGACCGGACAGTTAGCTAGTCACGCGTTTAGCGTCGCGAACACCTGTTCGGCCTTCGATAGCGTTTCGGATATTTCGTCGTCGCCGTGTGCGGCAGATATGAAGCCGGCTTCAAAGGCTGATGGTGCGAAATAGATGTTTGCGTCCAGCATTCCATGGAAGAATCGCCGAAACATGTCTGTGTTGGCCGAAGCCACCTGGGAAAATCGCCTGATTGGGCCATCTTCGCTGAATACGAAGCCGAACATGCCGCCCGCTGACTCCACGGCCAATGGCACGCCAGCCTCGTGCGCCCTGTCCGCCAGACCTTTCGTCAATCGCTGAGCGCGCTCGCCGAGCGAGGCATAGAAACCCGGCTGCTCCAGCGCCCGCAGCGTCGCCAAACCGGCAGCCATCGAGAGCGGATTTCCGGAAAGCGTGCCGGCCTGATAGACAGGACCGTCCGGCGCGATGCTTGCCATGATATCCGCGCGCCCGCCGAAGGCTGCTGCCGGCATTCCGCCGCCGACGATTTTGCCAAGCGTCGTCAGGTCCGGCCGGATGTTGAACAGTTCCTGCGCACCGCCTTTTGCAACTCGGAATCCCGTCATCACCTCATCGAATATGAGAACGGATTCATTTTGGTCGCAGGCGGATCGGAGCGCCTCCAGGAATCCCGGCTCCGGCGGCACCATATTCATGTTGCCGGCGATCGGCTCGACCATGATGCAGGCAATCTGCTCGCCGAATTTTCCGAACGCTTTCCTGACCGCGTCCGCGTCGTTGAAAGTCAATGTAACCGTGTGCTCGGCGAGATCTGCCGGAACACCCGGCGAACTCGGCACGCCGAGCGTCAACGCGCCGGATCCTGCCTTGATCAACAGAGAGTCGGAGTGGCCGTGATAGCAGCCCTCGAACTTGATGATCTTGTCGCGACCGGTGAAACCTCGCGCGAGTCTGATGGCGCTCATCGTTGCTTCTGTGCCCGAGCTCACCATGCGAATTCGTTCGATGGACGGCATGAACTCACAAATTTTCTGTGCAAGGTCGGTTTCTGCGACAGTTGGCGCGCCGAAACTAAGGCCAGACCGCGCCGCATCGATTACGGAATTTATTACGTCTTCATTGGCATGGCCGAGAATCATCGGTCCCCAGGAACCGACATAGTCGATCATCTGGCGGCCATCGACTGTATGCAACCAGGCGCCCTGTGCGCTTTTGAAGAACACCGGTTCTCCGCCCACAGCGGCAAACGCCCGCACCGGCGAGTTGACACCACCGGCGATATATTTTTTCGCGTCCGCGAATAGGCTCACGCATTTACTCCCCTGAAGAGGCGCATGCTACAGAAGGCGCATTCGCTCATAAACCCCTGCATCAGTGCTGGTAAACTTCTTTCGCATACCATGAAAACCTACATGTGTCTCATTTGTGGCTACGTCTATGACGAGGCGGAGGGCGACGTCGAAGCAGGAATTCCCGCCGGTACAAGATGGGACGACGTGCCCCTTTCATGGCGTTGTGCCGATTGCGGTGCCGGAAAAGAAGACTTCGAAATGGTTGAGATCTAGCCACAATCCCGGTCTCTCATGCAATGTTCGGCTAGGTCTCAGGCTCACTCAACTGAACGGCCTTGATGCCGATTTCTGAAAGCAGCGACGGCACTCCGTCTTCACCAATCAGGTGCAGCGCGCCGACGACAACCAGATAGTCATCTTCTTCTGCGATCAATTTCCTGATCTTGTCTACCCACGCCAGGTTTCGATCGACGACGAGTGTCTTGTAAAGCTCCGGATACTTTTGCATTTCGACCAGCAGGGTCTCTTCGAGAAAGTGGGTATCGCCATGGCGCCACGCGCGTATCAAAAGATTGAGATCTTCCTCGATGTTCAGGCTTTCACGAAATGTCTGGATGAGCAATGAACGCTGCGCCGGCATAGACAGGCCGTCGAGCAATTCGAGTTGTTCGCGGGCAGTCTCGAATCCGAGAATCTCCTTCTTGTCTTCGCTGGCCTTCGCCGCAAGATGAAACTCGATGCCGTATTGAGGGTTGAAGCCGATTCGTAGCAGCATCATTTGTTCGACGGTGATTGCCGCCAGCCATGGTTCGGATTCCGCGAGCATCGAAATCGGGATATCGAGTTGTGCTGCGTACTCCGCTGCTTCGGTATAGAGCTCCTGACCCATGTACTGCTGCAGGCTGCCGCCGTCGGCAATTACACCCAATTCGTTGACCAGGCCCGCCATCTCGATCGGATCGAGGTCGTCTATATCCACTTCCATAATCAGGAACTCGGCATCCTTGTAAGCAATGTCGATCGCAGTTGGAATCGGGTGATCGTGCTCCCTGAGCACATGCACCGACCCGAGCAGGTAGATGTGATTGCTGCGTCCGTCAATCTGCCACATTGAGATGGGATGCCCGGCGTCCTGCGGCACCGCCGGTCCGGCCACCACGACCAGGCAGACAATGAGCAGCCCCCTGATGACCGATGCTCGCGCAGTCATTCTTCGCTGAGCCAGATCAATTCGGTATTCACGACACCGTCGGGCTGCAGGATGATTCTGCGATATGCCGGAGGATTATCATCCAGCGCAAACTCGTCGCTTGCTACTTTGAATTGCCGGCAGGTGGACGGTGTGCCAATGATCTGGATCGAGTCATGCAGGCCTTCGAATGCCTGATGAACGTGGCCGAATATCGCCGCCCGGACTTTGCCCATTCTTGCGATAAGGTGCAGGAATTCCTCGCCGTTTCGAAGACCGACCTGGTCAAGCCACTTGCTGCCGACGGGCAGGGGCGGGTGATGCAGGCAGATTAAAACGTGCTCGGCGTCGGTTTCTTCGAGAATTTGCTCGAGCCGTTCCATTTCCTTGTCATCGATGCGGCCGGCAGCGTCGCCGCTGATGCAGCTGTCAATGCCGGTAATCAGCCATGATCCGTGTACGACGGACTCGCAGTAGTGAAACTCGGGGCTGGCGAGCGTGTTTTTCATCAGATCCCGAATATCGTGATTGCCGGGTACGCAATACACGGGGAGACCGAGAGGTAGCATCGATTCGCAAAAGCGTTCGTAAGCCTCGCGGCTGTCGTCCTGAATCAGGTCGCCGGTCATTGCCACCATATCGGCGTCCCAGCCCGAAGCCTGAATATGGCCGAGCACATTCTGGAGCGAATGATGGGTTACGATGCCTCGCAGATTCGAATCCGAATCTGCGAATAGATGCGGGTCAGTTACATGCAGGACCCGGATAGGATCAGCTGACGTTTGAATAACGCTACAATCCTCTGCCGTTGCGGCATTCCACAATCTCCTGGGCGAGAATAATAGCTGTTTGCGGGGTAGAAAAAAACGGGGACAGACCCCGAGTCTGTCCCCGTCGTATTCTCAATAGCGGTAATAGTCGGGCTTGTACGGTCCGTCTTTGGATACACCGATGTATTCGGCTTGCTCGTCCGACAGTTCGGTCACCTTCGCGCAGATTCGATCGAGGTGTAGTCGGGCCACTTTCTCATCGAGGTGTTTCGGCAGTACATATACTTCCTTCTTGTACTGGTCGGTGTTTTGCCAAAGCTCGATTTGCGCGAGTACCTGGTTCGTAAACGAGTTGGACATGACGAAGCTTGGATGGCCTGTGGCGCAGCCAAGATTTACAAGGCGCCCCTCAGCCAGGAGAATTATCCGCTTGCCGTCAGGGAAGATGATGTGATCCACCTGAGGCTTGATGTTCTCCCACTCGTACTTCTGCAGGTAAGCGACGTCGATTTCGTTGTCGAAGTGCCCGATGTTGCAGACGATCGCCTGGTCTTTCATACGTTCCATCTGCGCCCCGGTGACGACATGGTAGTTGCCGGTCGCTGTGACGACGATGTCCGCCTGGTCACAGACCTCGTCAAATCGCACGACGCGATAACCTTCCATCGCCGCCTGTAATGCACAGATCGGATCGATTTCCGTGATCCATACGGTCGCACCCAGGCCGCGGAGAGACTGCGCACAGCCTTTGCCGACATCTCCGTAACCGCAGACGATAACGGTCTTTCCCGCAATCATGACGTCCGTTGCACGTTTGATGCCATCGACCAGCGACTCACGACAACCATAAAGATTGTCAAACTTGGACTTCGTAACCGAATCGTTGACGTTAAAGGCCGGGCACAACAGGCTGCCGTCTTTCTGCATGTCATAAAGGCGTTTTACGCCCGTCGTCGTTTCTTCAGACAATCCGCGAACTTTTTTCATTAGTTCAGGGTACTTGTCATGCATGACGAGCGTCAGGTCACCGCCGTCATCCAGAATCATGTTCGGATTCCAGCCGTCCGGTCCGTTAATCGTTTGCTCAACACACCACCAGTATTCATCCTCGGTCTCGCCCTTCCAGGCAAACACCGGTACACCGGTAGTTGCAATCGCCGCGGCCGCATGGTCCTGAGTGGAAAAAATATTGCACGATGACCAGCGAATATCCGCACCCAGGGCCTTCAGAGTTTCGATCAACACGGCTGTTTGAATCGTCATGTGCAGGCAACCGGCAAGCCTGACACCCTCCAACGGTTGCTGATCGCCATATTCGCGGCGCAATGCCATTAACCCCGGCATCTCCGTCTCGGCGATGGCGATTTCCTTTCGGCCCCAGTCGGCAAGGGAAACGTCAGCTACTTTGTAGTCAGGCTGTTGAATGGCAACGGCTTCGCTGCTCATGAAATTCTCCTGTTAGTACTAATCTGTGGTCAGGCCGCGGCGGCGCCGCGCAGCGCATCTGCTCTATCTGTACGTTCCCAGCTTAAATCAAGGTCTTCGCGGCCGAAATGTCCGTAGGCGGCTGTTTGCCGGTATATCGGCTGAATCAGGTCCAGCATCTTCAGGATGCCGTATGGCCGCAAATCGAAATTTTCACGAATCAGGTTCGTAAGTTTGTCTTCGCTGATCTTGCCGGTACCGAAAGTCTGCACGCTGATCGATGTTGGATCCGCAACGCCGATCGCATACGACACCTGGATTTCACATCGCTCTGCCAGCTCGGCGGCAACGATATTCTTGGCGACGTACCGGGCGGCGTACGCCGCCGAGCGATCGACTTTCGACGGGTCTTTGCCGGAGAAAGCACCACCGCCGTGTCTGGCCGAGCCGCCGTACGTATCTACGATGATTTTTCTACCTGTGAGGCCGCAGTCCCCCATCGGCCCGCCGATCTCGAAACGGCCGGTCGGATTGATGTGGTATTGCGTGGTATTGCTGGTCCATTCTTTCCCGATCACCGGCTTGATGATTTCTTCCATTATGCCTTCGCGCAGGTCGGCCAGCTTGACGTCTGCATGATGTTGTGACGACAGCACTACGGCATCGATGGCGACAGGCTTGTCATCCACATAGACGAACGTGACCTGGCTCTTTGCGTCCGGTCGCAGCCAGGGCAGGGTGCCGTTTTTTCGCACTTTGGCCTGCTGGCGTACAAGCCGGTGGGCAAACGTAATCGGTGCGGGCATCAGTACGTCGGTCTCGTTGCAGGCATAACCGAACATCAGACCCTGATCACCGGCGCCCTGTTCTTCCTCCGAGGCCCGATCGACGCCCTGAGCGATGTCGGGCGACTGCTTGCCGAGTGCATTCAACACGGCGCAGGTAGTGCCATCGAATCCCATCGACGAATCGCTGTAACCGATTTCCAGCACGGTCTTTCTGACGAGTTCCTCGACTTCGATCTGGGCGGTTGTGGTCAGCTCGCCGGCGACCACGACCATACCGGTCTTGACGAGCGTTTCGCATGCCACTCTGGCGGACTTGTCCTGTTCGATGACGGCATCGAGCACGGCATCGGATATCTGGTCTGATATCTTATCCGGATGTCCCTCGGAGACGGACTCCGAGGTGAATAAATAGGTTTCACTCATGGATGTTTTCACTTGTGTTTTTTTGGGGCCCCGCATTGTACCCAAGTTTATGCGCGGCAGCATAGGCGCAGAACATTCTCCCTTGCGGCTGTCCCGCTAAACAGGGAAAATGCGCCAGCCTGATTCCGCTATTTCTCTCAGCAATTGACCATAACATTCGGCCAGAGACGCCGTTTATGGAGCCACATGTCACAATCAATTAGCCGTACGACTGCTGCAGGCCAGCCTGCCCGGCGCGACCTGGCCAACGCTATCAGGGCCCTGAGCATGGACGCCGTCCAGGCGGCGAATTCCGGCCATCCCGGAATGCCAATGGGTATGGCGGATATCGCCGAAGTGCTTTGGAACGATTACCTGCGCCACAACCCGGGCAACCCGCGATGGTTTGATCGGGACCGCTTTATATTGTCGAACGGTCACGGTTCGATGCTTCTGTACAGTTTGCTGCACCTCACGGGTTACGACCTTCCGATCGACGAGATAAGAAACTTCCGGCAGCTCGGTTTCAGGACCGCGGGGCACCCGGAGCGCGACCCGGATATCTACGTCGAAACGACCACAGGCCCGCTCGGCCAGGGCATCAGTAATGCAGTCGGCATGGCGATTGCAGAAAAAATGCTGGCCACTACCTTCAATCGCAGCAATTTGGAAATCGTCAATCACCGGACCTATGTTTTTCTGGGAGACGGTTGCCTGATGGAAGGTATCTCGCACGAGGCCTGTTCGCTTGCCGGCACGCTGAAACTCGGCAAGCTGATCTGTTTCTATGACGACAATGGCATCTCGATTGACGGCGAAGTCGATGCCTGGTTCACGGACGATACGGCCGGGCGTTTCGAGGCGTACGGCTGGCAGGTCATAGCCGATGTTGACGGGCATGACGGCGACGCTGTAGCAGCGGCACTCGATCAGGCGCTTGTCGACGATGAGCGTCCCACGCTGATCTGCTGCAAGACGGTCATCGGCTATGGTGCCCCCAATAAACAGGGAACCGCGGATACGCACGGTGCTCCGCTGGGCCCGGACGAGATCGAGGCCAGCCGCAAGGAACTCGGCTGGGACTACCCGCCGTTCGAAATTCCCGAGCAGATAAAGGCGGCGTGGGATGCCAGCGATCGTGGTGCACAGCAGGAAGGCCGGTGGTCGGATCTTTTTTCCACCTATCAAAAAGAGCATCCGGAGCTTGCCAGGGAATACTTGAGGCGCATGAATTGTGAGTTGCCCGAAAACTGGACTGAGTTTGCGGCGGACGCGATCAAGGAGATCGACAACACAGCCGCTGATATGGCAACGCGCAAGGCGTCTCTCGTCACGCTAAACGCGTTTGCGCCTGCATTACCCGAAATGGCCGGCGGTTCCGCAGACCTGACCGGCTCAAATCTGACCAAGCACGCCAATTCCGTTGCGATCACCGGTGACGATGCGTCCGGCAATTACATCTACTTCGGCGTTCGTGAGTTCGGCATGTCGGCCATCTGTAATGGCTTGGGGCTTCACGGTGGCGTCATTCCGTACTCAGGAACATTCCTGACGTTTTCCGATTATGCGCGAAACGCGCTGCGCATGGCTGCGCTTATGAAAGTGCGAAATATTTTCGTCTACACGCACGACTCGATCGGCCTTGGCGAAGACGGACCAACACACCAGCCGATCGAACATGTCGCAAGCCTTCGGATCATGCCGAACATGCGAGTCTGGCGGCCCTGCGATACGGTCGAGACGGCGGTCGCCTGGAGGAACGCTATCGAGAGGGACAACGGGCCGACGAGCCTGGTACTCACACGGCAAGGATTGCCGCACCAGTCTCGCACGGCTGAACAAATCGCCCTGATAGAACGTGGTGCTTATGTGTTGAAAGAGCCGACAGGCGACCCGATCTTAATATTGATTGCAACTGGCTCCGAGGTCGCACTGGCGATGTCGGCAGCCGAAGTGTTGGAAGCCGACGGCATCTCGGCCCGAGTCGTATCGATGCCATGCACTGACCTGTTTGACGCGCAGGCCGATGAGTACCGACAGCAGGTACTGCCGAGCGGGCTCACTGCCAGGGTTGTCATCGAAGCAGGGGTTACCGAGAACTGGTGGCGATATGCCGGAGAGCGAGGCCGGGTCATCGGCATCGATCGATTCGGTGAGTCGGCGCCAGCCCCGGCGCTGTTCGAGCATTTCGGCTTCTCGACCGAAAATGTCATCGCCAAAGCAAAAGAAGTGCTCGACGACAATTAAGAATACAAAGGAGACCTGAATGACAATCAAGATCGGCATAAACGGTTATGGCCGAATCGGCCGCAATATTCTGCGTGCGCTTTACGAAGGCGATAAGCGTTCGGAGCTTGAAATCGTTGCAGTCAACGATCTTGCGGATGCCAATACCAACGCGCACCTGACACGGCGCGATACTGCGCATGGCCCTTTCCCGGGCACCGTCGAAGTTGATGGAGACGGCATGCTGGTCAACGGCGACCGCATCAGGGTACTGGCCGAACGCGACCCTGCGAAATTACCGTGGGGCGACCTTGGCGTGGACGTGGTGTTGGAGTCGACGGGCTTTTTTGCGTCCAAGGAAAAATCGATGGCGCATATCGAGGGTGGCGCGAAGAAAGTCATCATATCGGCGCCGGCGGGTACGGAAGTCGACGCGACGATCGTCTACGGAGTTAACCACCAGACCTTGAAAGCCAGCGACACCGTAATCTCCAACGCGTCCTGTACGACCAACTGCCTCGCACCACTGGTCAAGCCCCTGCACGATAAAATTGGCGTCAAACACGGTTTGATGACC
>Ga0255052_10002979_pt1 | contig 11961 bp, 9 predicted proteins | sample JV7_2_21_MG_FD_188632 | JGI IMG/M metagenome (GOLD analysis project Ga0255052, IMG submission 188632) | Seawater microbial communities from Jervis Inlet, British Columbia, Canada - JV7_2_21 | ecosystem: Environmental > Aquatic > Marine > Inlet | place: Canada: British Columbia | collected... | reverse complement strand
AAACAAAAAAGCATATTTGATGTCGCTAAACGAAACGAGATTTATCGAAAAATTGATCAGATCGTTTATAACGCCTTCCCTTATGTTCTTTTGTGGAATATCAACTACACCCGACTCCTTTATTGGAATAAATTTGGAGTACCCGACACCGTTCTCTCAAAATACGGCGATGAGAGCAGTGCATACTGGTACTGGTGGCTGGATGAAGATTCAGCGGCCGATCTTTCCGACGCCATGAAAAACGGGCTTCCTCTTCCACAAAGGGAATCCACGGTTTATTTTGACGATTTCTTTTGAAGTTCCTCTGCCCGCCACCTGCCGGACTGCAGGGTTCTTCAATCGATATTGATCGTTTAAGGTGATGTCAGCAAATAACCACCATTGGAGAAAGAAATGGAAGCAAAAAAGAATGACCACGTTGCCTACAGCAGTTCCCTTGATGGTTTTTTCAGCCCCAAAGCAATTGCAGTCATAGGCGCCAGCGAAAAGTATGGCAGCGTTGGGCGTACGCTGCTCTGGAATCTGATAAAAAGTCCGTTCGGAGGAACCGTTTTCCCGGTTAACCCCAATAGAAAAAGCGTTCTCGGCATACGTAGCTATGAGAGCATATCCGCAATTGACGAAAAGATAGACCTTGCCGTCATTGTAACAAGAGCGGAGGTGGTTCCCGAGGTGATGAAAGAATGTGCCGGGGTAGGTTTGAAAAATGCTATAATTATGTCAGCTTTTAGAAAAGAATCAGCCGATGGCCTTACCGCCGAAGACGAAGTTTTTAAAATAGCAGAAAAATATCGGATCCGGATTATCGGACCTTACAGCCTTGGGGTTATGATTCCGAAAACAGGCCTCAATGCAACCGTCACCAGTGATTGCGCCATGCCGGGAACTGTCGGCCTTATCAGTCAAAGCGGCACTATGTGCTCGGCGATCCTCGATTGGAGCTATAAATCCCATGTGGGGTTTAGTGCATTCATTTCCGTTGGAAAAATGTGTGATGTCAATTGGGGGGATCTCATCTATTTTTTAGGAGATGATCCGGATACGAAATCGATCATTCTATATATGGAAACCGTCGGAAACCCGAGGTCATTTCTCTCTGCCGCTAAGGAAGTCGCATATAATAAACCTATTATTTTGATCAAGGGGAGAAAACCAAAAGAAGAAGCCCCATTCACCGATTCGTATATCGGTTCCTTAATCGGCAGCGATGATATTCTAGATGCGGCGTTCGACCGCTCCGGTGTGTTGAGGGTTAATTCCATAACCGATCTTTTTTCCATGGCCGAGATCCTCGAAAAGCAGCCGCTTCCCAAAGGGCGCAATCTGGCCATTATTACCAACGCAGGTGGTCCCGGAGATCTGGCGACCGACGCCCTCATTGAACAAGGAGGGCGGCTGGCCAGGTTGTCGGGTGATACAGTAGAAAAACTGAGTGAGTTCCTCCCGGCCCATTGGAGCCATGGAAACCCAATTGTCGGCCTTGGAGATGACCTTTCCGATATCTATGCCAGGGCCATACGAGTGGTCGCAACCGATCCTGCCGTGCACGGAATCTTGGCTGTTTTAACGCCAAGACCGACGGTGGACTCCACCAAGGTGGCAGAAACGGTTACTAAATTAACGGCAGACCTTAAGATCCCGTTGATTGCAAGCTGGATGGGGGGAGAAGCGTATTCGCGGGGGGATGATGTATTTGCCAGGGGAGGGATTCCGTCTTTTCCCTTTCCCGAAATCTCGACCCGCATTTTTAACTACATGTGGAAGTACCGGGAAAACTTGAATGCCCTCTATGAAACCCCTAAATTTATGGACGAATTGGAGTTTACCGAAAATTCGGAGGCTGAGCAGATCCTTTTTGACATTTCAGAGCAGGCCAGGGCAGAAAAACGCACGGCGCTAACCGAGGTTGAATCAATAAAAATTCTGAAAATCTGCGGAATTTCGGTGCTGCCTTCCATGAATGCAACCGATGAAGAGGATGCCGTAGACAGAGCCACTGAGATCGGTTACCCGGTGGCGATCAAACCCCTTTGGACAGTTGCCCATCCACCGAATGCGGGCGGTGTCCGGTTGAATCTTATGGATGAAAATGAGGTCCGCCAGGTATATGCCGAAATTGAAAGAGAAGTTTCAAAGCAGTTCGGGTCAGATGCCTTTTCCGGTGTATCCATACAGGCAATGGTGAAGCGTGCAGGTTACGAGCTGATGATCGGGATCCATGTCGATCCTCAATTTGGCCCGGTGCTTTTCTTCGGTACCGGGGGGACCCTGTTGAGAACATTTCAGGACATCACCTTTGGCCTGCCGCCTTTAAATACAAATTTGGTCCACAAAATGATAGAAAAAACGAGAATCTATAAAGCGTTGGAAGGAACCGGGCCGGACAAGCCGGTGAATCTTGTTGAAATAGAAAAGATCCTGGTCCGCCTTGGGCATTTCGCCATCGAACAGCCATGGATAAAAGAGATTTATATCGACCCTCTTTTTGCCGGCCCGACCGGAATTTATGCCCTGAATGCCCGTGTAATTGTCTTTGGAGAGGATGAAAAAAGTAAAGTAAAATCTGCTATTCGCCCTTATCCTTTTGAGTATGTGAAGCAGATAAAGTTAAAAGATGGTTCTGATATTGTTTTTCGCCCCATCAAGCCGGAGGATGAGCCGTTGATGGTTAAGTTTCACCAGAAACTTTCCGAACAGAGCGTATATAGCCGATACTTTAGTTATATGCATGTGGACAGCAGAATTGATCATAACCGGCTTTCGAGGGTATGTTTTGCGGATTACGAAAGAAACATGATATTGGTGGCGGAAACGGAAGAAACTGAAAAAAATATCGTCGGCGTTGGCAGGCTGATAAGGATCGGCGGCAGCAATGATGCTGAATTTGCCATCATGATTGCGGACAAATTTCATCGGCTGGGTATGGGCGCCGCCTTGCTTTCACACCTGATTGAGATAGGCAAAAATGAGGAGATGGGAAATATTATCGGTTACCTGCTGGAGGAGAATACATCGATGATTAGGCTATGCAAATCGATCGGTTTTACCATTCGGAGTCCAATGGATACCCAGCTGATTGAGGCGATCTATAAGCTGAATCCGTAAGCGATCGATTAAGTGCCCCTACCGCATTCACCGCGGACAATAAAATTTTTCATCCCAGTTTCGCAGAAAAAATGAGAAAAAAAATATGCCGGAAGGCACCTTATTAACCGCCCTGTTCTTTGGGCTTTTGTTGGGAGTTAAGCATGCTTTGGACGCCGATCACGTCGTGGCGGTAACCGCCATTGTCAGTCGCACCAGCAGCCTCCTCCGTGCAATGCTGGTCGGAATGAACTGGGGAATAGGGCATACGCTTACCCTTTTTACCGTTGGCCTTGGGGTTTTGGTTTTCAAACTGACGATCCCCGCCAAAATGGCGTTATCCATGGAATTTGCCGTTGGATTTATTCTGGTTCTATTGGGTGCGCCGATCATAAAACAGCTATCGGTCAATAGAGCCCATATCCATTTACACCGGCATAGCGATGAGTATCATCTGCACACGCATTCCCACCGTGAGTCTTCCAGCCATAGGCATCAACACACCAAGAGACCTCTCCTCGTAGGAATGGTCCATGGATTTGCCGGCGGCGGCGCTCTCATCCCGCTGGTCCTCAGCACGATGTCCTCAGTGGTGCAGGGACTTTTCTTTCTTCTGATCTTCGGCCTCGGCTCCATCATCGGCATGATGGTCTTGACCGGTTTAATCAGTCTGCCCTTCAAATTTGCGACCCGGCTCTCACCCAAGCTGAGTCTGTGGATTCAGGGAATAGCCGGAATGGTCAGCATAATCTTCGGCCTGTTGATCATGTGGAAAACCGGGATTGTTGGCGGCCTATTTTCCCCGATAATCTGATTTCCCACCCCAAAAACTCATAACAACTCATAAACCTTTTCAAGCGCCTGATCCAGATTCTCAGGTCTCGTCCCCCCGGCTTGTGCCATATCCGGTCGCCCGCCGCCTCTACCCCCAACGATCGCAGAAATCTGTTTTACAATATTTCCAGCGTGATACTGGTGGGTCAAATCTTTTGAAATAACAGCGACCAGAAGCGCTTTGGTGCCAACGACACTTCCGAGAACAACAATCCCGGATTTCAACTTCTCCTTAAAACGATCAGCCAGATTCCTCAATGCAGCCGGTGTTTCAACGTCAACCCTCTTTGAAAGAACCTTCATACCGTTTACCGATCGGATGTCATCCTCATATTTTTCAGAAGATTCTATGGCAAGATTCGCCTTTAACCTCTCTACTTCTTTTTCAAGGGACTTTTGGTGGTCCAGAATATTTTCGATCTTTAAGGGAAGGTCTTTCGGCTTTTCCTTTACCAGAAGTGACACATTGCGAACGATTCTGGATAACTGCTGAACATGGCCAACCGCCCCCCCACCGGTCAACGCCTCGATCCGCCTGACGCCGGATGCAATACTCGATTCACCAACAATATTAAAAAGGCCGATGTTACCGGTCTGGTCGGTATGGGTTCCGCCACAGAGTTCTTTGCTAAAAGTAGAAAGAGAGATTACCCGAACCCGGTCACCATATTTTTCCTCAAAAAGGGCGGTTGCACCGGTTTTAAAAGCATCCTCGGCATCCATCTCATCAACCTGCAACGGGATATTCTCACGAATCCGTTCATTGACCAAAACTTCTATTTGATCGAGGGTTTGACCATCGACCTGAGAAAAATGAGTGAAATCAAAACGGAACCCACCCGGTGACACCCGGGAGCCCGCCTGCTTGATATGGTCACCCAAAATTTGGCGAAGCACCGCATGCAGAATATGCGTGGCTGTATGATTCAGGGCGGTTGAGCGGCGCTTTTCTTTGTCAACAGTCAGATGGACGGTCGCTCCTTTTGTGACCTGTCCGGAAACGATCTCACCCTTGTGAATGATGAGACCGGTGGGGTCGATCGATGTATCTGAAATTTCCATCATAAAATTTTCATTCGATATTTTGCCCGTATCTCCAACCTGTCCACCTGCTTCACCATAAAAGGGGGTCACCTCTGTCAAGATCTCGATCCGGTCACCTTCAACAGCTGTGTTTATCTCATCACCGCCTTTCACCAAAACAATGACCTTCGAATCGGTAGAAAGGGCGTCATACCCGATAAACTCGGGCTTGATCCCTTTGGAAGAAAGACGTTTGTAAACATCCTTGATCTCTGAAAAAACAGATGTGGATCTGGACTTTTCGCGTTGGGTCTGCATCAATTGATTAAACCCTTCCATATCGAGACTTAGGTTTTCATCCCTGACGACATCCTTCACGATATCAACCGGAAACCCGTAAGTATCGTAGAGCTTGAATATGATTTTTCCCGGCACTTCAAAAAGCCCTTTTGCTTTCAAATCCGAAAGTGTCTCGTCAAGAAGTTTCAAACCGTAACCCAGGGTTTCAGAAAATCGGACTTCCTCATTTTTTATCACATTGCTGATAAAAGCCCTCCCCTCTGACAATTCGGGATAGGCGGATTTCATGATGTCAAAAACCACCTCTGCGGTTTGGTTGAGGAACGGCCGGGTCAGACCGATGTTTCGTCCGTAACGAATCGCCCTTCTCATGATCCGACGCAGAACATATCCTCTTCCCTCGTTGGATGGGAGTACCCCGTCTCCGATCAGAAATGCCGCTGCCCGGGCATGATCTGCAATAACCTTCATGGCGACGTCACCATCAACAGATTCTCCAAACCGTCTTTCGGAAAGATGTTCAACCTTCTTAATAATCGGTAAAATAAGATCGGTGTCAAAGTTGGTTTTTACATTCTGGATGACGGAAACGACCCGTTCCAGCCCCATCCCGGTATCGATACTCGGTTTTGGTAGGGGTATCATTTTCCCGTCCGGATCACGGTTGAACTGCATAAATACCAGATTCCATATTTCAAGGTACCGATCGCATTCACAACCGACACGGCACTCCGGCCTGCCGCAACCGAATGCTTCTCCCCTGTCGATCAGAATCTCGCTGCAAGGCCCGCAGGGTCCGGTATCCCCCATGGCCCAAAAGTTATCCTCTTCTCCAAACCGGACAATTCGGTCTTCCGGAACACCGATATTCCTGTGCCAGAGATCATGCGCTTCATCGTCCTCGAGAAAGACGGAAACCCACAGCTTCTCCTCCGGAAATCCGTATATGCTGGTCATCAGATCCCATCCGAACTCTATCGCTTTTTCCTTAAAGTAATCCCCAAAAGAAAAGTTACCCAGCATTTCGAAAAAGGTATGATGCCGGGCCGTATACCCCACATTCTCCAAATCATTGTGCTTTCCGCCGGCCCTGACACATTTTTGGGATGTGGTTGCCCTTTTGTAGCCCCGGTTCTCTTCTCCGAGGAAAGAACGCTTAAACTGGACCATTCCGGCATTGGTAAACAAAAGTGTTGGATCATCCGAAGGAACAAGGGATGAGCTTCGAACGATTTGGTGTCCGCGCTTTTTAAAAAATTCCAAAAACTGTTTGCGAACCTCGTCGGCTCTCATACATAACTCCATATCCAATCAAAGAGGCTATTTTTCTCCGGATAGATCATTTTGTGGTATGTCTTTTTCTTTCTTTTCCGATAAACCGATTTTATCTTTTGTTTTTGCCATAATTGAATCGAAAATATCGGTATTTTCCGCTAAAAAGGTTTTGGAATTTTCCCGGCCATGGCCGATTCGTTCGCCTTCATAGGAGTACCAGGTGCCGCTTTTTTCTATGACACCGGCTTCCACACCGGTGTCAAGCAGATCGCCGGGCCGGGATATCCCTAGGCCATACATGATATCAAACTCCGCTTCCTTAAAGGGAGGGGCCATTTTGTTCTTAACCACGCGCACCCTGGTTCGGTTTCCCACGATCTCCTGGCCATCCTTGATGGCGCCGATGCGGCGGATATCCAGTCGAACGGAGGAATAGAATTTCAACGCATTGCCACCGGTCGTTGTCTCAGGATTCCCAAACACCACCCCGATTTTCATTCGAATCTGGTTTATGAAAATAACAGAAGTCATGGTCTTTCCGATGGTACCGGTCAGCTTTCTCAACGCCTGGGACATCAGGCGGGCCTGCAATCCCATGTGGGAATCTCCCATTTCGCCTTCAATCTCGGCCCTCGGGACCAAAGCGGCAACAGAGTCGATAACCAGAACATCTATGGCGCCACTTCTGACAAGCATATCCGCAATTTCGAGTGCCTGCTCTCCAGTATCCGGCTGGGAGACAAGGAGTTCGTCGCAGTTGACACCCATGTTTTTTGCATACGCGGTGTCGAGGGCGTGCTCAGCATCGATAAAAGCAACGATACCACCCTTTTTCTGGGCTTCCGAAACCGCGTGGAGCGCTAAGGTCGTTTTGCCGGATGCTTCCGGTCCAAAAATTTCAATGACCCTCCCCCTGGGCAGCCCACCGATACCCAGCGCTTTATTGAGCGCAAGGGAACCGGTCGATATGGCAGGCACATCAATTATCGCACTGCTCCCCAGCTTCATGATGGAGCCTTTTCCAAACTGGCGCTCGATCTGGGCCATAGCGGTTTCCACCGCCTTTTCTTTGTCTGACGATGTATTCATAGCAATCTCCTGGTATTTTGTTTAGAAAGTCACCTGCGTTAATTTTGAGTAAAGAGGCCCGGCGGGCAAAAGCTCACTTTTAAACAAGATGAGGTGATTGATTACAAACGCTTTAGTTTTAAATCCCTCAAATGCCTCTATGGCATCGATGAGCTGTTTTGGATCAGCTTTCCCCCTGAACCGGCCAAGGGTGAGATGCCCCTTAAAATGTTTATTCTCCTTTGGAAAACCGATTCTTTCCAGGTCGCTTTCCAGGTTCCGGTGTAATTTTCGGAGGGCGTCGTTCCCCCCGACAAGTCCGACCCAGAGGACCCGTGGGCGCTTCAAGCTCGGAAAAACACCGATTCCTCTAGCTGAAATTGATATCGGGCCGCATCCCTTTACCGATTCGGAAATCGTACCGACAATGCGTTGGACAATCGTCCTTTCTATGTTACCTAAAAATTTCAAGGTCAAATGCATATTCTCCGGCCGAATCCATCTGACCTTCAACCCGTACGGCCGCAGATTTTCCTGTACTTTTCCGATGGCAGATATAATATTTTTTGGAAATTCACAGGCGATAAATGCTCTCATGGTTTCGGCCACGTCTGATCACTCGGCCTGAACCGCATCGGTTTTCACATCATTAATTTTGTTTAAAATATTGTTCTTTATCCACGATGCATCCCACCATTCAACCGGATAAACAAATGTATTATGGATAAATACGCTGAAATGAAGATGATCTCCACCCGCAAGACCGGTCCGGCCGGTGTGCCCGATGACGTCGCCTTTTGACACCGTCGCCCCTTTTTGGATATTCAACCGGTTCAAATGGGAATACATGCTGAACAGTCCAAAACCATGGTCGATAATGACGGTCCGGCCGTATATGCCCAGGTCGTCGGCAAAAACAACTTTTCCGCTGTTCGCAGCCGGAACAGGAGATTGGGCAAGAGAGGCGAGATCAATACCCAGGTGATACTGCCTGTCGATCGGTTTGCCTTTGTATCGATACTCCCGATGATCGGCGAATCCCGCCATTCGTTTTGAATTCGGAAGCCTCAGAAATGCCCCGTCCCAAAATAAAACCCTTTCGGTGTTTTTCCCAATCTCCACAATTTTTTTAAAATTTGCTTCACGCAGTTGACGGTTCACACTCAGGAATCGATCGATCAATGCTGCCTTTGGATCGTTTGGGATATCACGCTCAAACTCCGGTATCTTCCAGTTTAGAAATTGATCGGAAATATTGATTTTATCTTTTCTAAACCTTCTTTTTTTTATACGATGTGAAAAGCCCGCTTTTGTACTGTTTCCGGCTGCGTCGGCGGCTTGAATGAAGATCTGGGTTCCCGGCCCCTGCTGATGATCCAGGGCAAAAAACGCGATCATGATCTCGTTGTCTTTGAAAAATCCCGGGTGTCCGGGAAAAAAATTATCCCCGACAAAGACACCGCTTGAAGGACACGGTTCAGATGTCCTGTAAATGACAAGACCGGCCCCCCCCTGGCTGACATAGTGAGCTTTGCTCAGCACATCCACCTTTGGCGGCCTTGTGTCGATCACCACCTCCTTTTCGATATATGTTCGGTTTCCACGCCACCAACCGCGCCATGAAAAATCGTGAACCGCCAAACGCAAAAGCGCTTTCCCGTCTCCCACGCCGAGCTTCTTTGGCTCAATAACAACCGTGAACGCCTCCTCTTTTATCCTTCCCCCACTGAAGAATCCGGCTGAGGCAAACGCCTTTTCAAATAAAACCTTCTCCCTTTTGTCTTTCAGGAGCCCGATCCATACCCTTCGGACGCCGCTCTTTGCGTCCGAGACGGTAATGGAAAGTTTTTTTGACATTCCGATCGACGAAAATGAGGGTTCTATTTTAATTTCAGGCCCCCTCCCTTCCAGTCGAACAGATAGGAACCAGACAACCGGCAGGATAACCACAAGCGCGGTGATCAGCCCAATTTGTAATTTGAAGTTTTTCCCTTTAGCTTTCAATGGGTTATCATCATCCTTTCCTGAAAAGAATTTCAAGCGAACATAACAGGGAAAGCCGCTATAATCAAGGCCTCTTTTTCGTTTCTTGACTTTTACCCGTGCACCGGATAAATGACAGCGAGCGTCAAAACAGCGCAACGTTGAACCGTGTAAAGGCATCAGAATGATTATGAATAACAGCGTAAAAATAGGAAATATTTCGATCGGACATGGATTTCCTCTGATCCTGATTTCCGGCCCATGTGTCATCGAAAATTATGATACGACGTTTCATATCGCCAGGTATTTAAACGATGTTTCTCAACAACTCGATATCCCCTTTATTTTTAAGGCTTCCTATGACAAAGCCAATCGAACCTCCATCCATTCGTTCCGCGGTCCGGGGATTGAAAAAGGCCTGGAAATTCTAGCGGATATTAAAACAAGGCTGAACATTAAAACCCTCTCAGATGTGCACGGCATAAATGAAATTGCCCGTGCGGCAGAGGTAGTCGATATTTTACAAATTCCAGCTTTTTTATGCCGGCAGACCGATTTTATAGTTGAAATCGCCAAAACAAAGAAACCGATAAACATCAAAAAGGGGCAGTTTCTTGCGCCGTGGGATATGGCCAACGTGGTGGAAAAGATCGCTTCCACCGGCAATGACCGAATCCTAATCACCGAGCGAGGGACCCTGTTTGGATATAACAACCTGGTGGTTGATTTTCGTGGCATAAAGATAATGAGGGATGCGGGCCAGCCGGTTATATTTGACGCAACCCATAGTATTCAGCTTCCAGGGGGAAGGGGCACGGCATCCGATGGGCAGCGGGAATTTGCGCCGGTTCTTGCTAGGGCGGCGGTTGCGGCCGGTGCGGATGGAGTCTTCATGGAGGTTCACGAGGATCCTGACAAGGCCTTGTGCGACGGTCCCAATTCATTAAAACTGGACACCATCGGCGACCTGCTTGAACAGCTGAAAGAAATCCGAAATTTAATCTGATTCAGGCGAGTAATGCGCCCGCTGTTTCGGCTCAAATATGTTTGTAATTTTTCAAAAAATGTTTCATACCGGCTGAAAATTCGCATATGAAATCAGGTAAAAAAATCGCTGATGCCACTGAAAATATTGATAAACTGAAACGAATCAAATTATTGGCCCTCGATGTAGATGGCGTCCTCACGGACGGCGGGATCATATACAGCAACAGGGGCCAGGAAACCAAGGTTTTTAATGTAAAGGACGGGCTGGGTATTCGGCTTCTGATGGCATCGGGGATCAAAGTCTGTGTGATAACCGGAAGGCGATCCAAGGCGCTTTATCACCGGTGTAGCGACTTGGGGATTACCGATATCTATGACGACATCAGTGATAAAGCCGAGGCAATTAATCTCATTTTGGAACAAACCGGATTTTCGGCTGAAGAGATCGCATTTGTTGGCGATGATCTGCCGGATCTTTCAATCATGAAACGGGTCGGACTTCCGATTGCAGTTGCCGATGCGCACCGCGCTGTCGTTGAAAGTGCGGATATAGTCACTTCGGTAAAGGGTGGAATGGGGGCCGTAAGGGAAGTCTGCGAAACAATTCTAAAAGCGCAAGGGGTCTGGGAAATGGCCATTGAACATTTTTTATGATATTTTTTGAAAATAGAAAAAACCCTAGAAAACTGAAACTCCTCCTGGGTACGGTTATTCTTGTAACCCTCGGTATCATCATCTCTGTTTTTATCGGCTACCGGCGGCTCCTTAACCAGCAGGACAAGCTGGTATCCGTCATTCAGAGGAGTAAGGCAAACATATCGATCGGGGAAGTCCATCATACCGCCACTCGAAACGGAAAAAAAGAATGGACGTTAAAAGCGGTGTCAGCTCGCGTTATGGGTGAACAAAAACAGACCATTGTCGAAAAACCGTCTGTCGTGTTCTTTCTCAACGACGGCAGCAAGGTTTATCTGACGGCAAAACAAGGAATTCTCGAAACAGCGTCAAACAACATGACAGCAAAGGGCAATGTGGTGGTAAAAAACGAACAGTATACGCTCAAAACCGAAAAACTCTTTTACAATCATAAAAAGCGTATTATTGTCACAAGGGCACCGGTCAAAATAACAGGGGATCTGTTTCATTTGAAGGCTAATTCCATGGTCTATAATTTTAGCACAAAGGAAACGTGGTTTCGGGGAAAAGTAAAGGGGACGATTAATGAGGGGATGTCGCTCTAATTTTCGTGTTGTTCGTACGTTGCGCCATGCATCTGTTTTTCTGGTATGGTCGGCTTTCTTCACGGTTTTTACATTTGCCGCCGAAAGCATACCCAAAACCGACCAGATTCCTGAAGAGGAAAAAATTCATATCACCGCTAACAGGCTTATTTCGGATAATAAAGCC
>Ga0255052_10002978_pt1 | contig 11964 bp, 10 predicted proteins | sample JV7_2_21_MG_FD_188632 | JGI IMG/M metagenome (GOLD analysis project Ga0255052, IMG submission 188632) | Seawater microbial communities from Jervis Inlet, British Columbia, Canada - JV7_2_21 | ecosystem: Environmental > Aquatic > Marine > Inlet | place: Canada: British Columbia | collected... | reverse complement strand
AAGTGATTTTCAGTGTCTCCTTTGGAGAAATCGCCTGGTTACTCAGGGGAAAATTCTTAAATTTTAGATTTAGCAGTATCCATCGGCAATAATTTCTCCAAAGCAGACCCCCAGAAATTACAGATGAGAGTCTGTTTCCGACCCAACTGAGACACTCATGTCCTTGCTCAACTTCTCGCGTAGAGGGCACTTTGTACGACTGCATGCGCTTGTTATGCACGTCTTGAATAGTTTTACTTTCAAAGGGATTTTTCATAGAAGTTGTCTGTGTATTCAATGCCGTTATCTGTTTTGGTCTTGGTGCGATACAGTACGTAACCCATATTTGTATACATGGCTTTTGCTGCCTCGAAACGCGCGTCTGTGCCCACTAGTATTTTCTCGATGGTGGCACTTCTACAATAGTTTTCGATTTGTTTGACGATTAACTTCCCAATGCCTTTGCCTCTGTGCAGTGAGTTGATTCTGACACGCTTAATTTCTGCTGTTTTGGGATCTGCCAGTCGAAAGCCTCCGAAACCCACAATGTGGCTTTCAACTTCGGCAACCCAAATCTTACCGCCCTTATTTATATAGCACTCATTAATATCGTAAATATCAGCGTTCCACTCGTATTGAAGTGGATCGTTTGCATACTCAGGGAAAAATTCAACCATGAACTCTTCTTGCAGTTTACTAATACTTGGCTGATCTAATTGATTGAATTGTCGTATGTACATGGTACAAGCGCATAACGCCCCGCATCAGCGGCAAAGTGAATGCGTAGCGGCCACTTTGCCCGACTGCATGCGCTTGTTATGTGTCATCGTGTTTAATATTTTCTATGTGCTTGGTGATGTCGTCCATAATGTTTTGCAGGGGTATTGAATCCTTCTCTTTTTCAAGTTTTGCCGCCAAAATTTCTTGCGCCCTTTGTAAAGCGGGCAAAGCATTTTCTTTATCCCCAAGATAGTATCTAGACTTCCCTTCGATTGAGTGACATAACCACTCAAATTGTTCTTCTAATTTCAAGCTCTTTGCTTTTAAAGCTTTTTCTAACGCCTCTTGATAACGGCCATTTTGTAGAAACTTGTTCCCTTTCCCTAAAAGCATGGATGCCCTAATCGAGTTAATTATTTTCACTACTTAGCTCTGTGACACATAACAGTATATTTAAGAGGCCGTTGGCCTCTTAATAATTATTAGAGGGCGGCAATTTAATTCGGGATATCGCATGTTAAGCTGGCGGATGAGTTGAATTTACTCGAATCATACATAATCTTTTAACTCAGTGTCTCTTTATGGCCGTAGAACGACACTGGCTAAGCACTTTTCAGTGTCTCCTTTGGAGAAAGCAGACACTCAGATTGCATTTTTCAGAGTCGGCTAACGACCCGAAACGGACGTTCGGCTAATTTAATTCATACTTTCGCTTGAATATACTTGTATTTAGGTGAACATCTTATCGATGAATCAAAATTTTACTCAGAGCACTCGTCTTTTTTTAAAGGACGAAATCGAGCAATCCATTCCCGATCGTTTCGAAATGCAAGTCCTCAAGCATCGGGCAGATTTAGCAATTGGTACTAGCACTAAATCACTTACCTACGAAGGGCTTAATACGTTTGCCAATCGCATCGCACATGCAATTCTAAAATTGGATATACCTAGCGGTAATCCTGTGGCTCTCCTCTTAGAGCAGGATTCGCCCCTAATTGCAGCAATTCTTGGTGTACTAAAGGCTGGGAACATCTATGTACCACTGGATACAGGCTATCCCGTATCTCAACTTGAGAATATTTTGGCAGATTCGGGGGCGCCACTAATTCTTACCGATATTGCAAGTCACTCACAGGCTATTGAGCTTGCAAAAGGACGTCTGAAAATAATTGAAGTCGAAAATGAAAGTCACACATTTCCCAGTGGGAGTCCCTCATTGCAGATCCCTCCAGATACTCTCGCCTATATTTATTACACATCAGGTTCAACTGGAAAACCAAAGGGGGTTGTAGATGACCATCGCAATGTTCTGCACAACGTAATGCGCTATACCAACAATCTGCAAATCACCAGTGATGATCGTCTCACGCTATTGCAATCTAGCGGATTTAGCGGTGCCGTTTCGAATATCTTTTGTTCGTTACTTAACGGCGCTGCAATGTTCCCAATCGACCTCCGTCGAGTGGGTATCGAAGGGCTAGCTCGGTGCATCAATTCTGAAAGCATCTCCATCTACCATTCTGTTCCAACAATATTTCAGCGATTATTAAGCACAGGGCAAGATTTTAAATCCCTACGCATAATTCGTTTGGAAGGTGATCGCGCGACGCTAAAAGACTTAACTCTATTCCAAAAGCACTTTGGCAATGACTGTCTTCTCGTAAATGGTCTTGGTGCAACCGAAACGGGTATTACTCGGCAATATTTCGCTAATAATCAAACTAAGCTGCACGGCAAACAATTTCCATTAGGATACGCTACCGAGGATATGAAAACCCTTTTGCTTGATGAGAATGGTACAGAAGTAGCCCAGGGTGAAATTGGTGAAATTGCTGTTCGTAGTCGATATTTAGCTCGAGGGTACTGGCGACAGCCTGAGTTAACCAAAAATCGCTTTATGCCAAACCCCGAGAAACCTGGTGAACGAACATATCTCAGTGGTGATCTCGGATACTTAAATCTCGATGGAGAGCTCGAATACCTCGGTCGAAAAGATTTCCGCAGTAAATTTCACGGCGAATGGCTTGATGTTGATACTATCGAATCGGTCCTTAATTCAGATGAAAAGGTCGAGCAATCACTGGTGGATGTGCGCACTGACAGTCAAGGTACTTCGCGGGTGGTTGCTTACATCGTACCCTCTAAAGGGGCTGTGGTATCTGCTTCGGCGCTACGAAAGAAACTCGTAAAGACAGGAATCAAGGAAGCGATAATACCGACTGTGTTCATGCAGCTCGAGGCATTACCGGTAGATTCCAACGGTAAAATTTCTCGACGGAATTTACCGGAACCACAGCAGATGTCTCGCCCTGCATTTACGCCAGCATGTACAGAAACGGAACATCGCGTAGCTGAAGTATACGCCTCGGTACTTGGATATGCTCAGGTAGGTCGAGACGATGATTTCTATGCACTTGGGGGAGACTCACTTGATGCCGTTTCGGTGTCTCTACAATTGGAAAAAATACTGGAATCATCACTTCCTTTAGCATTGTTCGCACATGCCACCACTGTCGAAAAAATGGCCAGTGCTATTGACCAACATGAGCCTGCTAATAGTCTCGTAGCGCTGCAACCTCACGGTTCTCGAAAACCTTTTTTCTGTGTACACGCACATATGGGCCATGTGATCAGTCTACGTAATCTCTCGATGCATCTCGGCCCCAAGCAACCTTTCTATGCAGTGCAACTGCAGGGACTGGATAGACAAAATCGTCCACCAACAAGCATGACTGAAATGGCTCAGCAGTACGTCGCTGAAATTTGTAGGATTCAGAGAAAGGGACCATATCTTCTTGGTGGATATTGCTACGGTGGTTTTGTCGCAATGGAAATGGTTCGACTACTACAGCAAGTTGGTGAAAACGTTTCATTACTGGCTCTGATTGATACAAGCTATCCATTTGGGCCACCTAAATCCCCAATGAAATTGCGGTTAGGCAAGCTGTGGCATCGTGTGGTTTACGGAGGGAAAATACATTGGCGTAATATATGCAAAAATTATTATATTGACGTTGTTCAAAGAGCTAGAAGTGCTGCGCTCCATATTATTTGGCGATACTACTTGTGCCATGAACATCCGATACCTCGATTCTTGCGCGAACCGCAAATACTGTTAGAAATGATCGAAAAAGACTACGTCCCCCATCCCATTAATTGTAAGGCAGTAGTTCTTGTTGCAAGCCAAGAGCCTGTGGCCTTACAAACTGATGAAATGTGGAAAAATCTTATCAAAGGGGGCGTCACTATCCACCAGATTCCTGTGACCGCGAGCGAGATGCTACGTGAACCACAAGTTAGCCGGTTGGCTAAATCTTTGGCACCATATTTAGATGATCAGTGATCCAAATATTTCCCAAGTATAAAGATACGCATTTATCATACTTTTACGAGCGTCCGCTTGTGGCCGAAGTACGACCCTGGTGTTGCAAATTTGAGTGTCCGCTAACGAGAAAGCAGACGCTCAGATTGAATTTTTCAGCGTCGCCTAACGACCCGAAACGGACTCTCAATGGTTCGATTGTTCGACTATTTTGACTCTAGTGTTTATCTTAATTAGGGATTCTAATTCAGTTGAATAGTGCCTTTTAGCGGCTGCCAAATCATGCTGAGGAATCTGCCGCGATTAATCCAGCTAAGAGTTTTTGAGACAGCCGCAAGACACTTTAGTTTCAAGCTAGCTGCTCACGGAGTTCATGTTTCACCATCGGCAATCAGCCATCAAGCAAAAATGCTAGATGTTTGCGTCAACTCTGAAAAAATCAAGAAAATAAATTTACAGGCTACTCAGTTAGCCTATTTCGTAAAGCTACATTCCCCTTCCCAGGTTGACGGTCCCCACTGGTTGTCGAACCGTTTTGACGGCCAGAATTTTCCCCTTCCGGATATGCCCGTGAATTTGCCGGTTCCAGTATCGCTGACGATTTTCCAGGTACCCTCGGTAAAACCACTTTGCCAGTTTAGGTGGAAAACATCTCCTTCCATGTCGGTATAGGTGCAGGACCCGACCGCGGTTCCACTCTTCCCGTCCGGCGCGATCTTGATACCGCCAGCGCAGATTCGGTTGACCATGTTTGCGGGATGGTCAGTGGGGTTCAGAACGATGAAAAGTCCCTCGCTGCCGATCCATTTCACCTTTGATCCGTCCGATGCTTCGCGCATCGTGATCGGAGTGAGGGCCTTACTGATGACATAACCGTTGCATTTTTCTGCCCACGCGTCGTTTGATACAAATGTAGCTAAGACTAAGCTGAGTGCTGTTACAGAGTTCAAAGTCTTCATAAAGTCCCCCAAATAATACAATTTTTATGGTTTAGACTCATTCTGCGTGAGTCTGAGGGTTGCTTTCACTTCCAGTAATCTGGACATCCCATCATTGCAGTTCAATGGTGCATCAATGAAAGCGGCATAGCTTTTAACCCCATTGTAAAGCTACATCATGCCATTCAAAGTGTTATTGTCAAATCTGGTCTATGGGCCATTTTCTACACTCCATCTTTTGCGTAAAAGATAAAGTGTCGCGTCGATCAGTTGAACCCACCGCCGTTTGCAGAAATTAACGAATATATTCTAAGTGGCAGCTCCTGGCCGAAGATCGCCACTGGAAGAGAGAATTTCAGTGTCTGCTTTGGAGAAATCACCTAAGTTATTCAAGGGGAAATTCATAAATTTTGAGTTTAGCAGTATCCGTCGGCATTAATTTCTCAAAAGCAGACTCTCAGATCCCGATTGCCAGCGGCGGCTTCCGACCCAAGTGAGACACTTAACACCACCCCGTAGCCGAGCATTTTGGTCCGTCTGTATGTGCTTGCCATGTGGCATCTACTACCTATCCAATATTTCATCCGTCGACGAGACTTGAGCAAACGGTGCACTTAATGCAGCCATGAATGCAGCTTGCACGTCGGCAGCTTTAACTACTTTCCTATTAAATTCGAGGTCTCTGGTTGCGCAGGCGTCTGAAACAACACAGCATTTGTACCCTAGATCAAATGCAGCACGCGTTGTTGTATCGATACACATGTGACTCATGGCACCGCAAATAACTAATTCATCAATACCTAACTCTTGTAACATTTGGTCGAGTTCGGTTTCGCGGAAAGAACTTGGGTAGTGTTTAACAATTACCGGTTCGTTTTCCTGCGGCTTGACGCTGTGATGAATCTCACTTCCTGGAGTATTGGCAACAAAAAAGGTAGCTCCTTCTTGGGTGGCAATATGCTGAATATGGATAACCATCGCCTCATTAGTTCGAAAAGAATCTAACAACTTCCTGCAATTTGAAGCTGCCTTGTCCATTTCTACTAGTTCCATTGAGCCGCTTGTGAAATAGTCATTTTGGACATCTACTATGATTAGGCCTGTTTTCATTTCCAGCTACCTTTGTGTGAATAAAATAATCTAAAGTGCCACATAATTGCTGGATTATAGGGAATTTGGTTCGATAACATATTATCGTTTCATTTTTGGGCGTCTGAAATTGGAGAAAGCTGACGCTCAGATTGGATTGTTCAGTGACTGACAACCCAAAGCGGACTCTGACGAGAGGCGCTGGTTTTTATGCTTTGGTTATGGCGTGTACCAGATGGGCGAAGTGTAAGCGCGTTCCTGGTGCTTTAACGGAACGCCTTCAGGCATTTTTATACCATAGTGCTTCTGATCGAAAGCCTGCCAGGTTGGTGTCGGTATTTCCAGAACACGGGCGTAATAAACGGCTGCCAAACCGGGATCAAAGTCTGGATCCGTCCAGACGGCCTGTTGCGCGGTGTCACCTATACTATTCAGAAAGGTCGCGGTCTCTACATTTACGGTATCGCCCACGGGTGTCTTACAACGACCGTCAGAGCCGATTTTTCGACCGTCGGAAACAGCGACATCATAAATCCGTTCGTGGCGCTTATTATCCTTATCGACCCAGCCTTTGACGATTTGCATGCGATCGAGATTCGCGGCATTCGGATCCTTCAGGGCCGACAACATAAATACCGGAGCCTTCTTGTTTTTTGGTTTGGTCGCCAGATCTCCGCCCATGGGAACGCCCTTTGCGTATCCGATGCCAACCATATTGTTTTGATGAACGTCGTTCTTACCATATTCCCAGCCACCGAAAAAACGAACCATAATACGGGTACCGGTCGTGGCATAGGTTTCTTTCTTCTGCATGGCGTCGAACAGGTCGGCGCGTGTGTTGTTGCGTGCCCAGACCGCGGCTAAACCGGAGGCAATGGTGTCTGATTCATAGGTCTCAAGTTCTTTTTTAACGCCCAGTATTTTATGCTTATAACGATCGGCCGCCGCTTCACCTCTTGGTGTTTTACCCCAGTAGTTATCTTCACGGGTTGAAACCATCGAAGTATGCGAATCGGTGCCACCGATAAATCCGAACTTGTAGGGATTTACACCTAGCTTCTCTTTTAGCTGAAGCCCAATCTGAATAGCACTACGAGCATATTCATAGGGCAACATTTCATTGGTTTTAGGTTTAAACCCGGCGATATCTGATTTGTCCCAGGTACCGTAGTCGGCAAACTCGTCATTTGGGGAAATAAAGGGATGCGTTTCGCCATCACCTTTAATCTGGGTAACCTCGTAAACCGGTTCCCACTGGATACGGCGTTCGGCGTAGGCTTTGTCGACCGGATCGCCGTTCAGACGTTCATTCGCGAACATCAGGCCATTAGAGAGGTTACCGTTATGGGCGATGGCGAGTATGTTACCACCTGTTTTCGACTCGTATCCTTCCATGTAATCCCACAAATCTTCCGGGTCGATAGAGTCAAACAAAGAAAATGGTACCACCTGTTTCGCCTTGTCGGCATCGTCCTTGAAAATTACCACTCGATGGAGGTTACTGGGCGTCTCCGGCGTATTTACCGAGGTCCATTCGTAGGCGATTAACGCGGTAAACCGGCCCGGGTCGTTATACTTGTCAGCAAAATCGATCGATTGTTCCCATATGGTTTTGGCCATTTTGGGATTATCGATAATATCACGGCCTTGAGACATACCCTCGGTAATCCAGACCATAAACGCGTCGTGCCCTTTCCCATCCTTGACGAGGTCATGCAATTTCTTTCCATACTCCGACCGCAACAGATCTTCATTTGATTCCGCGATCATCGGAGCAAGTCCAAGGTTTTCGGCATGATCGGAAATGACCAGGAAGTCCAGCGGGCGTATGAGGCGCGCCTTTTGCCCGCTGCTGGTCGTAATTTCATGCCCCAGGGCAAAACGATAGGCCTGTTCAGGCCCAAGTGTGTTACCTATCATCCCGGCATCCGCTGAATACGAGGTATGTAAATGCGTATCACCCCAGTACACCTGCTGCGCGGTTTCCTTGATTACGAAGGGGGAATAATGATCTCCCGAGGTGTCGTGTCCTGCCAAGGCCAACACGGGTATAGTTGAAACGGATAGTACGATTAGCCAAAGTTTCATTGTGATTATTCTACACATTCTTTGTTTTCCTTAAGAGAGGGCTCTGCTGAAAAGGCTCAGCCTTGATTGTATACTTTAAAGTCAATTGATTGATATCATGGGACGAGAAAATTCAACTGGAAACTTAATTCTGAGTGTCCGTTACTGGCCGAAGAACGACACTGGTTAAGCACTATTCAGTGTCTCCTTTGGAGAAATCGCCTAGTTATTCAGGGGAAAATTCTTAAATTTTAGATTTAGCAGTAGTCATCGGCACTAAATTCTCCAAAGCAGACACTCAGAACCTGATTATCAGCGTCGGCTTCCGACCCAAGCCGACACTTGGAACTGAAATATCAAGAGCTGCTTCGTGCCCCGAGGAGTCATTCAGGAATTGAGGGAGGATTTTTCGGCAAGGACACCAAATTCAGCAAAATGCAGTGGTGACAGCGGGCTCGATACCCGTGTGAACGGCTGTCCATTACTATTGGATTTTAGGAAAAGAGTCGTTTATTCTTTTTATACACATCGAAAAGACCGCACGAGGAAGGCGTCGCCTCTGTAAAGTCAGGAGCGGTGCCGACGTCAATGCTTATCTAAAGGAACTATCCATATGCTGCAACTCCTGCTAGGTCTCGTATTGTTCTTCTGCATGCATTCCATGTCCGTCGTGGCGTTGCCCAAAGTCTTCGAAGGGTTCTTCTTTGTCCTTTGTTTGGCGCACCGCGTCCTTGTGGATCAAGAGACGGACACCGGGCGAAGTCGGGTAAACGGGCTTAGGAACGGGCGTATGATGAAGTGGACCGGCTGCACCCGCCGGCACGCGAGCTTCATGGGCCGAGGGCAGTGGAATGCGCGACACTTCTGATCCACCGGGGGGCAGTCACGCCTTCAGCCAGCATCCCAACCGCGCACGTGAGCTGGATCGCCTGCGACGCCAGGTGCTGGCCGCGTGGCCGATGGAGGAGCTCTGGCTGAAGGGCCGGGGTTTGACGGACGGGATGCATGTGCTCGATGTCGGGTGCGGGCCGGGATTCGTGAGCGAGAAGCTCGCCCGGCTGAATCCCACCGGGGTGACCATCGGTCTCGAGCCAGACCCCGAGCTCGCGCGTCTTGCCGGCACGCGGTTCGACGCTAACCCGGGACTGTCACTGCATCAGGGCAGCCTGGCACACAACCATCTCCCCGAGAGTTACTTCGACTTCGCCTATGCGCGTTTCGTGGTTCAGCACCTCGCGTCGCCGCAGGATGAAATGCGTCGTGTTTTACGACTCCTCAAGCCTGGTGGTCAGGTTGTGCTGGCGGACGCGGATGACGGCCTGACCCTGGTGCATCCCGAACCGCCGGAGCTGCTCGAAGTGATGCGGCTTTCGGAGACAATCCAGGCCGAGGCGGGCGGGGATCGCTGGATTGGACGAAAGTTACCCGCATTACTCACCCAAGCGGGCTTCACCGGTGTCGGGTTCGACGTTTTACCTTTCACGAGTCACCAGCTCGGTCGTCGCGCCCTTTTCGATTTGGCATGGTCATTTCGTCTGCGTCGGGTCGAGCAGGCCACCGGCGCCGACAACACGCTCCTCGTCGAGAAAGTGAGGGACTTCTTCACCAATCAAGACTGGCACGGCGTCGCCTGCGTGATTGCCGCGTATGGTGTCAGGGAGTGAGTGCGGTGGCGCCCGATGGGTTGGAGTCGGTATCACTCGCCCGGACGTCGACGCAGCGCGAGGCGGTGTATCGACTTAGATACGACGTGTACATGCGCGAGCTCAGAAAGGGCTTCCTGAGCGATATCGATCACGAGCATGCCTGGATTCGAGATCCCGAGGACGAGCAAGAGGGCGTCAGCATCTTCTACACCGGGACCGAGGAGGCCATGACCGGCTCGCTGCGGCTGCAGGTCTGGGATCCGGGCCGGATTCCGGAGAACATCTTCCAACGCTTCTCGCTGCATCTATTCCCCGGTATCGATGCGTACAAGGTGAGCGAGGCGGCACGACTGGTCGTAAGACCGGAAATGCGAGGCGGGCGTCTCCTGGCCTCACTCGCCTTGGCCGCGTTCGAGCATGGAGCGGCAAACCACGACGTCTTTGTCTGTTTCTTGTACTGCTCGCCAGGTCTCGTGCGTGCCTATATGCGTCTCGGCTTTCGGCCCTACCCGGGCTACGTGATACCGAACGAGGACGGGATTCGGCTGCCCATGTTCATGGTGGCCGCCGACCTCGAGCACCTCAAGGCTATCGGCTCACCGCTAGCGCCGATCATGGCACGCCACTTTTCCGCCGACACCATGCCTCCCGATATGTCTCCCTTCCTGGAGGTGGTGAGCGAGCAGCCGTACCACTACGAGACCCATCCGGCGCGAGTCTGGCAGGAGGTGCGAGACCAACTGCAACCTGGTCCCGGGACCCGCTCGCCCTTCCTGGAGGGGATCTCGGCCAGCGACGCCGAGGTGCTCTGCCACTGCGGCTTCATTATGGAGATCCCCCCCGACAAGGTGGTCATGAGAGAGGGTCTGGTGGAACGGGAGCTGTACCTGGTTCTGCGCGGCGAATACGAGGTTCGGATAGAAGACAAGGTGCTCGGGGTGCTGGGCGAGGGCGACGTGCTGGGCGAGGTGTCATTTTTCAACAATCCAGGCGAGCGTGTGGCCACGATCCGCTCGTTGACACCAGGACGCGCCATGGTACTGGAGCGCCATTTTCTGGAACGTCTAATTCCCTCCCATCCGGAGCTGGCGTGTCGCCTTCTAATGAACCTCGGACGCATCCTCTCGAGACACCTGACCATGGCGCTGCGGGCCTATCTCGGCCTGGAGTAGCGCGATTTTGCGCGAAGTCAGCTTCACACAGCCAGATTGCGTCTAGGTCAGTTACTCAGTGGTGGGTTCTCGACACACGGACAGCGCATCCTCTCGTCACGCGCAAGTCACTGAACACGAAAGGGGATTTGGATCGTGCTACCTAACTGCAACCAGAAATGTTTGACACGTGCCAGTTGGCCAGTGTAGCGACTTGTTATACTCCTTAGCCAAGAAACATAGCCCGTAGAACGTCATAAAGAACGGCTCCAAAAAGTCCCAACGCTAGCGCCCCCAATATCGCCTTGTGGCCTAGGGAATTACTTTTCGCGCTTCGATATTATTTAGCCGTAGGAAATACCCAGCGAGCGTAATGAAACAAAGCGCGTAAACCAACAAGAATTACCAAGGCTGAGAAAGAAATGAGCGCCATGATTTGATATTACGAGCGTCGGTTCATGGCCGTTCTCAGCCTCTGGAGATGCGAATTTGAGTGTCGGCTAACGGGAAAGGAGACGCTCATACTTGAAGTACCAGAGGCTGGAAATAAATGCACCCTCCTTTCTTCTAACCTCAAGAGAACGTTTTCAATAAAGGTTTATTGACCTTCTTTTTTTAAATTGGCAAATTCAATTGCAGGATATTTGAGCCTTCCGTTACTGTTAGTGGGCTCGTCCCCCATTTTGACCCGTGCACCTGAATCCAGTCCCTTGCAAGCTGAAGACTCTCGTCTGTGCCTGCCTTATCCTGACATACCGTCACCGAAAAACCGCCGTCAGCAGTGCGCACAAGTGAATATGACACAAACCCAGTAACTGAACGAAAAAGGCGCTCCACTTCTTCTTTTCTTTCTTCGAAAAAATCGAACAGCGCTATCGCTCCTGAACCCGAATAGCTTCTTATAACTGTATGCATAATTTTTCCAAATATTTTCGATTTTTAAAGCTTATTCTCTTGCCTATTTCCGAGCCAATTGAAAATTTATATTCGGCTGGTTAGGTGATAATGATTTCTGATCTTTATTTTAATTGAATGTCTGCTTATGGCCGAAG
>Ga0255052_10002977_pt1 | contig 11965 bp, 9 predicted proteins | sample JV7_2_21_MG_FD_188632 | JGI IMG/M metagenome (GOLD analysis project Ga0255052, IMG submission 188632) | Seawater microbial communities from Jervis Inlet, British Columbia, Canada - JV7_2_21 | ecosystem: Environmental > Aquatic > Marine > Inlet | place: Canada: British Columbia | collected... | reverse complement strand
CGATCAGACTCAAATTCTCCAGGAACTGTTGCACGGTGCCGTATGCCCTGACCGAGTCGATGCCGGCAATGTTGAGCGTAACCGTTTGCAAAGGTGCATTGCCGGCAAACGCAAATTCGGCGGCCAGGGCATCTGCCAGGAGATTCACAGCATCCTCAGGCTGACCGCTCCATTCCTGTCGAACGCTACCGAAATAGTATGTCCATCGATTCCTTTGCACGGCGCCTGCGCGGACCCGTCCAACAAGAATCGAATTCGCCTGATAGCGACGGGAGGCTTGCAGCAGTTGCACGTCGAAGCCACCCCATATGTCAGTAAAGCTGACATTCTGCAGGTCTTCTGTATCCAGCAGAGGAAATACGACAGGAATGCCGCGTCTCGAGGCGGTCGCGTGAATGCGTTCGCGCAATAAGCGGTTACGGTCTATGGAGCGCGAGGCGCCGGCCGCGGGTTCCGGATCATTTGCCGCAACAATCTCCCGCTCGCCCTGACCCCAGTCGACAGCCAGCCATACCAGTGTCAACGGACGGTCGACACCCCATACCGTTTCCCCGGCGCTGCGAAGCACGTTTTCGACGGCCGCGCCGTCGAACGAAATCAAAAGCGTTTCGTCTGCGCCCTGGCGAAATTGCAGTACATATCGGGCAGGGTTCGGAAACAACGCTTCAAGCAGCGGTGTTTCCGCCGGCAACTCCGACCCGGTCACGCGTACGACTATCTCCCATAGCCCTCTCTTGTAAGCGGTGGCGCGTGGATCGTCCTCCTCAGGATCGAGCGACACCTGCACGGTAAAGAGTGTCGGGTCTTCGATCGCAAAGGCGTTCGGTGGCGTGAACGCAAGAACTGCCGCCAAAAGCCAGCAACAAGAATGCCAATTTGAGATGCCCGGGTGCCGGACAATATCCTTATTAGCTGGCAAATCTTCATTCATGGGTGATTCCGGGAATCGGGTATTCTGCAAATATGGTTTCCCCGTTGGGGGCCAGGCACTATTATATCGCCCTCACAGAGAATGCCACTGGTTGAATTTGCCGGCCTCACATGACGACAAATCCTCTCACTTATAAAGATGCCGGCGTCGATATCAACGCCGGTAATTCGCTCGTCGAACGAATCAAGCCATTGGTCGCGAAGACAGGCCGTAAGGAGGTGCTATCCGGGCTCGGCGGCTTCGGGGGGCTTTTCGCAATTCCACCGGATCGGTATGAGGAGCTCGTCCTGGTCTCGGGCACTGACGGCGTTGGCACCAAACTCAAGCTGGCACACCAACTGCAATGCCATGACACGATTGGCATCGATCTGGTCGCGATGTGTGTCAATGACGTTCTTGTCCAAGGTGCTGAACCCCTGTTTTTCCTCGATTACTTCGCCTGCGGCCGCCTCGATGTCGACATCGCCGCAGACGTTGTGACCGGCATCGCCGCCGGCTGTCAACAGGCCGGTGCGGCCCTGATCGGCGGTGAGACCGCCGAAATGCCGGATATGTATGCGGAGGGCGAATACGATCTGGCCGGATTTTGTGTGGGCGGCGTCGATCGAAAAGACCTGATCGACGGCAGCACGATCAAACCCGGCGACGCCATTATCGGCATTGCATCCAGCGGGCCACACTCGAACGGCTATTCACTCATTCGCCGCGTACTTGAAATCGACAACCACAGTGACATAGACGGCGTGCCGATGGCGGAGCTTTTGCTCGAGCCCACAAGAATCTATGTCAGGCCCATACTCGCGCTGATGGACGAAGTTCCGGTTAAAGGAATTGCACACATCACCGGCGGTGGCATTACCGAAAACCTTCCGAGGGCGTTTGCGAATGACATGCATGCCCGGATCGACGTCAACAGCTGGCAACAGGGGCCGATTTTCGACTGGCTGGCCCACCGGGGAGGGATTGCGACCGACGAGATGCGGCGCACTTTCAATTGCGGGGTTGGCATGACGCTGGTGGTTGCGCATACGAACGCAGCGGATGCCGTGAAGATTCTCGAAGCGTCCGGAGAAACTGCCTGGCAACTGGGGGAAATCGTGAATGGTGCGGGCGAGGTGCAATACCGTTGACGGAGAATTCCAAACAGGTTTCAGCGGCAATTCTAATTTCCGGCAGCGGAACCAATCTGCAGGCGTTTATCGATGCCACCAGGGATGGATCGCTTGATCTCAACATCGCCGTTGTCGTCAGTAACCGGCCGGACGCATACGGTCTCGTCCGCGCGCGCGATGCCGGCATCGCCACCGAGTGCGTGCGGAATGAGGACTACCCGGACCGGGCAGCATTTGATGAGGCCCTCGCTGAGACCCTGGCGAAATATGAACCCGGGCTTCTGATCCTGGCCGGCTTCATGCGCATTTTGACAGGAAAATTCGTGAGACGCTTCGAAGGGAAGATTCTCAATATTCATCCCGCACTGTTGCCGAAGTTTCCCGGCTTGAATACGCACCAGCGTGTTATCGAGGCCGGGGAAACAATGCATGGCAGCACTGTTCATTTCGTGACCGCAGAACTGGATGCCGGCCCGAGGATCCTGCAGGGTCGCGTACCGATTCTCGCCGGCGACACGGCAAGCCGCCTTTCAGCTCGCGTTCAGGCCGTCGAGCATAAGATTTACCCGCAGGCTGCGGCCTTGTTTGCATCCGGCCGTCTGGAATTTAAGGACGGAAAATCATGGCTTGACGGCGCAAGGCTCGATGAACCCGTGCAATACGCCGGGGAGCTTTGATACGCCCTCACACGGAATGAAGAAACTCGACATGCGACATCTGATTACGACACTGCTTTTTGCCCTTTTATCTGCGCCCGCGCTGGCGCTCACACCTTATACGGCGGTCTATGATGCCAAGGGCAGCGGATTTAGCGCCACGAATCAAACGACACTGTCGCCGGCGGATTCATCCGGCCGTATCGAATACCGCGCGACTGCGAAAGCGCGCGGACTTGCCCGGCTGTTCAAACATGACCCGATCGTCGAATACACACAGTTCGAGGAAATCGACGGCAAATACCAGGCAGTCGAATATCACTATTTGTTCAACGACAGCGGCAGCAAGAGAAATGCCTGGATTCTTTTCGACCGGGACAAACTCGTTGCAAAAAGCCTTTATAAGAGGGTAACGGTTGAACTCGATGTTCAGTCCGACCATGTGGATCGCCTGCTTGAACAGCTGGTATTTCGCGCGGACCTGATGGCAGGCAGGGTGGCCGACAAGTATTTGACCGTTGAACGCAACTCTTTGCGGGAAGCCGTTTATGAGAAACTGGGTGCTGAAACCATCGTGACTAAAGCTGGCAGCTTTGACACCGTCAAATACCGCCGTCAGCGTATCGGTTCATCGCGCAGTTTGATCATCTGGCTTGCGCCCGAACTCGAGTATCTGCCCGTGCGCTTGCAGCATTTCAACGAAGACAAGACAACCGGTACGGCCACCCTGAAGTCCTACGCCATAACCAACACCGACTGAGAATTTCTCGTTGGACGGCCCGCACGGAACCTCCTGCGACTCAGACTGCTAGTACTCCGTCAAGGTGATATTGATGGACCACTAGGCCTTGGGAAGCGTCACACCGAGCTGCCCCTGGTATTTTCCGCCACGGTCCTTGTAAGACGTCTCGCACTCCTCGTCCGACTCGAAAAACAGCATCTGGGCGATCCCTTCATTTGCATATATTTTCGCCGGCAGTGGCGTGGTGTTCGAAAATTCGAGCGTCACGTGCCCTTCCCATTCCGGTTCCAGGGGGGTGACGTTGACGATGATGCCGCAGCGCGCGTATGTCGATTTTCCAAGACAGATCGTCAATACGTTGCGCGGGATTTTGAAATATTCAACCGTCCGCGCAAGCGCGAACGAATTCGGCGGAATAATGCAGACATCACTTTTCTTATCAACAAAACTGGATTCGTCGAAGGATTTCGGATCGACAAACGCGGATTCGATGTTTGTAAATATCTTGAATTCGTCGGCGCAACGGACGTCGTATCCGTAACTCGAAGTGCCGTAGGAAACGATCCGGCCCCCACTGCTTTCCCTGACCTGTCCGGGCTCGAACGGCTCGATCATGCCGTGCTCTTCAGCCATACGCCGAATCCAGCGGTCGGATTTGATACTCACTCGTACTGGTACTCCGTCCAGGTGATATTGATGGGTTCAGCGAATCGTGAAGCGGTTGCACCCAGAGGGCACAAAACCCGCCAGGCGCGCCTCGCCGGTAATGGCATGTCCTTGCCAAGAGGCGCAACACCGCGGACGACCGCTTCACGGCTCGCCCGAAGGGAGCTACCCAGATGATCCGATACGGCGTTGCAGTCCTTGCGAAGGAACATGCCATTCCTTGCGAACTGCGCTTTGTCTTGGATCATCTGGGTGGCTCTGAATCCATCAATATCACCTGGACGGAGTACTAGCTCTCCTCGACAACGATCTTCGGGAAGCGATGGCTGTAATCCTTGTCCTGCATTGCCAGCAACGCCGCCATCCGCCTCGCCGTTTGCCGGTAGGCTTGCGCATGCGGCCCGTCCGGCTCGGCGATGACGCTCGGCTTGCCGCTGTCGGCCTGCTCCCTGATCCTGACATCGAGCGGCAATTGCCCGATCAGCTCCACATCGAAGTCGGCCGCCATTTTTTCGCCGCCACCACTGCCGAATATCGGTTCTTCATGCCCGCATTCCGCGCAGATATGGGTGCTCATGTTCTCTACGATGCCGAGTATCGGCACCGATACCTTGCGGAACATCTGCAAGCCCTTGCGGGCGTCGAGCAATGCGATGTCCTGCGGCGTCGTCACGATAACGACACCGCTGAGGGGTACCTGTTGAGAGAGTGTGAGCTGGGCATCGCCTGTACCGGGCGGCATATCCACGATCAGGTAGTCGATATCATCCCACCTGGTCTGATTCAAGAGCTGATTCAGCGCGCTCGTGACCATCGGTCCCCGCCAGACCATCGGCTGATCGGCATCGATCAGGAAACCGATCGACATGACTTGCACACCGTGTGCCCGGAGCGGTTCCATCGACTGGCCGTCAATGCTGGTCGGGCGCTGGCCGGCAAGACCCAGCATCAGCGGCTGGCTGGGGCCATAGATATCCGCGTCGAGGACACCTACCGACGCGCCGTCGGCCGTCAGTGCCAGCGCAATGTTGACGGCCGTGGTCGACTTGCCGACGCCGCCTTTGCCGGAAGCGATGGCAATGATGTTTTTGACGTTAGCCAACGGCGTCAGATTCCGTTGCACGCCGTGAGGCGTAATCCTGCTTTCAACGACCAGCTTGACGTTGTCGACCGGGATCTGCGCTCGGATCCTGTCCTCGAGTTGAGCCTGAATTCCCTTCGCCGGGAATCCCAGCTGTAGCTCGATTTCCGCACTCGAATCGCTAATCTCGGCGCGCAGCACACGACCCACCGCAGCAAGTGGCTTGTCGATGCCCGGCACGAGCATCGAATTGAGGGTTTCCTTGAGATCAGAATCTGTTGACAATGTCACACTTCGCAAAATTGGATTAGGTAAAATTCGTGGTGGACACCGCGATTTTCGCGGTATCGGGGCCGCACATTGTAACGGAGCATCAGGGTTCAAAGTAGTCAGGTAGTGGTATTTGGTCTGGCCTGAGCTAACAGTCGCCCCGTGGATGCTGTGGCATAATGACTCACTTGGGTCGGTATGGGAGCAACTGCGGGCCTGGCCAGGTGCGGCCGGGGATCCGTCGTCCGCGTGGGCTTGGACGAAACCGGAAATGAATGTATTGCAGTTTCCAGTACAAGACAGTTCGAATGCAGAAATGCGGGCCTTTCATGGCCTCGATTTGCGTCCGTCTGACTCACAGATGACCTCCTGTATCGCGCATCCGGCGGATACCGTGTCATGAGTCTCCTCTCTCGGATTCGCGCCGATCAGCTGATGAGCCAACTGGCCAACGAGTCGGACACGAACTCTCGCAGCGCGCAAAAGCTGACCGAGCGCCTCAAAAAGCTCGGCCCCAAAGTCATTCCCAAAGCCATCGACGCGCTGGCGATGAGTGATCGTAACCACACGATGCTGTACGTCGACATTCTGGCCAGCCAGGTCTCCGACAAGACCCTCAAGTTCTACAAAGAGGGTCTGGCAGACGGCGGCGATCGCGTTATAACCGGCACGGCGTGGGCGCTGTCGAGCAGCAACAACTACAACGTGAACGAGCTGCTCAGTTTCTTTGAGGATCCGGAGGTCTCGAAGCCCGCCCTCATCGAGATTCTCAAGGTCCACAAGAACTCTTTGAACGTTCATGACGTGCTGCAGCGCGCCTACCAGATGGGGCCTAAGGAGAAGAGGGCGCTCTTCGGGATAATTGAGGAAATCGTGTCCGAGGACATGGTGCCGGACCTTATTGCCCGCATGGGCGGCAAAGACCCGCTCGTCAAGGTTCACCTGATCAACCTGCTGGCAAATCTCAAGCACCCGGACATCAACCGGGCGTTGGAAATACCGCTCGGCGACAGCAACAAGATGGTTCGAAGCGCCGCGCTTGGGGCGATCGCAAACCGTGACGGCAATATCAACATCGAGAAGGTCAGCAGGTTGCTTCGGGACCCGGACCTTGAAGTTCAGAACAAGGCCGTCGATGTCATCGTAAAGATCAACCACCCGGAGACGGTCAAGTTCCTGATTCCCGCACTGAAGGACGAGTCTGAATACACGCGACGATCGGCCGTTGAGGTGCTCAATGAAATCGGCAATCCCGATTCGGTCAAGGACCTGCTCGAGGCAATCAAGGACGACGACTGGTGGGTGCGCGCGAGGGCCGGGGATGCGCTGGGGGAAATCGGCGGTCCGAAAGTCATGAATTCTGTGCTCCAGCTTGTCAGGGATAAAGACGAGGATATCCGTCGTACCGCGATCGAGATCCTCAATGCCACAAAGGACGAGTCTGCGGTCGAGCACCTTATCCAAGCAACAGATGACCAGGACTGGTGGGTCAGAGAACGTGCTGTCGATGCCCTTGCACAAATTGGTAGCAAACAGGCAGTACCAAAACTGGTCAGCATGCTGGGCCAGAACGCCAGGACCGACACCGTCGTTATACGTGCGCTGAGCAAGCTGGGCAGTCCGCAGGAAATCTCCAAGATCGTGCCATTACTCAAACGCCCCGAACGCGAAGTTCAGATCGAAGCAATCAAAGCGATATCGCACCTCGCTGATGAGAAGCGCGCAGAAACCGTTCGCAACTTGTTGCAGCAGATCAAACAGTCCGATGACCCAACGATTATCAACAATGCGGACCAGGCGATAAAGGAAATCGATGCGAAGTTCTCGGCAACCGTGCTGGAAGAAAATGTTCGTGCAGAAAAAATGCAGGAACACACCAAGACCTTATTGTTCGACGATGAAGACCTCAAGAAGCTTGTTGCCAGCGGTGAGCACGAAGCGCTGGTTGAGAAGGTACTGGATATCTCGAAACTGGAACCCGGTGCAGTCATCGATGGCCGCTACAAGTATATCGAAAAGATCGGCAAGGGTGCGTTTGGCACCGTACTGTTGATGCAGGACCAAGTCGTTGAAGAGCAGCTGATTCTGAAATTCCTGAACCCGAACGTATCATCCGATGAAGAAATGATGAAGCGCTTCGTTCACGAACTGCGTTATTCGCGAATGATTACACACAAGAACGTCATTCGGATCTACGACTTCCTGCATCTGCAGGGCGCCTATGCGATCTCGATGGAATACTTCCCGTCCCATACTCTGAGCGGAGAGATTCCCGATAACAAACCGATGGACTTCAAGAAGGCCCGCGCATTCTCCTTTGATATAGCAACCGGCATGTCCGTCGCTCATCAGGCCGGAGTCATTCATCGCGACCTCAAACCTGCGAACATCCTCGTGAACGATGCCGGCCTGCTCAAGATCGTAGACTTCGGCGTTGCGGCGGCCGCAAGCAGCGGCGACACCCAATTGACGAAAACCGGGTACGTTATCGGCTCGCCGAAATACATGGCACCCGAGCAAATCCTTGGCAAGAAAGTCGATGAGACGGCCGATATCTACAGTGTCGGCGTCCTGATGTACGAGATGGTGACCGGTATTCCGCCGTACAGTCGGGGCGATCACATGTCGGTCATGTATCAGCACGTGCAGGGCAAGGCCAAGCTCTGTCAGGAGGTGAATCCGGATGTTCCCGATGACTACGCCAGCATAATCGGCAAATCAATGTCGGTCGACAAGACCAAGCGCTACCAGTCGATGGATGAGCTGATCGACGCCCTGAACACGATTCAATTATAAAAATGTGCGGCACCTCACTGGTGCCGGGCCCTGATTCATCCTAGGATACGCATAATTAGCCATAATACGTTCTGGCTCTTTTGCTTGGGTGCTGAATTGCTGAATTCCTATGCCGCGCATTGACTCCTTTCTGAAGCTGGGTCTGGCCCAGGGCTGCTCCGACGTGCATCTGGCGGTCGGCGTACCACCAATGCTCAGGATGAACGGCGACCTGATGCCGATCAAGTTCCGTGAACTTTCCGACTCGGAACTCGAGGGCTACGTCACGGAAATTCTGAGCGACTCGCAGAAGGAGCATTTCGGCTCAGGCAACGACCTCGATTTTTCCTATGTCGGCGAAGATGGCGGCCGATTCCGTGTAAACCTGTTTCGCAAGGACACGGGTGTCGGTGCCGTTTTTCGGTACATTCCAAGCCAGGTGCCGACGCTCGAGGGCCTTGACGTGCCCGATGTCATCCGCGATTTTTGCGACTATCACCAGGGCATGGTCCTCGTGACCGGTTCGACCGGGACGGGCAAGTCGACGACCCTCGCGGCGATGATCAATCACCTGAACCAGACCCGCAGCCTCAACATCATCAGCCTCGAAGATCCCATCGAGTTTGTGCATCCGAGCAAGAAATGCCAGGTGATACAACGCGAACTTGGTACGCATCTGCGCAGCTTCGCCGACGGCGTACGATCCGCCATGCGCGAGGATCCGGACGTCATCCTTGTCGGCGAGCTCCGGGACGCTGATACGATTTCGATGGCGATGACGGCCGCAGAAACGGGCCACCTGGTTTTGGGCACTTTGCATACGACCGGTGCCGTAAAGACGATCGACCGCATCGTCGATGCGCTGCCTGGTGAACTTCGCGAGCAGACCAAGAGCTTCCTGTCACAGAGCCTGAAAGCTGTTGTAACGCAGGTTCTCGTCAAGTCTCTGGACGGCCACAATCGCAAAGCAATTTTCGAGATTCTTGTCAATAATCGTGCGATTTCCAAGCTCATTATGAACGACCAATCGCACCAGATTCCGGCGCAGCTGCAGACCGGTCGGGATGTTGGCATGCAGGTGATGGATATGGCGCTGCTGAAAGCGATCAAGGCCGAGGAAGTCGATCCGGACGACGCTTTCCGCTTTGCCAATGACAAGAGTAAATTCCAGCGCTACGTGACTGACAGCAGCATCTTGCCGGTGCTTGATGGCGACGGTTAGTGGCAGCGATCGGGAAACAGGTCATTGAATCAAGTCGATAAATATCTCACCGATGCGCTGGCGAAAGAGAGCTCGGATCTGCATTTCATTTCCGGCGACCCGCCACGCGTTCGCGTCCATGGATCGCTCAGCACGCTGAACGACGAAGTGTTGACGATGGATCATGTAAAAAACTGCATGTATGAGATTATGCCGGGCACGACACAGAAGGACTTCGAACGGGACGATGCCGCCGACTTTGCTTACGAGATACCCGACATTTCCCGGTTCCGGGTCAATGTCATGCGGCACCTTAACGGCATCGGCGCAGTGTTTCGGGCGATTCCGTCAAAGGCGCTGACGCTGGAACAGCTCGACATGCCTGAGGCTGTTCACAACCTGTGCAAGCAGACGTCAGGCATGATTCTTGTCACCGGGAAAACCGGGTCCGGAAAATCAACGACGCTGGCTGCGATGATCGACGCGATTAACAAACGCTTAAAAGGCCATATTCTAACGATCGAGGACCCGATCGAGTTCGTCCACCAGCGACACGGTTGCCTGGTTAGTCAGCGCGAAGTCGGCGTGCACAGCGATTCGTTTGCTGCTGCGCTTCACTCGGCTCTGCGTGAAGACCCGGATGTCATCCTCGTCGGCGAGCTCAGAGACCTCGAGACGATCAGCGTCGCCATAACCGCCGCCGAGATGGGAATCCTCGTCATGGGAACGCTGCATACGAACGGTGCGGCACCAACGGTTGACAGGATGGTAAATACATTTCCTGCCAACAAGCAAAGTCATATCCGCACGATGTTGTCGACGTCGCTGCGTGGCGTCATATCCCAGCAACTCCTGCCCACGAAGCACAAACCTGGCCGTATCGCCGCGCTGGAGATTCTTATCAATACTTCGGCGGTCGCAAACCTGATTCGACAGGGAAAACTCGACCAGCTCGAGACCGCGATGCAAAGCGGCGGCCAGATCGGCATGCAGACCATGGATTCGGCTCTGATGGACCTGGTCGAGAGACGCTTTGTGTCCGGCAGGGAAGCGTATCAGCAGGCCAATAACAAATCGACGTTCCAGTCGATCCGGGACGAGACCTAGGGAGATCGCGCGTCAGGCAGGTGTTGCAGAAGCATTCACCTGCCTGACGGGCGAATCAAAAGATTCACTCCCTCACTCAATTCCCTTCTATAATCGCCGCCTTCAAGTCTGTTCGGATCAAGTCTGCCCAGAATGAGCACAGCAATACGTAACATTTTCGTCAGCAGCGCGCTTCCTTATGCCAATGGCTCCATCCATATGGGACATTTGGTCGAATACCTGCAGTCGGACATATGGGCGAGATTCCAGAAGCTGCGTGGCCATAACTGCATTTATGTCTGCGCCGCAGACGCACACGGCACGCCGATCATGATCAAGGCGAGGCAGGAGGGAATTACGCCCGAGCAGCTTATCGAACGGGTCTCCGCCGAACAGCACGAAGACCTGAAAGCATTTGACGTCGCCTTCGATAATTTCCATACGACGCACTCCGATGAAAACGAACTGCTCGTTCTCAGAATATATGAGGGACTGCGCAAAGCCGGCCATATCTACACCAAGACCATCGAGCAGGCCTATGACGAATCGGAAAAAATGTTTCTGCCCGACCGATTCGTCCGTGGTACCTGCCCACGCTGCAAGAGCGAGGATCAGTACGGCGATGCCTGCGAAGTGTGCGGAGCGACCTATTCCCCAGCCGATCTCATCGATCCGCTGTCTGTGTTGTCCGGCACCAAGCCGTTGTGGAAGGAGTCGGAACACTATTTTTTCCGATTGAGTGAGTTTGGCGATCGGCTTCGCACATGGATGAAGTCGGCGGCGCTCCATCAAAACATCACCAGCAAACTCGAAGAATGGTTCGACGCCGGGCTACGGGACTGGGATATATCACGGGACGCACCCTATTTCGGATTCAAGATCCCTGACACTGACGACAAGTACTTTTATGTCTGGCTTGACGCGCCCATCGGTTATCTCGCGAGCTTTCTGCAGCTTTGCAACCGGCGCAACGATCTTGATTTCGATGACTACTGGAAGGCCGGGAGTGACAAGGAAGCGTATCACTTCATTGGCAAAGATATCGTCTACTTTCACACGCTTTTCTGGCCGGCTGTGCTCCAGGGTTCGGGGTTTCGTCAGCCAACCAGCGTATTTGCCCATGGCTTCCTGACCATCAATGGCAAAAAGATGTCCAAGTCCCGCGGCACGTTTATCAAAGCCAGAACCTATCTCGATAATCTGAATCCGAATTATCTTCGTTACTACTACGCCGCCAAACTCGGGCCGGGCATGGACGACATCGACATGAACCTGGACGATTTTATTGCGCGGGTGAATTCAGATCTCATCGGCAAACTGGTCAATATCGCGAGCCGTTGTTCGGGGTTCATCACCAGGTACTTCGATGGCCGGCTGGCCGGCACTCTCGATGACCTCGAATTATTTTCCGAATTCGTGGGGGCGTCTGAAAAAATTGCCGACCA
>Ga0255052_10002976_pt1 | contig 11969 bp, 8 predicted proteins | sample JV7_2_21_MG_FD_188632 | JGI IMG/M metagenome (GOLD analysis project Ga0255052, IMG submission 188632) | Seawater microbial communities from Jervis Inlet, British Columbia, Canada - JV7_2_21 | ecosystem: Environmental > Aquatic > Marine > Inlet | place: Canada: British Columbia | collected... | reverse complement strand
CCACGCAATGCCAGGGCGGCTGCGTATCCGGCCGCCTTCGAGTGCGCGGAGCAGGGCGCCAGCTGCGCCAAGGATTTCCTTGCCGCCGTTGCTGCGCTGGATTGCTATCGTGAGCGAGTCTTTCGGTCTTGCTACCGCAGCGTTGCGTGCTGCGCGAATGCTGGGTTTAGCAGCATTTGGGTAAGCACGTCGCAATGCATCGAGCAGTACCTCGCGTTTGGGTTGCTCGCCAGACGTGTCATCGAACGCCACGCCAAGAAACAGCGTTTCTGTCGAATCCTTGTCAGCGCCGCTGCAAAGTTCAACGAGGTCGGCAACCCGTAACGGGAACCCACCTACACCGTAAACCACTGGTGAACACTTCGGGTACTGATTGCCTTCGACACGATTCAGCTTGGCGCGAATTTCGCGAGTCAGCGGTGGCTCGCCGGACATCGGAGCAGCGGTGCGTTCGAGGACGAACACGGAGTCGCGCCCCTCGAGTGCATTGACAATCGCGGCGCCCGGGAAAGGCCGCAGTACATGAATGCCGAGCACTCCGGCCTTGACCTTGTGTTGTTTGCGCAGGCAATCCGCTGCTGCTCGCGCCGTTTCGACGGCGGCGCCCTGTGCCAGAAGTACGGTCGTCGCATCGTCGAGCCGGTAGCGAGAAACGGCTTCGTATTGTCTGCCTGTCTTGCGCGCGAACTGATCAAACGATGCACTTAGCGATTCGTTGACGAATGCATCAAAAAACGGCCCGCGCGCCAGGGCACCGAGTGCGAAGCTCTCTTTTTCGAACAGCGCACCACTCAGCACGGGTTCGTCGAGGTCGTGCCAGGCGGGAACGCGGCGCCGCGTCTCGCCGAACAACAGCTGTTGCGCCGCCGTTGGTGCTTCGATCTGCTCGCGCGCTGCACCAATAAAATCGTTGACCTGGGCCGGCGACAGTAGCCGCACGTCCTGCATCGCAAGAGCAGTTTGCTCGCCGTCCATGATGACCATGCCTGGCACGAGCGCCTCCTCAGCGACTCGCCTGGCAATGTATGTAAAATCAACAACTTCCTGAACATTAGTGGCAAATAACATGAAGAAACCGGTGTCCGCACTAAGGTGCACGGTCGCATGGCCGCTACCGAGAGCTGCGCCATGCGCCGCCGCCGCACGCGTGCCAACGTGCAATACCAGTGGTACGTGCTTGCCGGCCGCCGAGATCAGCAGATCCTGTGCAGCGGCGATATCCGTGCCGGACAGGAAGGCGGTCGCACGCCGGCCGGTAAGCGCCAGGCCGGTAGCGGCAGCGATAATGCCTCGAGGCCCCTCAGTCGTTTGCGCCGACAGTGCCTCGCCGAAGAGATTCGTGCCACCGTGTTCAAGTTCATCCAGCCAGATTGCATCGGCTTCTGCGGACGGCGAAGTCCCGCCCAGTACGGCGTGGGTTGCAAAGCCGGCCTCCGATAGCACGACCGCGCTGTTGCCATCGAGCACGCAATCAAGCCCTTCGTCGCGGATGTCAGATCCTGCCGGCGCGCCGAAGACTTCGCGGTACCAGCGGATAGCAATATTGCGCAGGCCAGGCATCAGGCCGCTCCCGCTTTTCTGGATTCCTGGTCCTGGAACTGTTCGCGCTCAAGCCAGACGATTGATCGTGTAGCGCAGCGAAAAACAGCATCAGGCCTGGGTTCACCGCCCGCGGCGTAGTCGATGACGGGGAGGGTGTCTTGCATGGTAATCAACCCGGGCGCCGCATCCGCCGCGCACTTGCCGCAGGCATCACAGGCCACTTCACAGAGTTGCGTTGCGGCCTCACCAGCCAGCGGGATATTGCATTGCACGTACAGCTTCTGATTGAGCGGCACGAGTTCGAACAGGTCCTTCGGGCAGGCTGCGACGCAATCGGGGCAGGCACGGCATTTCTCGGTATCCACTTGTGGCAGCCCGTTGGCGTTCATGTGGATTGCATCGAACGTGCACGCCGCCTCGCAGTCGGCCAGCCCTAGGCAGCCCCAGGCGCATCCCTTGCCACCGCCCGATACGACGGCCGCCGCGCGGCAGCCTTCGAAGCCTTGGTACTCCGCGATCTGGTGTGCCTGCAGGCGGCCACCGCCGCAGCGAAGGCGGGCAACCAGCTTCTCGGCACGGCCCGCATCCACTTCGAGATATTCGGCGATCTGCTCGATGGCGTCGTCGGTGCTGACCGTGCACTCACCGGGGTCGACTTCGCCTGTCACCAGCTTTTCTGCAAACGGCAGACAGCCCGGTTGCCCACACGCACCACAGTTGGTACCCGGCAGCAATTCGTTGGTCGTCTCGATGCGTGGATCTTCGTCGACCTTCAGGAAGCGCTGCGCGATGGCGAGAACCGTGCCGAAGAACAAGCCGATTCCTACCATGATGGCCGGCGCTACGAGCAGACTGTTCATCAGTTGAACGGTGCGGCGCGGGCGATCAGGTCGTCGAGGCCTGGCTCATTGGGATCCAGGGGTTTGCCCGGGTGGATGCACTTGGCGGGACAGATTTCGGCTGCCGCCACCATATCGGCAAACGGACCGGCGTTGGCGTCTTTGATAATCGCCTGTTTGTCGTCGTTGTACACAAACATCATCTTGTTGATGGCCATGCAGTCGTCACAAGTTGTACACATCGCCGTGTCAAGCCAGGGTTCGTCGAAACTGAGTTCTTCCTCAGCTTCCTCTTCTACCTCGGGCTGCGCTTCAGCCGCCGCCTCCTCGGTCGGGGCTTCGGTCTCGGCAGGCGCTGCGGCCGGCATCGTTGCAAGCTGGCTACCGCCGGCGACCATGCCCGACAGATCGGCGCCCATGAGCACATCGACAAGTTGTCCCATGGCTTCGCCGGCTGCTTCCGAGCGGGCGTTTTGCAACTGCTCTTCGTGGTCTTTTAGAAGTTGTTCGCGTTCAGCGTCGATCGCTACGCGTTGCTCTTCGATAATCCGGTCGATCGCTTCTTCGACGTAGAAGTTCTGAATCCCGGCCAACTCCTGCAGCGTGTGCCAATAGTTCAGCCGATCACGACACGCAAATACGAGGGCGCGGGACACGACGAGTCGTACCAGCACATCCTGATCGTCGATCGCCCAGACGAAGGGCACCACGCGATCGACAAGCTCCTCCTCGATATTCAGATATTGATCCACGGGTACGAGGTCGGCGGACTCAAAGCCGGCGGGCACGCTGCGAAAATGCTCATGCAACGCGGGCATCAACAATGCGTAATCGGCAAAAGTAAACGCGAGGTCCATCTCGGTCACCTCGCCGTCGGCATTTCGGTACTCGAGCTTCTCGACCGGCCAGTCGTTTTCGGCCTGCGGGTTACTGCCGAAGCTGATTCGCTGCGCGGCGCGATCGCCGCCATCCGGATTGACCAACACGAACGGGTGGGCGCGGCTTTCCAGTGCGGCACTCGCGACAAACCAGGCGTCCAGTAACGGTTTCTTTGTCCTGGTCTGGGTGCCGCGATTAATAAGGTGCAAACTCGCGCGATTGCTGTCCAGGGCACAGAGGAATCCAGACAACAAATCTTCGTGGCGTGCCGCGGAGGTCTGCGCGACGACCGCCTGGCGGTGCCCGATACCCAAGTAGCCGAGCTCGAACCGATACGAATCGAAAGGATCCTCACCAGTTTTTGCGGCTGGATTATCGTAAGCACGGACCCAGCTCAGCACATGTACCGGAAGGCGGGATCCAAGCAGGTGCGAGAACGACGGCAAACCGTTGCCGGCAAGATAATCCGCCGATACCAGTGCGACTACCCGGGTGACGAGCTGCATCTCTTCGTTCGAGAAAGCCTGCCAGTCGAAACTGGCAAACCATGAATCGTGTATCGCCGGAGTGTAGTTAGCGTCGATTTCCAGCGCCGCAATTCTGAGCGCGGCAAACAACCGCGCGAAATCAGCGGCGTCACGTGCGAAGACCTCACCTGCCGTCGTGCACGGGTCATCGCTGTCAATCAATTCCAGCTCGGGTAGCTTACTGAACCAGGGATCTTCCAGTTGGCCGATAAACCTGACCAGCACCGGGTCATCCTGCCAGGCCTGCAATTCTTGCAACGCGCGCTCAATTCTCACTTTTCGTTCAGGCAGCATCTCTACCGAACCGTGTGCACGGTGCTCGAGCATTCCGGACAGGGCGCCCGTGTCAAAATGGCGCGATCCCGGGCCGACACTTGTCTTTACACTCCCGGGCTCGTTTGCGTCGCCCGACTTGGCCTTTTCGACATCAAGTAGCGACTGCAATCCGTGACTGTGTTTGTCGATCCGCTGGCGAAGTTGTTTGCGGCTTTGATCATGCCGGTGCCGAATCGCATGCAACATCAAATGCAGCGATACGTACGGTCCGTAACTCAGGTATTGTCCACCCGCCGCTATCGTGCCTTTAAGTTTTTCGAGGTCCGCGTCCAGTTTTTCCCGGCTACCCGGGTCCAGATCAAGTTGCTCCTGCATGGCAGCCGCCGCTTCTGCAAACAGCTCGAGCGCATTGACGGGATCAGGACCGTCGAGCTTTTGCCTGAGATAGCGTTCTATCCACGGCAGATTGTCCTTCAGGATTCTGGCGTCTTCGGCCGCGGGCGCGAACGTGTCCAGCGAGTCAGTAAGGTGCTCGCCGGCAGGTTTCGCGAGCACGGACATGGTCGTGCCGTCGGGCGGAATCAGGTAGAGCGGATACTGATAACGAATGGCAGACGCGTCACGGTAGGCATTGAGCAAAGCCGGCAAGACCGCGCCCGCTGGTAATGTAGAATTCGCTGCGGCCGCCGGTTCGCCATAGTGGAAACGGCGCAGCAGGTCGATCACGTCTGCGTCCGCAGCACCCTCCATCACGGCCGTGTCGGGCACTTCGTCGTATTTGCTTTCCGGTACGGAATTCATTATTGCTCCGGGCTAGATGGCGAAGTTATCCAGCGCCTCGTTCATGCCGGCCAGCTTCTCGTCGGCGCTTATCTCCAGGCCGACGGCAGACATCGTGTCGTAACGTGGTGCGTCCGGATTGTGATAGAGAATTCCCAACGGCAGGACCTTGTCGTCCTCCGCCAGTGCGCGCGCGGCGGCGAGATCCGACGGGTCATGCTCAGCGTGGTTCGGGAACAGCCGTTTGACGTTATCCTCGACCTGCACACCCTTCTCGTGCGTTAGCAATTGCATCCTCGCGGGTTCATCCTGCAAGGCCTTGCCGATATCTTCTACATAGACGGGGCAGCGCTGGATAATTCGAACGAAGCTGGTTCCCTTGTGCTCATGCGCCATTTTGATCACCTCGTGCCGGAGCGGGGCATTCCAGTCGACGATCTGGGCGACGAAAGAAATATTGGTGATGCCGAGGGTCACGGTCAGGGGATTCAACGGCGGCAGTAATGCGCCCGATGGATGCGTGTTGGTCGGCACGTCCATCGGAGTAGTGGGAGACGTTTGTTTCTTGGTCAGGCCGTAGATGCCGTTGTCGAACACCAGCAGGGTTACATCCATGTTGTAACGCATTGCATGAATCCAGTGGCCAGCTCCGATCGAGAAACAATCACCGTCTCCGGTCGCCACCCAGACATCCAGATCGGGGCGCCTCGACTTGACACCACAGGCAACCGGCAAGGCACGTCCGTGCAGGCCGTGAAACCCGTAGGTATTCATGTAATGCGGCAGGCGGCTGGAGCATCCGATGCCCGATACCGCCACTGTTTTCTCGGGCTTGACCTGGGCATCCCGGCAGACCCGGTGCACCGCGGTCAGGATTCCGTGATCACCACAACCGGTGCACCAACGCGGCTCGGAACCGCAGTAATCTTCTAACGTGAAATATCGATCCTTGACCTCGAGGGACCAGTCACCTTTTAAGCCGAACATTCTACTGCTCCTTCTGTCTCCGTGAGATTCGCTCTAATGACTTTGCCGATGGTGCCAGGTTGCAGCGGGTGACCCGGAACCTTGGACCAGCAATCGATATCCATCAGCGTGTGCGCGCGCAGCACGAGCGCGAGCTGTGAATAGCGGCGGTTTTCTTCGTTGATCAACGGCGAAGCGGGATTGTCGTTGTAATTGATCTCGATGGTCATCACCTTTTTGAATCCGGAGAAAATCTCCTTGAGGCCGGGCTCCAGCGGCGACAGGAATCTGAGGTGTACCGAAGACACCTTCTGACCCTGCGCCCTCGCCAGATCGACCGCCTCCTCAATCGCGCCCAGTGTCGAACCCCAGCCGACAATCAGCAGATCCCCGGTAGAATCGCCGTGGATCTCGGGTGGCTTCAATGTTGCGGCCAGCGCCGCCAGCTTGCGGCTGCGCATTCTCATACCTTCCTGATTCGAAGCGGAATCATATGCGATCTTACTATTACGATTGTGCGCAAGACCGGTGAGGACGTATTCGCCGCCGCGCATCCCTGGGATCGGCCTGTCCGACATACCGGTTGTCTCGTCCCAGTCGTACGGCGATACCTGCTCATCCCAGGCCGACTGGTCCAGTGGCGGGGCAAACCATTCGTCAGTGACTTCGGGTCGTTCTATCGGCTGAACGCCGGTGGCGAGATTCGCATCGGTGAGCAGAATCACCGGCGTGCGGAATGATTCGGACAGCTTGCGTGCCATGACGACGAAGTGGAAACACTCCGAGATCGTGGCCGCGGCAATGATGATCTTGGGCGAATCACCCGGCGCGCCGTAGAGACAGGACAGCAGGTCTCCCTGTTCGACCTTGGTCGGAAGACCGGTAGACGGGCTGCCGCGCTGCACGTCGATGATCACCAGCGGGACCTCGGCCATGACTGCAAGACCGATCATCTCGGTCTTCAACGCCATGCCGGGGCCGGATGTGATGGTGCAAGCTGTCTTTCCAGCATAGGACGCGCCAACTGCAAATCCGATCGCTGCTATCTCATCCTCGGCCTGATGAAGGAAACCGCCGGTTAGATGAAAGTCTTCGGCAAGATAATGAGACGCCGATGTCGCCGGGGTGATCGGATACATCGCGACCAGCTCGATGCCGGCAGCCATGACCCCTAGTCCTACCGCGGTGTTGCCGTTGATAACGACCGCTGATTTCATGTGATCTTCTTCGGACGCGGGAATTTCGAACGCGTAATCCAGATTTTCCTGCGCGAAAGAATGGCCGGCATCGAACAGATCATGGTTGATCTTTATGACCTTCTCGCTCTTCTTCTTGAATATTTTTGCAATCTCGTTTTTGGCTGTGTTGGTATCGCGACCAAAAATCCTGCAAAGCATCCCGAGCACGAACATGTTCTTGCCCTTGCGAGGGTCGGGTATGAGCTTGAGGCACTCTTTCTGGATAGGCAGTTCATGCACGACCAGTCCCTGCGCGCTGAAGTCCGCGAGTGCATCCTTGTACTGATTACGAATTTTTTCTTCGGGATCTTCGGCCCACATGCTTTCCAGCAAAACGACCGTGCCTTTCTTATAAGCGTGATTTTCGATGCGGGAATAGAGAACCTGCTCGTTAAACGCGACCACCATACTGGCTTCGTCTCCCATGTTGGTCACTTCTTTCGATCCGATACGGACCCGAATACCGCTGGCGCCCTGGCGTTCGCGCGCGGGCGGCTGGATTTCGGCCGGAATGATCTCCACGGTCCAGACACCGTTGCCCATCTTGCCGCTTACCAGTCCCAGGATCTGGCCGCATTTTTGTGCGCCCTCGCCGGAATCGCTCACGATTTCTACGATGTATTCATTAACCTGCTGAGCGCCTGCCGTTTTTTCACGGGACGCAACTTCGATATCCACCATTTTCGAATCCTGCTTTGCTGATTTACTGTCTTTCTCTTTGTGAGCTTTCTCTATCCTGGCGCGGAGTTCTTCTGCGACTGCCCACCGCGCCTCCCTGGCCTGTTCCAAATTATGCGTATGCAGCGATTTGCGCAGATCGTAGCCGAGTAACTTGCGGAGAGATCGAGGCACTGCGACCTTGACCCACCAGGTTTCATTTCTCTTAAACAGGTATTTGGTATCAACTGCGGATTCAGTATTTGTCATCGGTCTTCCCGTGTACCTTAAAGCGCTTAGCACCCTGAAATTAGGCTGATTTTTGCCCTAAATTTGACATAATACGGACAGGTTCGGGCACACAAAATGGTGATTTGTACCTGTACCTTTGGAATGTGAACTGAATGCCGTCTTTTGGAAATAGGCATAAGCCGAAGTAGCGTAACGGCTAATAACTGTGATCGTTATTTCGTCGCAGAACTTCTTCAGGACGAGCGTGCTGATAGCAGTGAACGACTGGGTTTTCGGCTAGCTTCGTTACAATGAATCCGGACAACTGAGCAACGTTCGATGTGCATTGCTTGCCGCTGTGCGGAGGATTTTCTGCACCTCGGCGTCAATCTTGACACGCTCGATGTGCGGCAATTCTGCAGCGGCGTCACCTGTTATTGCTTGATATAAAACATACGCTGCTAACAATGCGCCGGCTTTGGTCGAGTGATTACCGTCACGCGCGTGCAGTTGTATTTCGGGGTTTTCGTCGATCACGATTTGCCAGGCCAGTCCCATTGGCGCGACACAGGCGGGTTCTCGCTGCGCGATGCCCATGTGCAGAGCGTGCACTCGCGGACCTTCTTCGGCATTGCCCGCGCGCGGCCATTCGGGGAAAAGAATCGGTTCAGCATCAAGCTGTCTGACACGCCGAATCCATTCCTCGGCAGCGTCTGTGGGATAGAAATAACGACCCGATGATGAATATTTTTGCGCCTGCAACACGACCTGCGTCCACGCTCTGGATTCAAGTGTTTTTTGAGTGACCTTGTCGCCGATTCGCTCGGCCAGGAATACCCAACGTGGCGCTGCGTCGACATAAACGCTTGCGTCGGGATGTCCGATCTCAATAAGCGTTGCGATGAGATCGGGCAGATCGTTTTTGGAGCTGTGACTGTTGCCAATCAAGAGGACCTGGAATTCCTCAGGGGCCGCATCAGCAACTGTGCTGGCCGCCAGCAGGGCACCGCATAGTGTCGCCAGAAAAAATCCTTTGAGCATGGTGCCCACCTGCTTCCCATCTAGTGCCAGATTCGAGTTCGATCCTCAGGTGGGAAATACAGAGCATCGCCTTCATTGACGTCGGGCTGTTTGTTGTCCGATCTGAGACCGCGGATTCTGCCATTTGTTCGGTATGAAAAGAAGATTACAGTAAGCTACGGGCCTGTTGCCGAAAGGAGTGTTCATGAAATATCGTCATTTAGGCAAGGCCGGGATCCAGGTCAGCGAATTGTCATTTGGCTCCTGGATAACCCTCCACAATCAGGCAGGGGTCGATTCTACGGTCAGCATGATGGCTGCGGCGTACGACGCGGGCGTGAATTTCTTCGACAATGCCGAAGCCTATGCGGGCGGAAAGTCCGAAGAAGTGATGGGCGCCGCGCTCAAGAAGCTCGGCTGGCGGCGTGGCAGTTACCTGGTTTCAACCAAACTGTTCTGGGGTCTACACGGCGGCCCGAATGAGCAAAACACGCTGAATCGTAAATACCTTATCGAAAGTATCGACGGCTCGCTAAGACGTCTCGATATGGACTACGTGGACCTGCTTTTCTGCCATAGATCGGACCCGACGACTCCGATCGAAGAAACTGTCTGGGCAATGCACAACATCATCGAGCGCGGCAAGGCGCTCTACTGGGGTACCTCTGAGTGGTCGGCGCAGGAAATACTAACAGCGATCGCTGTTGCGGAGCGCCATCACCTGCACAAGCCGGTGGTTGAGCAGCCGATCTATAATCTGTTTGAACGGCATCGATTCGCTTCCGAGTACGAACCGGTCTACCAGGACTATGGTTTTGGTTCGACAACCTGGAGCCCGCTGGCCTCGGGCTTGTTAACAGGTAAATACAATGACGGCATTCCGAGTGGCAGCCGCGGTGCGCTTGACGGGTTGGAGTGGCTTAAAGAACAACTGACAGATGCTGAAAAAATAGCGCGAGTGAAAGCGCTGCAACCCCTCGCTGAGCAAATGGGCGCAAGTCTTGCCCAGTTCTCATTGGCCTGGTGCCTGCAAAATCCCTATGTGAGCACGGTCATGACCGGTGCCAGCCGCGTGGACCAAGTACACGAGAATATGCAGGCCATAGAATTCGTCGACAGCTTTACGCCCGATCTCATGGCTGAGATTGAAGGAGTTTTTGACGAGTCATGAAAAAAGTTTTCATCAATCCAGAAACGGGCCTGCTTCGAGCCGGTTGGCGCATCCTCGCCTTTTTCGTCATCTTCATGGCGATTACCGCCGCTGCCATGATCGGTATCAGGACGATTCTCGGCAGTTTGCAACGCGGCTCCGTCCTGCAGTTTTCGATTCTGGCGGTAACCGCGACGACGGCAATATTTATAGCGCGCAGGTATCTCGATAAGAAATCGTTTTCATCTCTCGGGCTCGATATCGATAAGTACGCTGTATTGGACGTGCTTTTCGGCATCGTGAACAGCGCGTTGCTAATGGCTGGCATGTATTTCGTGTTGCGGTGGGCGGGTCTCATCGAGTTCAACGGTTTCAGCTGGTGGGCCGGCGAAGCCTCAATTGAAACCGGTTTTCGCCTCGCTGTGTTGCCGATCGTATTCGCGGTTTTATTCAAACTGACCATCGTTGCGTGGTGGGAGGAGTTGGCGTTCAGGGGCTATCTCTTTCAAAACCTGATCGCGGGCATCGGCTTGAAATGGAGCATCATCATTTCTTCGCTCGTGTTCGGCTTCTTGCACGCGGTAAATCCTGACGCGACGTTTCTTTCCAGCTTGCTGATCGCTTTGATTACACCGCAACTGATCTACGCCTATCTCAAAACAGGGCAGTTATGGTTGCCGATGGGTTTGCATCTGGGCTGGAATTTTTTCCAGGCATCCGTGTTCGGTTTTGCGGCGAGCGGCCAGGAATCGCCGAGCCTGATCTCGCAAGCACCAATAGGACCGGAGTGGTTGAGTGGTGGCGCGTTTGGGGCCGAGAGTAGCGTGTTGATTATCCCGTTCACGATCTTGTCGTGTTTTCTCATTCACTATTGGGTTCAGGCTACTCGATTTCCTGGCCAGGAATTTTTTGTGGCTCACGACGCAACCAAATAGCCGCGACACACATCTAACAAATGTAAACGCAGAAATACTTATACCCAGTAGGGCATGAGGGATTCATTCCGATATCGGAGGATCTACAATGCGTGTTCTACTTGTTCTGGTTGGCCTGTTAATTTCAGCTTGTACTCCCAGTACAGACGCCCTCATTCGAGAGGCGAATCAAAGTGGTAACTGGACCCTGGTTAATCAACGCCTTGACGCCGAGGAAGAGCGAAGACTGGCAAGTATTAGTCAATGCCATGACGGTCAATTAATGATGTGTTCTACGACATTAGGTCGAACGAGTTGTTCTTGCGTCGTCGATGTTATCGCGCGAGAACGACTGCGACGAATAACAGGAACTTTTCGGCAAGGAATGCCAGGGACGGCAGACAACGTGGGCTTGCAACGTTAAACAGCTTCTGTTGGAGCGCCTCTTGAGGCGCGACTGGTTGCACTCCAAGCGGATCTGATCAGGCAACTTGTCGATCTTCTGTTGGAGCGCCTCTTGAGGCGCGACTGGTTGCACTCCAAGCGGATTTGATCAGGCGACTTGTCCATCTTCTGTTGGAGCGCCTCTTGAGGCGCGACTGGTTGCACTCCAACCGGATCTGATCAGGCAACTTGTCGATCTTCTGTTGGAGCGCCTCTTGAGGCGCGACTGGTTGCGCTCCAACTGGATCTGATCAGGCAACTTGTCGATCTTCTGTTGGAGCGCCTCTTGAGGCGCGACTGGTTGCACTCCAAGCGGATTTGATCAGGCGACTTGTCCATCTTCTGTTGGAGCGCCTCTTGAGGCGCGACTGGTTGCGCTCCAAGCGGATTTGATCAGGCAACTTGTCGATCTTCTGTTGGAGCGCCTCTTGAGGCGCGACTGATCGCGCTCCAAGGAGCGCTCCAACTGGATCTGATCAGGCGACTCGTCCATCTTCTGTTGGAGC
>Ga0255052_10002974_pt1 | contig 11971 bp, 8 predicted proteins | sample JV7_2_21_MG_FD_188632 | JGI IMG/M metagenome (GOLD analysis project Ga0255052, IMG submission 188632) | Seawater microbial communities from Jervis Inlet, British Columbia, Canada - JV7_2_21 | ecosystem: Environmental > Aquatic > Marine > Inlet | place: Canada: British Columbia | collected... | reverse complement strand
AGATCGTCGAGATAGCCGGCGAAGCGGTCTTGAGTTTCAGCGATCTGCAACGCGTTGTCAGCGCAAGGCCGGATGAACCCGTAACCATTACGGTATTGCGCGGCGGAGAAACACGGGTACTCGAGCTGGTACTCGGTTCGCGCGAGCAGGACGGCGTACGCTCCGGGTTTCTTGGCGTTGGCATCAGCACGGATCTGCAGGACTACTGGTATGTGCGAAAACATGGACCAATTGCAGCTATAGGCGAGGCATTGGGCCGGACCTGGGCGTCGACTACATTTACGGTGCGCATGTTTGCGCGCATGATTTCCGGCGATGTTTCCGTCAGAAATATCAGCGGACCCATCAATATCGCGCAGTTCGCCGGTGACTCGGCGGCACGCGGCCTGAATGATTTTCTGAATTTTCTTGCTTTAGTCAGCATCAGCCTGGGTGTCATCAACTTGCTGCCGATTCCGATACTCGATGGCGGCCAGATCGTTTATCAGTCCGTGGAACTCGTGAAAGGCAGTCCGTTGTCGGAGCGGGCGCAGATAGTTGGACAGCAGTTCGGCATCCTGGCGTTATTGCTGCTGATGAGTTTTGCTTTCTACAATGATATCGCACGCTTGCTGAATTAAGGCGCTAACGTTGCCGAGTCGGATCCACTAGTTAATGAACTTACAGCCCTGCAGATTTGATGCACTCCGCCACTGGCGACAGGCTGTGGTCGCACTTTGTCTTTGCGCGTTGCTGCCCGGCGCAGTTCTGGCGCAGGTCTCGTCGTTTATCGTACGCGACATGCGCGTCGAGGGCTTGCAGCGGATTTCCGAGGGTACGGTATTTAATTACCTGCCGATAAATGTCGGCGACACGATCGATGCCAACCGGGTGCGGGAGGCAATTCGGGCGTTGTACGATCAGGCGCTGTTCGATGACATCGAAATGCGCAAGGACGAGGACACGCTCGTAATTGTGGTACGCGAGAGACCGTCGATCGAGGATTTCAGCATTGACGGCAACAAGGACATCAAGACCGAGGACCTGATGGAATCGCTGCGCGGCGTCGGTCTTGCGCGCGGACGCACCTTTGACCGTTCCGTACTGGACAACGTACAGCAGTTCCTCAAGGAGCAATATTACGACCGCGGCAAATATGCCGTGGTGGTCAATACCAACGTCGTTGACAGCGCCAACAATACCGTTCGTATCAGCATTGATGTCAAAGAAGGTGACCGTGCGAAAATCCGGCAGGTGAATATCGTCGGAAATGCTGCTTTCGACGAAGATGAGATCCGTGGTGGCTTTCAACTTGATACCGCGAACTGGCTTTCCTGGTTCCGGCAGGACGATCGCTACTCCAAGGAGGCGATGGGCGGCGATCTCGAAACGATTCGATCGTTTTACATGGACCGGGGCTACGCCGATTTTCGTGTGGAATCTACGCAGGTTGCGATATCGCCGAACAAGAAAGACATCTATGTCACGATCAATATTCACGAAGGTGAGCAATACACGATTTCAGAAATCAATCTGGTCGGCAAAATGGTCGTGCCCGAGGAGTTACTGCGCGGTTTCGTGCTGGCGCAACCGGGATCGATTTTCAACCTGGGGTTGCTGACGCGTTCGACGGATTTGATGGGTTTTCGGCTTGGCGAAGAAGGTTATGCCAACGCCGAAATCGAACCGGTACCGGAACTTGACCACGAAAAAAAGGAAGTGGCAGTTTCTTTCTTTGTGGATCCGCGCAGCAGGGTCTATGTACGGCGCATTAATTTTCAGGGTGTGGACCAGGTCGATGACGAAGTGCTGCGACGTGAGATGCGCCAAGCCGAAGGCGCCTATCTGTCGAATCGCCTGATCGATCGATCCAGGGTTCGTTTGCAGCGACTGCCGTACATCGAGAGGGTCGAAGTTGAAACGAACCCCGTCGCCGGCAGCCCGGACCTCGTCGATGTCGACTTCGCGCTCGAATATCGCATGCCCGGTCAGTTCAGTGGCGGACTCGGGTACTCGGAGTCACAAAAGCTGATCCTGAACGGCAGCATCGTGCACACTAATTTTCTCGGCAGCGGTAATCGGGTTGCGCTGGAGGCCAGTTCGAGCAGATTTTCCAAATTTTATACTTTGTCGCATACGGACCCATACAGAACCATCAATGGCGTTCGCCGGACAATCGCGTTGAATTACCGCGATGTTACCCAGTTTACATCGGCGTCATCGGACTTTTCGACCTCAAGCCTCGGTGCGACGCTCGACTACGGTTATCCGATTACCGAGTTTCAGAGTCTCAGTTTCGGTGTGACCTATTCGGCGAACGAACTGCTGTCATCCACGGGTAGCACGCAGCAGGCGCAGGACTGGGTCTCGAGTAACGGCAATCCGTTTATCACGGATGTCGGCAATGGCATCGTATTCTTCGGTACCGAGTTCAACTCGACCGAGTTATTGCTTGGCTGGACTTACGACAGTCGCAATCGCAGCCTGTTTGCAAATCGCGGCTCGAGGCACCAGTTATTCACCGGCGTTACGATCCCGGGTAGCGAAGTGGAGTTCTACACCGCACGCTACAATTTTACGAAATACGTGCCGATATATGGTCAGTGGACGGGCCGTTTGAACGCGGATCTCGGCTGGGGCGAGGCCCTCGGCGAAACTACGGCGCTGCCGCCATTCAAGCAGTTTTATGGCGGTGGACCCCAGTCTATACGCGGTTATCGCGAGTCCTGGATGGGTCCGCGGGACAGTTTTGGCAACCCTTATGGCGGTAACGTGTTGGTTGCTGCGCAAGCAGAGCTTATAATCCCGCTTCCGGAGAAGTTTGCGAGTCAGGCCAGAGCCAGCTTATTTTACGATATCGGCAACGTCTTCAATACTGGCGAAGTGGCCTTCACCGACAAATTGGGGAGTCCGGTGGAATACAAACCGGACTTTAATGAGTTGAGGACATCCGTAGGTATTGCGGTTCAATGGCTGTCGCCGATGGGGCTGTTTCGCTTCAGCTATGCCTACCCGATCAACAACTACGAAGGAAATGACAGGTTTTTCGGAGACGAGCTGGAACGGTTCCAGTTCTCCATTGGACAGGCTTTTTAACTTTGGATCTAACTATGAGATTTGTAAAGCAGTACTTGAAGGCAATCGCGGTCATCGCCCTGATATCAACCCTCAGCCTGCCGGTGGTGGCCCAGGAACTGAAGATTGGCGTGGTCAACGTGCCGATTTTGATGCAACGTGCCCCGCAGGCGCAGCTTGCCATGGATGCTTTACAGGAAGAATTCGCGCCACGGCAACGCGAGATTCAGGCCAAGCAGAAAGAATTCGAGGAACTCAGCGAAAAAGTGCAGCGTGACGTTGCCGTAATGGGTGAGACCGAACGTCGCAATGCCGAGAAAGATCTGCGTGACTTGCAGCGAGAAGTGACGCGTTTGCAGACGGAGTTCCAGGAAGATCTGAATCTGCGGCGCAACGAAGAGCTGGGCAACCTGCAGCGTTCGCTCCTCAAGGAAGTGCAGGAATATGCCGAGACCACGGGTTTCGACCTGATTGTCGGCGACGGTGTGTTGTATGCCAGCAGTGCGGTCAACATTACCGAAAATGTATTGCGCGCCATGGAGGCGAACTTCCAGGCTGCCGGCAACTAGCTGCCAGGAGTCCGCGCGGCAGCCATAATGGTGCTATTCGGTTCAGCACTGCGGGTGAACCATGAGCGCTAGCCTCGGAGAACTGGCGACTCAATTCGGCTGTGAGCTGATCGGTGATCCAGCGGCCAGGGTAGCGCGGGTGGCGACACTGTCGAACGCCGGTCCGGACTGCCTGAGCTTTCTCGCCAATCCGGCATACCGGGAGCAGCTACGAGCAACCGGTGCAGCGGCAGTTATCGTCAAAGCCGCTGACGCCGAGCATTGTCCAACCGCAGCATTGCTTGCGGTCGACCCCTATCTTACCTACGCGCGGGTTGCGGACGTCCTGCATCCGCGACCTCTCTTCGCTGCCGGAATTCATTCGACCGCCGTCGTGGCGGCATCGGCCCGGGTCGCGGAAAGTGCGCATATTGCGGCGCATGTGGTCATTGGCGATGATTCGGTCATCGGCGAAGATGCGATCATCGGACCAAACTGCGTTATCGGGGATCGTTGTGCTGTCGGTAAGGCGGCCCACCTGATTGCCGGCGTCACGCTGGTGCAGGACGCGACCATTGGCGCCCGCGGCATGATTCATTCAGGTACGGTTGTCGGTTCCGACGGATTCGGTAATGCGATGAGTGACAGCGGCTGGGTCAAAGTGCCGCAAGTTGGCGGCGTGCGCATCGGCGATGATGTTGAAATTGGCGCGAACACAACCATTGATCGCGGCGCCATTGACGATACCGTGATCGAAAACGGCGTCAGGCTCGACAATCTCATCCAGATCGCGCACAACGTGAGAATCGGCGAACACACGGCGATGGCGGCAATGACCGGGATTTCCGGCAGCACGGTTATCGGTAAACGCTGCATGTTCGGCGGCGCCGGCGGGACCATCGGTCACCTTGTGATATGCGACGATGTTGTGGTCACCGGCTGCACGATGGTCACCAAGAATATTAGTGAGCCGGGCGTATACTCCGGCAGCTTCGCCGCCGAAAAAGGTAACATCTGGAAACGGCGGGTCGCCAGATTCCGTCGTCTCGGGGAACTGGCAGACAGGGTCAGCAAACTGGAACGGGCAGCGCGGGATAATGACGATTGAATCAGGCGCCATGGATGTGCGGCAGATCATGGAACTGCTGCCGCATCGCTATCCATTTCTGCTGCTCGACAGGGTTGTTCAATGCACGCCGGGTGAATCGGCGACGGCAATCAAGAACGTAACCGTTAACGAACCGTTTTTTCAGGGTCATTTTCCTGGCAACCCAGTGATGCCGGGCGTCTTGATTATCGAGGCCATGGCGCAGGCCTGTTGCATACTGTCCTACCGTTCCGACGGGGAGCAGGAACCGCGTCCCCTGTATTTCCTGGCGGGAGTCGACGACGCGCGATTCCGGCGCCCGGTTACGGCCGGCGACATGCTGCAGGTCACGGCGGAGTTGGAAAACGAGAAACGCGGCATCCGACGCTTTAACTGTAATGCCACGGTCGATGGCCGGCGTGCCGCATCGGCACGCATCATGTGCGCGCCGGGAGGCATGCGTTGATTCACCCTACGGCAGTGGTCGCCGAATCAGCCATACTTGCCGATAATGTTGCTGTTGGCCCGTACTCTGTCATTGGTGAACAGGTCGAGATCGGCGCCGGGACCACGATTGAGAGTCATGTCGTCGTGCGGGGGCCGACGAGCATCGGTGAGCACAATCATTTCTACCAGTTTTCGTCGATCGGCGATGCGCCGCAGGACAAGAAGTATGGCGGCGAGGAAACCCGGCTGGTGATCGGCAACAGGAATACGGTTCGCGAATTTTGCACGATCAATCGCGGCACGGCTCAGGATGAGGGTATTACGAGCATCGGCGACGATAACTGGATTCTCGCGTACGTGCATATCGCTCATGACTGCCGCGTCGGCAGCAACACGATTTTTTCCAACAATGCCACTCTCGCCGGGCATGTTCATGTCGGAGACTGGGTCATATTCGCCGGCTTTTCCGGCGCACACCAGTTCTGCCATGTCGGTGCACACAGTTTTCTCGGCATGTATGCCGGCGCGAGCCGTGATGTCCCGGCATATACGATGGTGGCCGGACAACCGGCGACGCCGCGCGGTATCAATGTCGAGGGTCTGAAGCGGCGGGATTTTACACCGCAGCAAATCCGCAATATCAAGAACGCGTACAAACTTGTCTATCGGCAGGGCATGAAGCTTGCTGAGGCGATCGTCGAAATTGAGTCTCTCGTAGGTGAGCAGCCGGAACTCGGACTGTTCTTGCGGTCGTTGCACACCTCCGGCCGCGGCCTGCTCCGGTAGGCTGCGGTGAGGCTTGGAATAGTCGCTGGTGAGGCCTCCGGCGATCTGCTGGGCGCAGGCCTGATCCGGGCCCTGCGTAAATCCATCCCCGATCTGCAATGTGAAGGTGTTGCCGGGCCGGCCATGCAGGCGGAAGGCTGTGTCGCCTGGGAAGAGGCAGACGCGCTGGCCGTGTTCGGGCTCATCGAACCGTTGCGGGAAATACCGCGGCTGTTACGTCTGCGACGCATGTTACTGCGGAGATGGAGCAGCAATCCGCCCGATGTCTTTCTCGGGATCGATGCGCCTGAATTCAATCTCGGCCTGGAAGCAAAGCTCAAGCGCCGCGGCGTTCGAACCGTCCACTACGTGAGTCCGTCAGTCTGGGCCTGGCGCCAGGGCAGGGTGCACAAGATCGCCCGGGCCGTGGACAAGGTGTTGTGCATACTGCCGTTCGAAACGGAGTTCTATCGCGAACATGAGGTTTCTGCCGAATTTGTCGGTCACCCGATGGCGGACCGGATTCACGCCAACCCTGATCGCACTGCCGCGCGTCGTTCGCTTGGCCTGACGGGCAACGCCGTCGTTGCAGTACTGCCGGGCAGCAGGAAAAGCGAGGTAAGCCGGCTGGGGCCGGTATTTGCCGCTGCCTGTGCGCTGCTGCGTCGGCAGCAGCCGGCGCTCGGGTTCGTCGCACCAATGGCCACAAGCGATATTCGCGGGCTGTTCACCGCGCATCTGCAGCAGGCGGGGGTCAGTGATTATGTCACACTGCTGGACGGTGATGCAGCCAGCGCCATCACGGCCTCTGATGTCGTACTGCTGGCATCCGGAACCGCGGCGCTGCAGGCGGCGCTTACTGGCAGGGCCATGGTGGCGGCCTACCGGGTGGCGCCGCTGACTTCTGTGATTGCCCGAATGTTTCGCCTGCTCAAGTCGCCGTACGTCACCCTGCCCAACCTGATTCTGGGCGAGGAAGTCGTGCCCGAGCTGTTGCAGGGCCGGGCAACGGCGGAATCCGTAGCGGCGGCGGTCGCTCAGTTGCTGTCCGATGAGCCGCGGCGGACCGCGATCGAACAGCAGTTTGTGAAGCTGCGTACGCAACTTGCGCAAGGCGCCGACCAGCGCGCCGCCAATGCGGTGCTCGAACTGGCCGGACGTCAGTGACGATCGGCACCGGCAGAGCGGCACGACTCGAGGCGTCGCCGATTGCGGCAAGCGGCCTGGTCGCCGGTGTCGATGAGGCGGGACGCGGTCCGCTCGCAGGCCCGGTCGTCGCTGCAGCGGTCATACTGGCGGATGCAGCGATCGGCGGGCTGGACGATTCGAAAAAGCTGCCGGCGGCACGCCGTGAAGAACTGGACCGGCAAATACGTGAACGGGCGCTGGCCTGGTCGGTGGCCTGGGCAGACCGGGCGGAGATCGATCGGATAAACATTCTGGGCGCGACGATGCTGGCAATGCGGCGTGCGATTCTCGGGCTGCGGCTGCTGCCGGTGCAGGTCGAAATTGACGGCAACCGGCTGCCGGATCTCTGTTTCGGCGGCCGTCGTATCGAGGGTCGCGCGATCATTGGCGGAGATGCGTGCGTTGACGCCATCAGCGCCGCATCGATACTGGCGAAGGTCTGCCGCGACCGCTTCATGCAACGGATGGACTCGGTTTACCCTGATTACGGCTTCGCGAGGCACAAAGGATACGGTACCCGGGAACATCGCCATAACATTGAGCGGTTCGGGCCTTGTGACCTGCATCGGCGTAGCTTCGCGCCGCTACGAACCCTGAACATCAAGGCGTGAATTGTTTAGAATCTGCAGACACGAATCGCACCGGGATCTCAACATGCGATTCAGCAAATCCAAAGCAGCCTGCTGCAACAGCTAATGCCGGACATGTCCGCGAATGTGAAGCCACGAATGCCAAATCGCCATGACTGAACCATTCGTTCACCTGCACCTGCATACCGAGTATGCCATCGTCGACAGCACGGTGCGCATTCCCGCGCTGATGCAGCAGTGCGAGAGCCTGGAGATGCCGGCCGTCGCCCTGACAGACCAGGGCAACCTGTTCGGCCTGGTCAAGTTCTACCGGCAGGCACTGGCTCGCGGCATCAAACCACTTATCGGCGTCGATCTGAAATTGCAGAACCCCGATGACCATGAGCGGCCGTACAGCCTGGTGCTGCTGTGTCAGGATATGGGCGGTTACCGCAATCTGACTCGCCTGGTCACCAGGACCTACCTGGAAGGCCAGCACCGCGGTGTGCCGCTGGCAGCACGAGAATGGCTTGACCGGGACAGTTGCGCCGGTCTGATCGCGCTGTCGGGCGGCCTGCAGGGCGACATCGGCCACGCGCTCGGGGCCGGGCATGACGATGTCGCAGCCGGGCGCCTCGATCACTGGCGCGACACGTTTGCGGATCGTTTCTACATCGAGTTGCTGCGCACCGGCCGGGCGGACGAGGAAAACACCCTGCAACAGTCGCTGACGCTTGCGAGCGCCAGGGGTGTACCCGTGGTCGCCAGCAACGATGTGCGTTTCCTGGCGAAGGAAGACTATGCGGCCCACGAGGCGCGAGTGTGTATCCATGACGGTCGCAGTTTGAGCGAGACCGACCGGCCAAGGCTCTACAGCGCGGAACAGTACCTCAAGAGCAGCGAGGACATGGCGTCGTTATTCGACGACCTGCCGGAAGCATTGACGAATTCGCTGCAGATTGCGCGGCGCTGCAATCTCGACCTGAAACAGGGCCAAACGTTTCTGCCCGCCTTCCCGGTGCCGCAAGGGCAGACGACGGACGATTTTCTGCGCTCTGAATCGATGGCGGGCCTGCAGAAATTCCTTGAACGCCGGCTCCGGGCTGGCGAGCTCGGCGCCGAGCGCAGTAGTGAATTCGCGGCGCCGTACCATGCCCGGCTCGCAGACGAACTCAAGGTGATCTGTGGCATGGGGTTCCCCGGCTACTTCCTGATCGTCGCCGACTTCATTCGCTGGGCCAAGGAACATGACATTCCGGTGGGACCCGGGCGAGGCTCCGGCGCGGGCTCCCTGGTGGCCTATGTGCTGGGCATCACCGACCTTGATCCGCTGCAATACGACCTGTTGTTCGAGCGCTTTCTGAATCCCGAACGCGTTTCAATGCCCGACTTCGACATCGATTTCTGTATGGAAGGGCGCGATCGCGTTATCGAATACGTGGCCGAGCGTTACGGTCGTGAGCGGGTGTCGCAGATCATCACTTACGGCACCATGGCGGCGAAGGCAGTCATCCGCGATGCCGGACGGGTGCTCGGTCAACCGTACGGCTTCGTCGACCGGATCGCCAAACAGGTGCCATTCGAAATCGGCATTACGCTCGATAAGGCGCTGCAGCAGGAAGACGAACTGGCGGCGATGTATCGCGACGACGAAGAGGTGCGGGCGATCATCGATCTCGCACGCTCCCTGGAAGGACTGGTGCGTAATGCCGGCAAACATGCGGGCGGTGTCGTTATTGCGCCGCACGAACTGACAGACTTCACGGCGCTTTACTGTGAGGAAGGCGGCGCCAATGTGGTCACGCAACTCGACAAGGATGACGTCGAGGCAGCCGGCCTGGTCAAGTTCGATTTCCTCGGCCTGAAGACCCTGACCATCATTCACTGGGCAGTGCGCATAATCAATGCCGCCGCCGATGTGCCGGTGGACATCTCCAAGATTCCGATGCAGGACGAGAAGACCTTTGAACTGCTCCGTTCCTGCAAAACGACGGCTGTGTTTCAGCTTGAGTCACGCGGAATGCGAGACCTGATCAAGCGGCTGCGGCCGGATCATTTTGATGACCTGGTCGCGCTGGTGGCGTTGTTCCGGCCCGGGCCGCTGCAATCCGGCATGGTCGAGGACTTCATTGCCCGCAAGCACGATCTCAACAAGTCTGACATCGACTATTTGCATCCCGACCTGCAACCGGTGCTGGAACCGACATACGGCGTCATCCTGTATCAGGAACAGGTCATGCAGATCGCGCAGGTGCTGGCTGGCTATACGCTCGGCGGCGCAGATTTGCTGCGCCGCGCGATGGGCAAGAAAAAACCGGAGGAAATGGCGAAGCAGCGGGAGATATTTGTCAGCGGCGCCTGCGAACGCGGCGTTGCCGATTATACCGCGACCCGAATCTTCGACCTGATGGAGAAATTCGCGGGCTACGGATTCAACAAGTCGCACTCCGCTGCCTACGCGCTGCTCGCTTATCAGACTGCATGGCTGAAAGCACATTTTCCGGAGGCCTTCACCGCGGCTGTCATGAGCGCGGATCTCGACAATACCGATCGCCTGGTGATGATCAAGGACGATTGCCGGCAACTGGGGCTCAGGCTGCAGGCGCCCAGCATCAATCGCTCGAATTATCACTTCAGCGTGGCTGACCATCAGTCCATTCTGTACGGCCTGGGGGCGATCAAGGGCGTCGGGCGCGCCGCCGTCGAATCGATTGTCCAGGAACGTCAGGAGCATGGCCCATTCGACAGTCTGAGCGACTTTTGCCGGCGGGTTGACCTGGACAAGGTCAATCGCCGCGCGTTGGAGGCAATGATCAAATCCGGTGCCATGGACGACCTCGCAGCGACCCGCCGCAGCCTGATTTACGAGTTGCCGGAAGCGCTGAAAAGCGCAGACCAGGAGGCTCGCGCGAGAGCGGCAGGGCAGAACGACATGTTCGGCATCGCGCGACCCGAAGCGGTGCCGGCGCCGCGTATCGCGCCGGAAATGCTCGAATGGACAGAACGCGAATTGCTGGCCAATGAGAAAGAGGCGCTGGGGCTCTATCTGACCGGGCACCCGTTCGATGCCGTCAGAGGCGATGCCCGCAATTTCGTGGATGGACGTCTGGCGGATCTCAGCGCGGAGCCGCCACCGCAGAAAGTGAGCGGCCAGCGCGATTATGCGCAGCCGCGGCGGGAGGTCACCGTCGCCGGATTGATCATGGAGGTCAGGAAACGCGGCAATCGGGTGACAGTCGTACTCGACGACGACAGCGGGCGACTCGAGGTCAGCTTGTTTGGCGAGACCTTCCAGGAGTTCCGCCATTTGCTGTCGAAGGACGAGATCGTGGTAGTCAGCGGCGCATTGCGCTACGACGAATTTATCGGCGGCTGGCAGGTCAACGCGAGGAGTATCTGGCATATCGATCGCGTCATTGAAAAGCGCGCAAGAAGTATGATCTTGAGTGTGGCGCAAAACGGCCAGGGGCAGCGGCTGCTGACACGCCTGCACGATCTGCTCCTGCCGTATCGCGAGGGACACTGCGATGTTGCCGTGCAATATACCGGCCATGACGCAACCGCGCGGCTGCACCTCGGTCCAGAGTGGAGCGTACGGCCCAGCCGGGAACTGCGCGACAAGCTGACGGATCTCCTGGGGCAAAATAGCGTGCACTTGCTCTACCCACCGCAGCGGGACATGATGTAAGGTCCCGCCAAACGGTAAATTGCAGATCAGACAGGGATTTATGGACTTAAAGTTTCTCGATTTCGAGCAACCCATCGCGGAGCTGGAAGCCAAGATCGACGAGCTGCGATTCGTCGGCGACGATTCCGAAATCAACATCAGCGAAGAAGTCGAGCGCCTGAAGGACAAAAGTAAGGCGCTCACTCAGAGCATCTTTTCGAAGCTGAGCGCCTGGCAGATTGCACAGGTCGCGCGCCATCCCATGCGTCCCTATACCACCGACTACCTGAAACTACTCGCGCCGGATTTTCAGGAACTGCATGGTGACCGGATGTATGCGGATGACCCGGCGATTATCGGCGGTAGCGGCAGGCTGGATGGTCGCGCCATCATGTTCATCGGGCACCAGAAAGGGCGCGATACCAAGGAGCGAGTACGGCGCAACTACGGCATGCCGAAGCCCGAAGGCTATCGCAAAGCGCAGCGCCTGATGCGGCTGGCAGAAAAGTTTTCCATGCCCATCGTAACGTTCATCGACACGCCGGGCGCTTATCCCGGTGTCGGGGCGGAGGAGCGCGGGCAGAGCGAGGCGATTGCATACAGTCTTTATCTGATGGCGGCGTTGAAAACGCCGATCATCAGCGTC
>Ga0255052_10002973_pt1 | contig 11971 bp, 11 predicted proteins | sample JV7_2_21_MG_FD_188632 | JGI IMG/M metagenome (GOLD analysis project Ga0255052, IMG submission 188632) | Seawater microbial communities from Jervis Inlet, British Columbia, Canada - JV7_2_21 | ecosystem: Environmental > Aquatic > Marine > Inlet | place: Canada: British Columbia | collected... | reverse complement strand
GCTCCTGAGTTCCTCGATCGCCGTACGCTCGTCCAGCGCCCGTATCTCGCGTACCTGGATTTCTTCATTCTGAAACCAGTCTGTCGGGTTCACGAGCATACCGATGCCCAGCGACGGTTCTATGTCGGTATCGAAAAAGCCGAAACTGAGGACCTCGCCGCGCTCGTTAGTGAACCGTTCCTCAACAGGTCCTTCCGGCTCTCCCATGCGCCGGTTGCTAACAAAGAAGAAACGGTACACGCCAGCCTCTTCCTGTCGGGTCACCTGCATGCGCCGGAACTGCATCGCCTCGGCTCGCTCGAGCGCGGCCCGCGTGGAAACCTGGAAGAACGCACCCAGCAACAGCGCTACGAATATGACCAGCCCCGACGCGATTAAAAGGCGTCGCTTAATACGCGTCATCGTCCCACACTAATGCCAAATTCGGCACCGCCATTCTCCTCCGATCTCGACAAAGTCAATCCCGTCGGGGCTTTCTTTTACCGGGGTGTATACCAGATCGGTGACGTGTAGGCCCTGTCCTGAATAGTGGCTGGCACCGTGTCCGGCAGGTCGATACCATAAAATGCCGCGTCATAGGTAGTCCACCTCGGTGACGGAATCTCCAGTACCCGCACGTAGTAGAATGCATGCTCGTCAGGATCAAAGTCCGGATCCTGCCAGTGCGCAGTCAGCAGGGCATCGCCGATCGTATTGGTAAACGTGGCCGTCGGAATATCGACGGTATTGCCCACGGGCTCGCGCGCGCGGTCGTCGCTGCCTATCTGTCGACCATCCGACACGGCGACGTCGTAGATGCGTTCATGGGTTTCATTGTCATCATCAAGCCAGCCCTTGATGACCTGAACACGATCCAGGTTGGCACCATCCGGATCTCGCAGTGCTCGAATCATGAAACTCGGCGCCCCACCATCGGGCGGTTCGATTAGAGTTCCGCCCATTGGCACACCGCGCCGGTAGCCCTGGGCAACAAAGTCGGGCCGCACAGCTTCATCCGCACTGAAGTCCCAGCCACCGAAGACCCGCACTCTAATTCGCGTGCCGGTCGTTGCATAGACTTCCTTGCGCGTCATCGCATCGAAGATCTCGCCACGCGTGTTTTCCCGGGCCCAGACAGCGGTCAGGCCGGACGCAACTTCCTGTGAGGTCATGATGCGCAGGGACGGGTCTTCGGAGGGGATGACATCGCCGTTGTGCCGGTCTGCAGACGGCTCCGTCGCCTTATACTTGCCGAAGTAGTTCTCCTCGCGAGTCGTGGCGAGTGCGGTATGTGAATCGCTGGCCCCTAACATGCCGAATTTGTAAGGATTGACGCCTAGTTTCTCGCCGAGCTCGAGGCCCAGCTTGAGCGCCGACCGCCCATACTCGTACTGCAGCATCCAATCCTCTTTCGGCGCCGAGCCGGCTAGATTTGTGACATCCCAGTTTTCGTAATCGGCAAACTCATCGTCGGTTGACAAAAACGGATGCGTTTCGCCGTCACCTTTAATCTGCGTAACCTCGATGAGCGGTTCCCAGCGACTTCTCGCCTCGGCATATTCTCGATCGAGACGTTTACCCGAGAAATCCTTGTCACTGAACATCAGGCCATTACTGGTATTGCCATTGTGAGGTATTGCCAGGGCCCGGCCGCCGGTGCTATTTTCGTAGGCTGCCAGGTAAGCCCAGAGGCCTTCAGGATCGTCGCTGTCAAACATGCTGTACGGCAAAGTCTGGCCGGTCTTCTCAGCCCCGTCACGGAACACGACAACGCGATGTAGATTGTCTCCCATCGGCGTCGACGTCCACTCGAACCCTGCCATGGCCGTGAAACGCCCCGGCTCATTGTATTGGTCGGTAATTTCTACGAAACCTGCCCAGATAGAACGCGTCAAATCCTCTGATTGGAACGGATTTTCGCCGAGCACCGTGGCTCTTTTGATGATGTCCTGGAAGCCCTCCATGCGACCTTCGGGCCCCGAGTTGAAGCGCTCGTGTATCCACTTGCCCCAGGGATCGGCTAGTAATAGCGGGCTTGATTCGCTAATCGCCGATGCCAGACCAATCATCTCGGAGTGATCCGTAATCACGAGAAAATCCAACGGCCGGATCAACTGTACCGGCTGGCCGGTGTTGGAAATGACAGTCTCACCGCGCGCCATTCGGTAGCCATCATGTACATCCAGAGAAGTGCCGATGAGACCTGCATCAAAGGAAAGTTCGGTGTGGAAATGCGTGTCGCCGAAGAACACCTGGTCAGCATAGGCCCGGCCAGCGTACGGTGAGTAGACACGCTGGTCCGCGAAGTCTTCTTCGGTGACCACTATCTCCTGCGCTACGGCTGCGCCTGTGGCGAAACATGCGGTCGCAATCAGACAGACGGCCAGATCGTGCGTGGGACGGGTTGGTCGACGGCGCCATTTAGGCAAGGAGATGAAACGCATGGCAGACTCCTACTCGTTATAATTTTTGTCGTGTCGCTGCGAACGGAGCCGGCGTAGACTTGGCTCGATTGCGAATCGTTAGATCATAGTGCCCCCGAACAAAAACGTATGCAACTGCCTTTTATTCTTGTCCGCGTTGCGTCAGACTGCGGCGTCACAACAGCGAAAAAAGTAAAAATTAATTTCCAAAGCGCTCAATGTCGGTTCGGGATAACCGACACAACAAGTTTACGGTAACGCTGTATCGCGAGGTGTCTCGATCTGCGCTACAGGTTGCCACATTACTGGCATCGGCCGTAGAGCTGAAACTTCCCGGGAGGAGCCATGATAAAGCCACAGTTCGGCGCAACATTCCGTAGGCTGTGCCCGCTTGCACTTGCCGTTTTGATGTCGGCATGTTCAAGCGGGCCGACCATCATCAGCAACAGCGATCCGTCTGCCGATTTCATGTCAATGCGGACCTTCGATTTTATGCAGCCGCTGTCGACGGACAGCGGCAATGTGAGATCGTTGCTCAGCACACACATGATCGCTGCAGCCACGAATGAACTTGAAAAACGTGGTTGGCGACGCGAGCAGAACAACCCGGATGTCCTGATCAATTTCATGCTCGAAACGCAGGAGCAGATTCGCACGCGCAACACGAGCAGCAGCGTCAGCATGCATCGCGGCGGGCGCTACGGCATGTGGGGCGGCACGGTATCGACGCCGACCATCGAGCAGACCACGCAAGGTGCGCTTTCCATCGATATGATCGACCCTGCGCGAAATCAACTTATCTGGGAAGGTACGGCGACGAATCGCGTAACCGACAATATTCGGCAGAACCAGGAAGAAGCGGTGCACAGCTTTGTCGCCGCGATCTTCGCCGAATTCCCATAGTCCGCAACGCAACGAGTGAGAAAAATTATGAAAAAATTACTCGCGCTTTTTAACGCAACGATTGCTGTGCTGGCCGCCAGCACGTTGCTCGCCGATACGCTCGAGCTTGCCAACGGGCAACTGCACGAGGGCAGCTTCGTTGGCAGCAGTAACGGCATCATCATGTTCGATACCGGTGCTGGAATCGAAGCATTTCCCGAGAGTGAAGTGGTCGGGCTGTTTTTCAGTTCCGGCGTTGCGACCGCCGAATCGCTGCTCGAGAGTGGTGGCCCGAATCAGATCACCGTGCCGGCTGGCACGCGTCTGGTCATTCGAACGACGGACAACATCGATTCCCGGCAGCATTCGGCGGGTCATCGATTCCGCGGGCAACTCGAAGGGGCACTGGTGGTCGATGGCGTAACAGCCGTAGCGCGAGGATCGTTCGTGCATGGACGAATCGTCGCGGCGAACCAGGCGGGTCGCGTTGCCGGGTCGTCGGAGCTGGCGGCAGAATTTACTGATGTCATGATCGACGATCAGCTCATACCGATTTCGACTGGCACGCTGGCGGCGCAAACCGGCGGTGAGGCGGGAAGAACTGTTGGGCGCACGGCGCGGGCAGCGGCCGTTGGCGGTCTCATTGGCGGCAGCTCTGGCGCGAGGACGGGTGCCAGAGTCGGTGCCGGTGCATCCATTCTGACCAGTGGCGCCAGCATCAACATTCCGCGCGGCACTATTGTGGAGACGACGTTATCGGCGCCATTGACGGTGCCGTTGTAGTCGGGACTCTGCGCCAGAATAGTCTGGATTGATCCAGTAAGACCGGCATTGTCGCCAGGCACCAGCTTCGAAACCGAAGTGACCTCCTGGAAGGAGCAAGATCGTTCATCGTGCACCCCTTACGAATTATTCGCCGGACTTGCGGATTTGTATATCACCATTTAGCGTCTTGAGCTTGATCACCGATCCTCCACCATTGATGTCCGCCACGATGACGCTTTCGACTCGCACCTCGACGCCACCGCGATCGTTTTTACGCTCGATTACGGGCTTCGTCGGTTGCACCTCGACTTCGAAATCGGAGTAGATTTCACCCTGAGCACTATCAATATGAAGTTGCACACCTGCGTTGGCTGGTAAACCAAGGTGAACGTCACCGTTAATGGAGCTGAGTGCCATTGCACTGCTGCCATCAATACTGGCAAAACTGACATCAATTTTTTCGCCAACCGTTTCCGCAATGACCGAGCCGGCGATATTGGTCGCCGTAATCGGCCCGTGAATATTTTCCAGTTGCAGGTTGCCTACGATATTGCTCACCAGGATCTCGCCGTCGTTAGTCGTCGACAGCTCGAGATCCGCGTGACGAGGAATACGCGCGACAATGCTGACTTTGTTAGCGCGCCAGTCGGTGTCGACAGTGATGTGATTATCCTCTTCATCCACTTCCAGTGAGTAAGCGCCCCCCGTCAATGGTTTCGCCCCGGAGGGTGTAATGATCTGTCGGCTACCCTGCTCGACCGACACGGCGAATTCCGCATCTTCACGATCTTCGCCGATGACCTCAATACGCGCCGACAGAATGTCAATTTCGAGTGTGAGCGGCTCACCAGGGCTCGACAGCGGGATATTGATCATCTGCGGCTGGTCCTGGCCCGCAACGGGCGCTGCACCGAGCACTAATGCGAGCACAAGTACGGCTCGAACGTAGTCGTTTCTCATTGATGTCTCCTTCATTGAGATTTTTGAATTCGGATATCGCCGTTTAGCGATGATATTGAGAAGGTTGGCCCCCCGCCTTCGAGGCGAATTCCCGCGTACTGCTGAATTCGGTAGCGATGGTGGCCTTCAGCACTGGTACGTTCGACACGCGCGGGTAGCGCAAGAGATTCCGCCTGGAATTCCGAAACCATGCGACCGTTGAACATATCCAGGGCGACGTCCAGCCCGGTTCCATCCGGCATGTTTATCGTTATGTCCCCGTTGATCGTCTCGATGTTGCAGTCCTGGCCCGGTGCCAGCATAAAGCTGACATCAACGGCACCGTTGACGCTTTCGAGCGCCTCGCAGTCGCGCAGCTCGCTGACGGCAATAGGGCCGTTAACGTTGCTGGCGCTGATATTCCCGGCGATGCCCGCGACATCGATACGGCCGTCGGTGACCGTTCCAACATCGATATGCGTACCCGTCGGCACCAGGACTTCGAACTGGTAATCCACGCGGCAACCCATACACGTATCCCGGTCCTCCCATGTTCCGGATCGCTTGCCCACCTGGAAGGACACGCCATTGGTATCGGCCTCTATATCGAGTTTCAGTGTTTCCAGGGAGCGCTCAAACCGGGTCTTATCGGGCGCCGATCGCCGCTCATCGATAGTGACGGAGATTTGCCCACTGGCACCGGGTCGCACACGTACATTGCCCCATATGTTGCTGATGGTTAATCGTGGCGTGGCCGTGGTCACCGGGTAAGTCTCGGCCCATACGCGGGATTCAGTAACGGGTTCTGCTGCCGCAGCCGCGGCCGCGATCAATGCAAAAATACTTGTGCCGACGATAAGGTTCTTCATATCGATTCACTCCCCAGCGAATTGTTAACGTGTCTGATCAGATCCGGATGCAGCAGCTCCTTGTTTGCAATTTGCAGCAAATGCTCCAGCTGTGCGTCGCTACCGTTTCGTAGCACCAGATCGACCAACGCCAGTTGCACCAGTGGCGACTCGGCGTTTTCCAACAGATTCATCAGTTCGTTTCCAACCGCAGTCGAGTTCAGCGTTGGCCCCAGTACCTCGATTGCCGCTGAGCGTACGGAGTAGACGCGATCCTCTGTTGCACGCATCAGCAGCGCGCGCGTAATTTCGACGTCATCCTGAACAACGCTTCCCGCATCGATGACGCCGCGCAACCGGGTGCCGGCAGACGCGTCCTGCAAGCGGTCCAGGATCAGTTCTCGATTGAGCAGCGCGACGTTCTGTTCCAATACGGCCAGTCGCGAAGGCTCCACAGAGCCGGTCTTGTTCAGCACTTGCCCCATGCCGACGCCAAGCAGGACGCAAGCCGCAGCTGTGAGCCAGCCGGCATTGCCGCTGATGCCCAGCCAGCCCCGCAGGCGCTCCGTCCGGTTCGTCGTACTGGCGCGGTCAAGTTCACGATAGAACCCCCGCCGCAGGTCCGCCGACGGCGCCATGCGAGGCATCTCCCCGAGCGCGGCCCACAGCTTCTGCTCGGCCGGATCCTCACTATCAAAAGGCAGGTTCACTGTTTTCCTGTCAGACATCGATCGGTGCTCCATTGACGGTCGCGAATTCCACGTTCAGTTGTTGCATGGCGCGATGCATGCGCACGCGCGCGGTACCCGGCTTACAGCCCAGCGCCTGACCGAGCTCCTCGTACGTGTCGAACTCAAAGCGCCCCAGCCAGATCACCTCCTGAACGGCGGCGGGCAGATTTGCCAGCGCTCGTGCCACGAGATTTACGTTTTGCTTCCCGGCAGCCGCTTGTTCGGCGGAGCGATGGTCGACGAACAACTCCGCTGGGGCTTCTTCAACCGGTGACATGCTTCCCTGGCGTTTCGCTTTTCGCAGATAATCGAGGGTAAGGTTGCGGGCAATATTGAACATCCAGGCCTTGAAACTGCCCTCCCGCCTAAAGCTGCCGGCTTTACGCAGAATCTTCAGAAAGACCTCCTGCGTCAGGTCCTCGGCATGTTCGCTGTGCCGCGTCAGTTGCCGGCAGTACTGATAAACGCCTCGATTGTGGCGTTCGAAGAGCGTACCAAGGCATGACGCATCACCCCTGGCCACCCATTCGATCAATTGTTCGTCAGAAACTGCCTGCATGTTGATTCTCGTGTTCCCACCTGTAATGACGCGCCGCAGAACAGAACGTTACACGATGGGGCAGGCCGACCACCTGGTTCAAAGCCAGGACTGCACAGGACTCAAGGCATGCGCAGCCCGGTAATCAGCCCTTTAATGTCATGGGCTCCGTGCAACAGCATGGCGCAGCGGCCGCTGAAATGCCGCTCGATGAGTGCGTTGACCAGTGGCCCGGTCTGGTCGCGGTAGTGCCAGATGTAGCGCAGAAAAGGGCGATCGAGGGGTTGTCCCGGCGGCGCATCGGGCCTTGCTTTGTTCCGATAGGCGAAGGTCCTGCAGACAACATCCCACAGACAAAGCCAGCGCGAACGATCGATGACGATGACCGCATCCGCTGCCGGGAGCCTGAGATCCAGGGTGGATTCGTAGGTGCCATCCATGATCCAACGCTCAGCGCCTATCAGCGTTTCGACAGCCTCGCGCCACTCCGGCTGCGGCGTGCTGATCCATCCCGGGCGCCAAAAGAGGGCATCGAGGTGAATGACGGGCAGATCGAGTTCCTTCCCCAGGTGGCAGCTCAGATACGTCTTGCCACTACCGCTCGGTCCGAGGACCAGAATCCGGGTCGATGAGCGCAGAGCGTCTATGCTCTCCGGGCCATTCATTACCGCCGCCGGTCGGGGGCAGATCCACCGGGTCTTGAAACGGCAATATTCTCCTCTCGGCTGAGAATCTTCTTGACGATAGCCGTACCGTAGGCGATCGGCATATTGATCACCTCGTAGTCGCCTCGTTGGCGGATCTCGTCGATTAATTTTGGCACGCCGCAGGGTTCTCGGTAGTTGGTGGTGTCGTGCAGCGTGATGACCCCGGTATCCGGCACAAGGCTTCGATAGAGTTCCCAGTCCCCGGCTGCACCGTCATAGTGATGGTCGGCATCGATATGCAGGAAGTCTATCGTCGTATCCGCCGGTACGAAGACCTCATTAAACGCGTCTTCAGTGAGCTTTAGCACAATCTCGATGTCGGGATAGTTACGGCGAAAGGTCGAATCTTCCTCGATCCAGTCGGGCGATCCCCAAATGTCTTTCCGCTCCTGCTGCACCTGCTGCGCGCCGTCCACCAGAATGGTTCGCGCTGCCGGAAGCCCCAGGTCCCGCTGTGCCTGCCGCATGAGACGGGGGACGAAGCCGCCGCCGGAGCCAAGGCACACGCAGGTTTTCGCTTTCAACGCATAGGCAAGGCCGTAATACAGGATGCCTGCCCCGAGATCGGACGAGCCTTTACCGGATCCGTGACTGGAGCACCAGGGATCGTCGGCCGTAAGCATCGAGCGGATGAACGGTGTGTCCAGCAATCCGTCAGCGGTCATGCACAATCTCCCGCAACTCATGGAGTTCCGAATGGTAGTCGGTTTCCTCGAGCGCCGCGGCAAGTTCCTCGAAGTTATCGACCAGCACCCGCAAATCGATGCGGTTCTGCTGTACGCTGCGCGCAGCCAGTGCGGCGGGTGTGGCGCCAAGGAAACTCAGCAAACGCGCATGCGTGCGCCGGGACAACAGGTCCTGGTAAAGGACCTCCAGCCAGGATTGCCTTGATGAGCGCAGTGTTGCCTCCAGGTTTGAATAGAACGACGCGTTCGACTCCGCATGCGCCCTCAAAGCCTTGACATCAATCCTTAGCCGCGGCACATCGCGAACCAGTTCGGCCTCGTCGTACACCTCCCACTGGTCCGTTTGCTCGGCAATCAGCTGCGAAACGTAGGTCCTGACCCGATTTGCGCGATGCAGGACGATTTTCTGCACGCTGCTGTCACTCAACATCTGTTGCATGATCCCTTCGTGCTGTCCACTGGTCATCTTGAAGCCAACGTAGCGCGCGTCGTCCGATGCCTTCCACAGCCTGTCGAGAAATTCAAACGGTTGGCGGTCGCGTTCGTCCCGCGTCGCCAGCGCCATGGAGCCGTCGCGGCGATCGAGCGCATAGAAGATGCCACGGGGATTGAAGACTTCATGATGGCAAAGAATCTGCGGATGTGAATTCAGCAAGCTACAGAGCAGGTTGCTGCCCGTTCTCGGCGCCGCGAGGATGACGAAGCGTTTTGCGGACATGCGACGAAACTCGGCTGATGTGCGATCGGCGGGATCAGAATAACCGACTCGGCTGCAAGCGCTGCGTCATCGTCTGCAGGGACGTCACTGGTTCCAGTGTCCGCGGATCCAGTAGATGGGCGGAGCCGTCATAGGACACCACCACGACATGCGCGCCGCAGCGGCTTATCGCGCTCACACCATTCTGCGCGATCTGCCGCTCTATCATCGTGCCACTCGCCAAGTCGATACGGATGACCGCGCCCCAGTAATTGGTGACGATGATTGCATTGGGAGACCAGAAACAGACACCCTTTGGCGAGCGGCGCCCCAGCGCGAATGAATGCAGCAGCCGGCCATCGGCGAAATCGTAGACCTTCGCCGTAAAATCACGCGACACGCTGGCAAGACAACGACCCTCCGGATCGATATCCACGTCGTCAATGATGGCCATATGTCCGGGATATCGGCGCAGCAGGCGCCCCTCGAAATCCCACGCGAGGAGCGCACCATCGGCGCTGCAGCTGACGCCGACTGGCTCCGCAGGATGCAGGCACAGTGACTTGACAGCTCCCTCGTGCACTCTGATGGTCCCGAGGATCTCGCTTTCGCGCCCGACTCTTGCAATCGCTCCGCTGTAACAAGCGCAGAATAGCTGGCCTTTGCTGGCGGCCTGCTGCGAGAAGCGGACCGCGTTGACCGGTCCCTCGCCGAGCCGCACCGTGGTACGCCGTTCGAGTGCACCGCCGCGCAGCTCGAACAGATGGATGGTGTGATCATGGGCGCCGACAACGACAACACCGCGCTCCTCGTCGACGGCCACAGCGTTGGCGAGTACGCGCCCGGCAGGCGGATCCGTCTCGCTTATCCACATCGCTTCATCCTGCGTCATATGACCGAGCCGCAGTACACCGTCATCCGCGACGGCGACAATGTCGCCGCTATCGGTCGCCGCGACATCGTTCAGGCACGAATTGCCGCGGCCGGCGTTGCCGATCTCATGCAGGCGGGCGCCGCTCTCAGCGTTCCATACCACTACCGTGCCGTCGAAGGTGCCGGCAACGAGTCGGCTACCATCGGGCGACCAGTTGAAGGAACGCTCCCAGACGCCATTGTGCGGCTCGAGGCTGAGCTTGGCCTGGAGATCTTCGGCCCGCCAGACGCACGCGCGCTGATCGTACGCAACGGACAGAATGTCGCCGTTCGCCGGCGATATCGCCACCTTCTTGATGCCGGAGGTGTGCGCGGGGATTTCGGCGACGCGTTCGCCGGTAACGACGTCGAATATCCGCAGCTTCCCGTCGTCGCAGCCGAGTACCACACGGTTGCGGCTGGCGTCCACAGCACAACTGTCGGTCTCATGTTCGAACGGTCCCCACTTGCGGATCAGCTTGCCATCGGCCAGGTCCCACACCCTCAGTGTCATATCGTCACCCGAGGTATAGATTCGTCCCTTGTCGAAGGCGACGGACAAAGCGTCCTTATCGTGGCCATCGATGACACGGGCAATGGCGCCTGTCTGCAGATTCCAGACCAGCACGCGTGTGTCACGAGCCACGGACACACCGGTATGCTCGTCCACGAACACGAAATCCTCCACGTCGTCGCTGTGACCGAGAAGTACACGCTCGACGGTCCGCGAAGCAAGATCCCAGATGTAGATGCTGTAGTCCGAAGAAGCCGAAGCCGCTTTGGTGCCCTCGGCATTCACGCTGACGCGATTCACAAGATGATCGTGATACCCCATCAGGTCCATCCGGCGGGTTCCCAGGTCCACCCAGCCAACGGCGCCGTCGTAGCCGGACGTCACCGCCGCATCGCGATTCGGCACACACGTGACACAGGTGACCGGCCCGCGATGGCGGTCAAATTGCTCGTCGTGGCCGCTGGTCACATCCTGATTTCTTGTTTGTACAAGTTGCATGGATTCAATGGATCCTTGTCTTCGTTCCGGAAACGCTGCCAGTACTCACCGGCGGCGATGCAATTAACGTTCGAATTGGCATAGTCGGATCCATATAGAAGCATATCGGGATTCAACTCGGCCAGCCGCTCCATCCACCGCCGGTACATACGCCTGCGCGCGGCGAAGGAATGAAACCAGTTAGCATACATAGTGAATGGTGCGTTGCTAAACCACATCAGCGCACGCGGAACGGGCAGGATCCGCTCCAGCAGTGGTTGCGGATCCGTCAGGATATCGCAATGGATATACTCGTGCGGGAGTTCGCGGTAGTCCCGCCAATGATCACGAAACGCCAGCGCGCCGCCCAGCTGATCAAGCTGGTTCTGCCAGAGCTTGTCGACTACCGACCAGTCGATGTTGTCCGGTGTCGCGCCGGCCCACAATTGATAAAAAGTGGCGGGTGCCGGGAAGCGCGCGAACAGGTAGCGCATGAACTGCGGAAAATCCTCGCCGTCCCACTCCTCGATCATCAATTTCCGTACGGCCAGCGCATTCGGGCTGTAGTCGAAGAACACGACCCGCGAGTCCGCAGCCATACCGTGTGTCTGCAGTATGCGGTTGGGTTTGAAGCCCGACGCTACGCAATATAACGAGGAAACGGGACCGGCGAATCCCGGCTGCGGCGTCTCGACGTCCGCATGCGATTCAACGTTCAGCAGGAATACGCCACGTTGGGCGTTGGCCGTCTGAGAGTGAACTGTTTGCAGAAAATCGCGCTGGCCTTCACCGAGTTCAGGCAATTGCCGGTCCGCGCTGACGGCGTCGATGCCGTTCCTGAGGATCTCCCGCATGCCGCCCGCGCCGGTGGAC
>Ga0255052_10002972_pt1 | contig 11971 bp, 7 predicted proteins | sample JV7_2_21_MG_FD_188632 | JGI IMG/M metagenome (GOLD analysis project Ga0255052, IMG submission 188632) | Seawater microbial communities from Jervis Inlet, British Columbia, Canada - JV7_2_21 | ecosystem: Environmental > Aquatic > Marine > Inlet | place: Canada: British Columbia | collected... | reverse complement strand
CCGAGCGATGCCGACCTGCTCGGCGCCCGCTGCGACCGCGGCCTCACCGGCGGCGATGTCGCGGTTCTGCGCCTGCACCCGCGCCATCACCTCGGCCAGGTCCAGCTTTTCGACGCCCGGTATGAGCGGTTCGCCGATGACCACGGCTTCGGTCATCACCTCGAACGGCGTCGACACGCCGATGCGCGTGGCGGTGGCCCCATTGAGAAACAGCCGACTGTCCCGCGTGATCGACACCGGGATCTCCGCGGCCGGTTCACCGGCCATGATCCGGGTCGCCGCCATGGCCACCCGGCGATACACCCTGCGCGGCCAGTCGGCGGGCGCCGCGCCCACGAGGGCGCCGTCCCGCACGTCCGGCTCACCCAGAAAGGAGACCACGGGCAGATCGCGGGCGGCGAAGCCGTCGATCAGCGCGACGATCTCCTCCCTGGTCAACTGCGTCATGGGGAGCAGGTAGACAGCATCCGCATCCGCAGGCACCTGGGCCAGGACGTCGTCCACCGCGCGGGCGCCGACGACCCTGGTGATTTTGACGCCGACGAACTCCGAGGGCAGAGCCGCCCCTGCCGGCAGGGCCTCGACGTAGTCGCCGCTGCCGAGGACCACCAGGTGCTGGTAGTCGACGACCCGGGCCAGGGCCTCGAGGTCGGACATCAGGATGTTGCCTGTGGTGACGTAGGTGTAGTTGTCGACACCGCTCGTTCCGTCCTCCATGGGCACGCCCTGATAGCCGGGGTCGAGGATGATGGCGCCGATGACCGGACGGGCGCGCTCCGGGAGGAGGCCCGCCTCGCGCGAGCCGAGGGCCCCGCTGGCGATGACGAGCTCCACGCCTTCCGCTCCGAGGGCCCGGTCAAGGGCCGCCCGAACCGAGGCCGTGGAACCGTCGCCCGTGAAGACCAGCTCGTCCGGCATCCGCACCGTGAAGTCGATATCGAGGATTCGCCGCACCTCGTCGCGCAGGTTGTCGTGGAAGCCCTGGGCCCAGCTCGACACCTCGCGGTCGTGGACGAACGCCACGTCGACGGCGGGGCGCGACTGGGCCACCGCCATCCCGACCGTCAACGCCTGGACCACCAGCGAGGCCAGCATCACATTCCACAGACGGCTGTTCACGTCGGTTCCTCCAATGCTCATGTCGCCTCCCCGGAGGCCTTCACCCGGAAGACCACTGCGTAGATCACGGGCAGCACGACCATCGTCAGGATCGTGGCAAAGGTCAGACCGGCCGCAACGGTGATTGCCAGGGCCTCGAAGAACGGGTCGGGGAACAGCGGCGCCATGCCCAGCACCGTGGTCGCCGCCGCCATGGACACGGGGCGCAGACGGCTGGTACCGGCCGCCAGGATCGCGTCGTAGACGCTCTTCCCCTCGCCGATCTGAATGTTGATCTCATCGATGAGCACGATCGAGTTCTTGATGATCATGCCGGTCAGGCTGAGGAAGCCCAGCAATGCCAGGAAGTTGAACGGCAGACCTGTGCCCAGGAGGCCGATCGTCACGCCGATAATCGCCAGGGGCACGGTGAGCCAGATCACCAGCGTCTGCCGCAGCGAGTTGAACAACGCGATCACTGTCGCGACCATCAGCAGGAAAAACAGCGGCATGCCGCCCGCCAGCGCCGCCTTCGCCTCGCTGGAGTTCTTGTGCTCACCCCACCACTCCAGGTGGTAGCCGGGCGGCAGCTCGATCTCCTCCACCCGCGGCTGCGCGAAGCTCAGAATCCTGGTGGCGAGACCGTTCTCCGGATCGCACATCACCGTGATGGCCCGGCGCCGGTTCACCCGTGTGATGATCTGATCCTCCACCACGGTCTCGAACCCGGAGACGACCTGGGTCAGGGGGATGTAGCGGCCGGCTACAGGGCTCCAGATTTGCAGATTGTTGATGCTGGCAATGTCCAGCCGTTCGGGCGATGGTGCCCGACTGATCACCGGCAGCAGGTCGATGCCCTCTCGATACACGCCGACCCTCACGCCCTCGAATCCCTCCATCAGGGCCTCGGCGATGTCCTGGCGAGTGATGCCGTTGAGGTTGGCCTGCTCCTTGGCCACGATCGGCCGCACCATCTTCACGGGATCGCCCCAATCGGTGCGGATGCTGAACGCGTCCGGGTGCTGGCGGTAGATGGCCATCACCTCCTCGGACAGCCGCCTCAGCTCACGGGGGTCGTTGCCGATGATCTTGACCTGCACGACGCCCGGGTCGGCGGGGCCGACGACGAAGAGTTTCACCGCCGGAATGCTCTCGGGGTAGTTCTCCTCGATGTACCGCTGGACCTCCGGTTTGAGGCGTGGGATGTCCTTGAAGCTCTCGACCTCCACCTGGAGCTGCGCAAACGCCGGGTTCGACTTCTCCGGCGTGTAGGTCAGCAGGAATCGGAGTGCGCCCTGACCGATGGTCGACGAGACATGATTCACCCCTTCAAGACCCAGGACGAACTGCTCGATCTCCTTGATGTCCTTCTCCGTCTGGTGGATGCTCGTGCCCTGCGGCAGCCAGTCGTCCCCCAGGAACTGGCCCCGCGACGATTGGGGGAAGAAGCTGCCCTCGATCGTGCCGAAGCCGTAGACCGATGCCGCGAAGATCGCGAGCACGAGCAGCACCGTGATCCACCGCTTGCCGATGGCCTGAGCGAGTAACGCGCGGTACCTGCGGTAGAACGGCGTGTCGTAGGGATCGGCGGGTGCATCGTCCTTCGGCGGTTTCACCTTGAGGAATCGCGTGGCGAGGAAGGGGGTGATGGTGACCGCTGTCAACCAGCTCAAGCTTAACGAGACCATGATCACCGTGTAAAGCGACCGCGTGAACTCGCCGGCCTTGTCCTGGCTGGTACCGATGGCGGCAAAGGCCAGGATGGCGATGGCGGTTCCGGCGAGCAGTGGTATCGCGGTCTTGCCCACCACGTCGATGGCCGCCTCGCGCGGTTTGACGCCCTTGCCCATCTGGATGAGTATGCCGTCGACGACCACGATGGCGTTGTCGACCAGCATGCCCAGGGCGATGATCAGGGCTCCCAACGAGATGCGCTCGAGGATCACCCCCTGGGTCTTGAGGAAGATGAAGCTGCCACAGATGGTCAGCAGCAGGATGAACCCGATCAGCAACCCGCTGCGCATCCCCATGAACACCAGGAGCACCACGATCACGATGATGACGGCCTGAGCCAGGCTGATCACGAAGCCGTTGATGGAGGTGGTCACCGCATCAGATTGCATCGAGATCACGCCGAACTCGATGCCGACGGGAATCTCTTCCATCAGCTCGGCCATGCGAACTTTGAGCGCCTCGCCCATCGTGACCACGTTGCCGCCGGCCACCGTCGAGATGCCCAGACCCACGCCGGGTCGGCCGTCGAAACGAAGCAGGGGCATCGGCGGATCCTGATAGCCACGGCGCACGGTCGCCACGTCGCCCAGGGTGATCTGCGATGTCCCGGACACGCTGCTCAGGACCAGGCGTTCGAAGTCCGCAACATCGGTGAAGATCCCGGTCGGCTCGATGGTGATGTGCTGGGCACCGACCTCCACGCGGCCGGCGTTGGCCACCAGGTTGCGGGCCTGCAGCTCCTGGATGATGGACGCAGGCGGCACCCCCAGCTGGGCCATGCGGTCGCGATCGGGCTCGATGAAGACCACTTCGGGCCGGACGGCGTAGAAATCGACCCGGGCCACGTCCTGGACCAGCGCCAGCTCCTTGCGCAGGATCTCGCCGACCTCCTTGAGCTGAGCGTAGGAGTAGCCCTCGCCGGTGATCGCGAAGAAGATGCCGTACACGTCACCGAAGTCGTCGTTGACGATCGATGGACCGGCGCCCGGCGGCAGCTGGCTCTGCACGTCTGAAATCTTGCGCCGCAGCTCGTCCCACACCTGCGGAAGCCTCGAGGCGTCGTACTTGTCGTGCATCCGCGGTTGAATCACCGACAGCCCGCGGTAGGAGTACGAGGAGAAGATCTCCTTGAGCTGCCCCATTTCCTGCAGGGCCTTCTCGATACGGTCGGTGCCCTCCTGCTCCACCTCCAGGGCGCTGGCGCCGGGGTAGGGCGTGATCACGACGGCGTCCTTGATGGTGAACTCGGGGTCCTCGAGGCGGGGCATGGTCATGAAGGCCTGGATGCCGCCGAACAGCAGCAGGAAGGTGACTACCCAGGTGACGACGTCACGATCGAGAGCGATCTTTGCGGGATTCATAACGAAGTCCCTTCAGTCGCCCAGAGGGCGAACCTTCATGCCCTCGGTTAGGTTGCTGGCGCCGAGGATGGCGATGGTGTCGCCGTCCTCGAGCCCGCTCAGGATCTCGACGTCGCTGCCGGTCATCGTGCCGACCTCGACCTCGCGGCCGCGCACGATCCCTTCGTCCGCGTCGAAGACCCAGACCAGGAATCGCTGATCCGAGTCGGCCACCACCGCCGAGGACGGGATCAACAGCGCGCTTTCGGTGCCGCCGAGCGTCATCGTGACACGGGCGGTCATGCCCGAGGTGATCGAAAGGCCGACCGGCGGCTCGAAGCCCAGGGTGACGTCGTAGGTGCGGGTGACCGGGTCGGCCGTTCCGCGCAGTTCCTTGACCCAGGCCGGGATGGCGGGGCCAGTAGCGGCCGAGATCTCGACCACGGGCGACATGCGTGCGGTCATCTCCTCGACCGTGCCCATGGCGCGGATCCGCAGGAAATCACCCTCTGGGAAGCTCGCCCGGATCTCGAGACTCGAGTCGTCGTGGAAGTTCACGATCGGTTGTTTGGCCGTCACGGTCTCGCGGTTCTCCACCAGGCGTCCGGCGATCTTGCCTTTGAACGGCGCGTAGAGGCGGGTATCTGCGAGGGCCTTCTCGGCCAGCGCCAGGTTTGCCTCCGACACCTCGAACTGACGCTGGACAACCTCGAGGTCGCGCAGCGAAATGGCGTCGCGTTCATACAGGGCGAAATTGCGCTCGTAGTCGGCGCGCGTTTCGTTGCGTCGGGCCCGCGTCCGATCGCGGTCGGCCTCAAAGTCTCGGGGATCGAGCGCGGCGATGAGCGCGCCCACCGCCTTCACCTCGCCCTCGCGGGCGTTGAGCTGGATCAGGCGTCCGGAGACCTCGAAGCTGAGCTCGATCTCCTTCGCGGCGCGGACCTGGCCAGGGTACTCCCGCACACCGCCCGCGGTGCCGGCGCCGACGGTCATCATCTTGACTGGCCGCACGATCTCAGGCGCCTCCACCTCCTGCTTGGCGCAACCGACGGGAAGGGCCAGCACCAGAACGACGGTCAGTGTCGAGGCGTACCGCGTCAGTGGGTCACTCATCGTAGTCTCCAATCTTGGTCATGGCAGAAACGTAGCGCTAGCAGGAACGGGGCGGTATTCCACCCTCGTGGTACAGGGCGTTGGGATGCTCTCCGTGTCCAACCCACTGCCATCCTCCTCGTTTTCCGATCATCGCTTTCGAGATCCATACACGAAATGTAGCGGTCGGGCCTGAAGGGCGGTATCCCACCTTTGTGGTATGCCGCCCGCCCGCCCGCACAGTAGCCAGTAACCAGTGGCCAGTAACCAGTCCCTCCCTTCGCGCCGGACTTTCACAGTAACTGCTCGTCGATCAAGGTCGGTCGCCGGCGACCTGGGTGGGTGTGCGGCATACCCCCAAGGTGGGATGGCCGCCTTCTCTGCCTGGGATTACACTGTGGCCAATGCCAGTACCAGGAGCCAGTTTTTCTGCCCTCACGCGCGTGCTGCGCCTGAAAGGTGCGAAAAAACCCGGGCCCCAGGAGGTATGGCGATCAAGGATGAGCATTTGACGAACTGCACCCGAAGAAAAATGGTGGCCGGCACGGCAATGGCCGCGGCTTGAGACGAAGGAGGAAGGATCCATGAGAGAAAAAGACCTCGCGCTCTGCTCACGTCGGAACATGTTGGCGGGCTCGGCGCTTTTCGTGGCCGGTGGGGTCGTCGCCCACGCCACAGCGACGAGCCCGAAGGAAGCGGTTGCAGCGCCCGACGCGCCACCACTGCCGTGGCCGTGGGTCACGCTCGATCCCATGGAGGTCGGCAGACGGGCCTACCGCAACTACTGGAAGGGGGGCTGCGGCCTGGCCACCTACCTGGCCTTCGTGAGCCTGCTCAAGGAAAAGGTCGGCTATCCCTGGACCACCCTCCCGGACATGATGATGATCCATGCCGGTTCCGGTTACGGCGGCCACGGAACGCTCTGTGGCACTCTCGGCGGCACTTCGCTCATCATCAACCTCGTGGCCTACGAGAAAGAGAATCTGGACTACAAGCAGATGATCGATCGGTTGTTCTGGTGGTACGCGGAGCAGGAGTTTCCGACCGACAGATTCGACGACATCTCCGCCATGCCGGGACAGGTCAAAGCCAAGGCCATGTCACCCCTGTGCCACACCTCGGTCTCGAAGTGGACCGTGACGGCCGGCACCGAGGTGACTTCCAAAGCGAAGCTCGAGCGCTGCGCCAAAGTGGCGGGTGAGGTCTGCTACATCGCAACCATGGGTCTCAACGAATACTTCGGCGGCCGATGGACACCCCCGGCATGGAAGCCCTCCAAGCAGATCGAGCACTGCGTCGAATGCCACAGCCCGGACACCATGGGACAGACCCTGGACGGTATGAACAACCAGCAGGGCCACATGGAGTGCCTGATGTGCCACGACGATCACACCATTTAGGGTCAGCGGCACGGAGCAGGTGACTCACTGATACCCGAGGAACACATGGATTACTTCACCGGACAATATCTCGTGTGGGCGATGGCGCTGGGCGGCGTCAGTGCCCTGTCGCTGCCGCTCGGCTCCCTGGTCGGGCTGAACATTCGGCTCCGGCCCATCTACATCTCAGTCCTGCAAGCCTTTGGCGCGGGCGCGTTGATCGCGGCACTGGCCGTCGAGCTCGTCGCTCCGACCGTGCTGGCTCTCGGAGGCTCACACGGCGCCCACCATGGCGACCCTCACGCCGCCTTCTACGCGCTCATCATCGGCGCCATCATTGGCGGCGCGCTCTACTTCCTTCTCGATCAGCTGGTCAACGCTCATGGCGGGTTTCTGCGCAAGACGACGACGAGCATTCAATACTTTCGTCTCCTCAAGAAAAAGCGTCAGCTGCTGCTTCTCGAGAAGCTCGCGCGGTTTGAGCTGCTGCAGAGCCTGTCTTCAGAACACATCAACACGCTTGTCGAGGCCGCGCGTCCGGTCGCCTGGCTTGACGGTGACGTCATTTACGGGGAAGGAGATGAACCCGACTGGTTGATTTTCATCCTCGAAGGACACGTCGATGCCGTAAGTGGCGATGGCACCCTCGGTGAGAGAGGCCCGGGAGAGGTTCTCGGGCTGGCGCTGACAGAGACGGGCCTCACGGCGGTGGGAAAGACCGTCGCTCGGGGCCCGGTCAAGGGCGTTGCGGTCACCAAAGCGGACATCGATCTTCTTCGCGCTGAATCGCCGGAGTTCGATCAGGCCTGCCGGGACGAGGTCAAAGCGATCGTGGAATACATTCGTGATCGTGTCGCCGGCAAACACGAGAGGAGCGTGCAGTGGCTCGATGATGCCGCTGCCTCCCTTCAGACCGCCTCCGAGATGCCGGATGCCACCGAGTTCCGAAGGGCGAAGGAGGAGCATTCGGGGGCTCCTCTCGCTATCTGGCTCGGGATCTTTCTCGATGGCATACCTGAGAGCTTCGTCATCGGCGCGGGTCTGCTCATGCTGTTGCGGGGGGTTTCAGATCTCGGCTCCATCACCTTCGCGCAGGTGATTCCCTACACCCTGGTCGCCGGGTTGTTCCTTTCGAACTTTCCAGAAGCGCTCGCGAGCTCGACCACGATGCGTCTTCAGGGCTGGAGCAAAAGGCGGATTTTCTGGTTGTGGACGTCGTTGATGGTGATCACTGCTGTCGGAGCGGGCTTCGGGTTTTTTCTCGTGGAGTCGCTCGATCCGACCTGGGTCGTCTTTGCGGAAGGCGTGGCGGCCGGCGCGATGCTGACGATGATCGCCTCCGCAATGATCCCCGAGGCGGTTCATCTGGGAAACGCCAACGCGGTAGGGCTCAGCACTTTGGCCGGGTTCCTCGCCGCCATTTCGTTCAAGCTGCTGGAGTAGCGAGTGCCGCCCACCCAGTAGCCAGTCACCAGTGAAGGGTACCCAGTACCCGGTACCCAGTATCCAGGCCATGTGTCGTCCTGAAATAAGTTGACACCAGAGGAGGAGGCAATGGTGTCAGGAAAAGTGGTGCGGTACAGTGAGGCGTTCAAGCAACAGGTCGTGGAGGAGCTGGAGGCGGGGCGGTTCGGGAGCCCGTACGAGGCGTCGCAGGCATATGGGGTTGATCAGAGCACAGTAAAGCGATGGGCGAAGCAGTGCGGCAAGGCGCACCTGTTACGAAAGGTTATACGAGTGGCGAAACCAGACGAACCTGGTGAGATCAAGCGGTTGAAAGATCGGGTGCGGCGCTTGGAAGCTGCCCTAGCAGATTCGCACATGGATCAGGCGTTGGACGAGTCGTTTTTCGAGATTCTGAGCGAGCAGACAGGGGTTGATCCCGAAGTGTTTAAAAAAAAGCACGGTGGGAAGGTGTCCACCGGGCGCGAGAAAAGCTCCAAAAAATCCCGGGAGTAAGCCTGAGCCGGTTGTGCGACAAAGTCGGGATGACTCGACAGAACTACTACAAGCAAAGGCAAACAAGAAGCAGGCGCCAGGTTGACGAGGAGCTGGTGGTGGCCCTTGTTTCTCGTGAGCGACGACAGCAGCCGAGGATAGGTGTCAGGAAACTGCACGGCCTGTTGAGCGAGGAGTTCGCTGAGGTCGGCGTGGAGATTGGTCGTGATCGTTTTTTCGACGTTCTGAGAGATCACGACATGCTGGTCAAGCGGCTCCCAGCGGCATCTCACAGAACGACAGATTCACGCCACAGCCTCCCCGTATTTCAAAACCTGATTCGGAATCTCGAGCCAACGGGTCCAGATCAAATCTGGGTCAGCGACATCACGTACATACGGACACTCGAGGGCTTTGAGTACTTGACGCTGATAATGGACTTGTACTCGAGGAAGATTGTCGGTTATCAATGTGGCCAGAATCTCGACGCGGCTTCAAACCTCGTCGCGCTCAATCGGGCCCTCCAAAACCTCCCGGCGAACCGATTTCCAATTCACCATTCGGATCGCGGTTGTCAGTACTGCTGCCATGAATATGTGGAGGTTCTCCAAGGCCGAGACCTTCCAGTGAGCATGACTGAGGAGAATCACTGCTATGAAAACGCGCACGCCGAACGACTGAACGGAATTCTCAAACAGGAACTCGGACTCGGCTGGACCCTCAATACCAGAAAACAAGCACGGCGCGCAGTCGACCAGGCTGTCTGGATCTACAACAATCGTCGGCCCCACGGAAGCCTCAACAACCAGATGCCGGCGCGTGTCCACACCAAGGCTGCCTAAAGTGACAACTTTTCTTCAGGACTTGACACCCACCCATTAGCCAGTGGCTACTGGCCACTGGCTACTGTCAACAGCGCATACCACAAAAGTGTAATACCACTCCCCTTGCCCCGGCCGTATCCTGTCCTACATCACACTCGCGAATTGGGTATTTATGGTGGATGACTATAATTCGTTGAGGCGCGGGCCAACAGGCCTGCTACGCGTATGATGAGTTCTGCATGAGCTCGATGAGCGATGCGAACGAGCCCTTGCGCTCTTACTCGCCGTTCATCACATGGGGGTGGATCGATGGCTAAGAAATTCGCGTGGTTGAGTGCTCTCCTGGTGCTCGTCGCCTTGCTCGCGCCGATGGCTTCGACACCCTGCTTCGCCTCCGAAGAGTCGCACTCGAGCTCGGAAGCCTCCGGCTTCCCACCAGATCTGCAGGGTTATCACGACGCCGACCAGAGTCTTCTGGCGCGACTGGCCGGCAGGATCGAAGCCAACCCATTCAATCTGGTCGGCACGGTGATATTCCTGCTCGCAATCCTCCATACCTTCTTCAGTACCAGACTCAGCAACATCTCCCACCGGCTCGAAGAAGCCCACCAACGGAGGATCGAAGCCGGTACGGCTCCGCGGAACTCGGTTTCCCACTCCGCACGTTTGCTGCATTTCTTGGGCGAGATCGAGGTCGTTTTCGGTCTTTGGGCGATCCCACTCCTGGTGTGCATCGTCTTTTTATTCGATTGGTCGACCGTGGTCGGCTACGTCTCGCACACTGTCAATTACACAGAAGCGATGTTCGTCGTGGTGATCATGACACTGGCCTCGACCCGGCCGATCCTGAAGCTCTCGGAAGCCGTCATGAACCGCATCGCCCGCCTGTTCGGTGGTTCGCTCACGGCATGGTGGCTGACGATCCTGACCCTCGGTCCGTTGCTCGGTTCGCTCATCACCGAACCGGCCGCGATGACGATCTGTGCGCTTCTGCTGGTGCGCAAATTCTACCAGCTCGACCCGAGCCCAAAGCTCAAATACGCAACGCTGGGCCTGCTCTTCGTCAACATCTCGGTCGGTGGGACGTTGACCCACTTCGCCGCACCGCCGGTATTGATGGTGGCGGCGCCCTGGGGCTGGGGCACGGGTTTTATGCTGCTGCACTTCGGCTGGAAGGCCGCGGTGGGGATCGTGATCTCGAATCTTCTGTATTGGGTTCTTTTCCGCAAGGAGTTCGCCGCGCTGCGTGACAAGTTTACGGTGCGCACGCTCAAGGAAGAGATCCTGACGACGCACATGCCCCGGGAGGTTGGGGAACGGGCCGTCGACGAATTTGCGGCCGAGGTCATGCAGGAGAGCGGCGACGTCGGCGAAGAGATCGCTGCGCTGGTCGATGGCTTCGCGGCAGAGACCAAGCAACGCCTCTGGGAGCAGGCGCAGACGAGGGTCACCGAACGCGGTGTGGATCCCGAGATCGCCGCCACGGCATTCGAAGAACGCTTCGAGGAGATCAAGCTCCATCGCATGCAAAAGAAATACCCCCACCTGCTCCCCAAGGAGCAGCGAGCGCCGTTCAAGGACCCGGGGTGGGACCAACGGGAAGACCCGGTGCCGGCGTGGGTCATGCTGGTCCATGTGGTGTTCATGGGCTGGACGATCTTCAACGCGCACCATCCAGCGCTCTTCGTTGCCGGCCTGTTGTTTTTCCTCGGCTTTGCCGAGGTGACCGCCGACTATCAGAACAACGTGAACCTGAAGTCGCCGCTGTTGGTGGGCTTCTTTCTTGGTGGGCTGGTGACCCACGGCGGGGTCCAGGGTTGGTGGATCGAGCCCGTGCTGGGCAGCCTGGGTGAGCTGCCTCTGGCGTTTGCGTCGATGGCCCTCACCGCCTTTAACGACAACGCGGCGATCACCTACCTCGCCACACTTGTTCCCGGTTTTACCGATGCGCTCAAGTACGCGGTCGTCGCCGGTGCGGTCAGCGGTGGTGGGCTGACGGTCATCGCCAACGCCCCCAATCCCGCCGGCCAGGCGATCCTCAAAGGTCATTTCGACGGCGGCGTCTCACCGTTCGGCCTGGTTCGGGCGGCTTTGGTCCCGACGTTGATCGTGTTCAGCATGTTCATGCTCTTCCGTTGATGAACGGTGTTTGATGATTTGCATTGCAGCGGAGCGATTCGCGACGCCCGTCGATCAGGGCGCACGGAGGTTGAGTCATGACGTTTGAAGTGTGGTTGATGATCGGGATCCTGGCGACCACGTTTGCGCTTCTCGTATTCACCAAGCTGCCGCCGGCAGCGGTGTTTCTCGGCGCGCTGACCCTGACGATCACCTTCAGGCTCGCCCCCCTCGAGGCCAGTCTCAAGGGTTTCTCCAATCCGGGCGTGTTGACGATCGGCGCGCTCTTCATGGTGGCTGCGGGCATGTACAGCACCGGCGCGATCACGATGATCAGCGAAAAGCTCATCGGGCGTCCCAAGACCCTGCTCACTGCCCAGGCCAGGATCCTGCCTCCGGTGGCCTTCGGAAGCGCCTTTCTGAACAACACGCCGCTGGTGGCGATGAT
>Ga0255052_10002971_pt1 | contig 11972 bp, 7 predicted proteins | sample JV7_2_21_MG_FD_188632 | JGI IMG/M metagenome (GOLD analysis project Ga0255052, IMG submission 188632) | Seawater microbial communities from Jervis Inlet, British Columbia, Canada - JV7_2_21 | ecosystem: Environmental > Aquatic > Marine > Inlet | place: Canada: British Columbia | collected... | reverse complement strand
ATGGTCTCCCGGGTCTACACCCTGACTGACATGAACGAAACCGAGGCAAACCTGCTTGATTTCCTGAATGCGTTTCCTCTGACGATTACATCTTCAGGTTCAGCCAGCGTCGGAGACGGCAGTTATCTGGGCAGTATCTCCAGCTATTCATCCTTCCAGGCTGATCTCTATTTCAATACACCTCTTTCGTTTAATGTAACCGAGGCGCTGGTATTTGAACTCGACAAAGAGTTCGACGACGAAGGACTGGCGTCCGGGGATGAAAGCAGTCTGGATGTACAGGAAGCGACGCTGACCTATGCCATTTCAAGCACCATGGGTCTGCCTCTTTCGGTCAGTATGATGGTCGCAACCGACTCAGCTCTGGTTTATACCAATCCTGACGTTGAGCTGGCTCTTGTCGTCAGGGGTAGTGCCGCAGCAATTCAGGATACGGTGATCACCCTGACAAGTGAACAGTGGGAGCTGCTGCAGCAGCCTTTCTATTCCGGAGTACGGATTGTGATTCCTCCTACAGGGGGCACACCTTTCAGGCTCGCCAAGAACGACAGCCTCTTCATGAAAGCCTTCGTCACCATCAAGACAATAATTGATCCAGCGGGTGACGGGAATGGAGGCGGCCGATGATGCTTCGCAACAAACTGATCAGCTTGGCCGGTGGCTTGCTGCTTCTGGCAATTGGGACAATGGTTATCGGGCCGGTTCCATCTCTTGCACAGGGCAATTACAGTACAGGGCATTACTCGATGGCCGGGGGCAGGGGAACACTGCCGAATGATATTGACGCAGCCCTGGTCAATCCGGCCCTGCTTGCCATGCCAGGTCGTCGTTCTTTCAGCTTCAGGTTCCTGTCAGGTACGGTTCACTTAGACCAGAACCTGATTTCAAAAGCCCGCTGGAACAGCTGGCAGGGCGCTTTTATTAACAGTGAAATGAAAAAAGAATTCCTCGACTCACTGGGTGATTTTGCCCGTGTCACTGCATTGACTGAAGTATCGACTCTGGGCATCCAGATAGGCCCCTTTGCTCTCGGTGCTTACCATATGGTGGATGTAGAAGCCCGCCTGCCGAAGGATCTGTTCGATCTGGTTCTGAATGGCAATCAGTTTAACCGGACTTACAATTTCGGCGATTTCGGGGTCAACAGTGAGAGCGTATCCGTGATTCACGCTTCGTACGGATTCAAACTTCCAATAAATGCCGAATCTTATCTTCCCATGACGATCGTTCCTGTCCGCGAACTGTACGCCGGTGTTGGCCTGAAATACTATATGGGGCATCAATATGCCGGAATCGAGGATGGACTTGTCGACCTGACTTTCACTGAAAGCGGAATTTACGGAAATGCTTTCTATTCTTACAGAAGCGCCGGACTTCCCGGGGGGCTTGTGGATGACGATTCTGATGATCCGGCGGTTGTCGCAGACAGTACATTCGGCGGAATCGCTGGTCGAGGCTTCGGGATTGATCTGGGTATTGCAGGTGTAATAAATGACCAGGTGTCCTTTCATGTAGGTCTGCTGAACCTGAGTCCGGGTATCTCATGGAATAAATCCACCTACGAGATCACGTTGACAGCATCTGCAGATACAATAGGTCTTGGCACAACGTGGGAACTGGATGATGAGGCTGAGCAGACAGACCTGGACTCTCTTACAACTTCTGAATCGGATGTCACAAAAATCGGTTCATTCACAACACCGGTGCCCGTCATTCTGCGTATGGGTACAACCCTCCAGTACGGGAAGACAACATTCAACATCGAGATAGAACAGGCCCTGACACGTGGCATGGGGTATAACCTGATGCCGCGCCTGGGACTCGGTATTGAGTGCAGGCTGTTGAGCATGCTCCCTCTGCGTGCCGGATTGAGTCTGGGGGGCCGACATGGTCTGGTTGGAGCTGTCGGCTTTGGTCTCGATCTGCGCGCGATTGTGTGGGATTTTGGAATCGCCAACACAGGGTTGACTCCTGGTGGGATCAAGGGAATCGGTGTTTCGACGGGGTTGAAGATCAGCTTCTGACCGGCATCTGGTACCGGTTTTAAAGGCCTGAAAGACATCACTGCATGGCCCCACGGGTTGAATTTCCAGTGGGGCCATTAATATTGAAGGTTGCCTTCCACCTATTCACATACACTATGATGGCCGCTTCCAGTAGAGGCGGTACAGTTCGCCGTAACCAATGACACGTGATCAAACAGGACGTAGAGGATAATTGAATAATATGGAATCTAATCTGTCACAGCCCCGCGATACCTGGGGATCGAAGCTTACTTTCGTCCTGGCTGCTGCAGGAAGTGCAATAGGACTGGGTAATATCTGGGCATTCCCGACAAATGCAGCCGCAAATGGCGGTGGGGCATTTCTTGTAGTCTACCTGATCTGTGTCGTAATGATCGGTGCACCGGTAATGCTTGCAGAGTTTGCAATCGGTCGCACCACCAGCCGCAATCCGGTCGGCGCATTCAAAGCACTGGCTCCTAAATCGATGTGGAAGGCGCTGGGCGGCCTGGGCGTGGTGACCGGTGTAATCATCCTTTCCTTCTATGCGGTTATCGCCGGCTGGACAGTAGCGTACATCTTTAAATGCATTGCCGGAACATTCAAGCCGGGAGTGGATACCCTGACCATCTTTGAGGAAATGTCAGGCAATCCATTGACCGCCATTGGATACCTGTTCGTCTTCATGGGCCTGACGATCTATGTGGTTGTTGGAGGGGTTCGCGATGGTATAGAGCGGTGGACGAAGGTGCTGATGCCGGTTCTGTTGGTCCTGTTGGTCCTGCTCGGCATCAGGGCTGTGACGCTCTCAGGAGCAGGGGAGGGACTCTCCTTCTACTTCAAGCCCGATTTCAGTCTTATCAACGCCAAGGTGATACTGGCGGCGGCCGGACAGGCCTTTTTCAGCCTCAGTCTGGGTATGGGTACGATGATCACCTACGGTTCATACATATCAAAGAAAGAAGATCTTGTCTCGTCAACACTATGGGTGAGCGGCCTCGATACAGGTATAGCCATTCTGGCAGGCCTGATCATCTTCCCTACCCTTTTTCACGCCGGACTGGGCCTTCAGGAAGGCGGTCCTGGTATGGTATTTGTTGTGTTGACATCTCTTCTGGGTGAGATGCCGCCGGCTCCTTACGGAGGGATCATATTCGGGACAGGTTTCTTCCTGCTGCTCGGAATCGCCGCGATTACATCCAGTGTCTCTCTTCTGGAGGTTGGTGTAGCCTATGTTGTGGACGAGAAGCAGATCTCCAGGAAGAAGGCGGGATTGTGGCTGGGAGGAATGGCGTTTGTTCTTGGCATACCATCGGCGCTGGGTAATGGCGCGGTTTCCTGGTTAACAACTATACCCGGGGTAGGAATGGATTTGCTATCCTTCCTCTTCGAAGTCTTCGGCCAGTACTCACTGGCTCTCGGAGCCCTGCTGATAAGCATATTCGTCGGATGGAGATGGGGAGTGGATGCTGCGGCAGCTGAAGTTGAAGCTGAAGGCAACATCTTCCGCTTCAAGAGAACGTGGAGCTTCCTGATCAAGTTCCTCTGCCCGATCACACTGACGGTAATCCTGCTCAACAAATTGTGGCAGGTGATAATGGGCTGATTCAGACTGGTTGCTATTCCTCTCTTCTGATCCGGGAAGAGAGGATCACGCCGACTGACAGGATCAGCATCCATATGAAGAACACATGGAATGGGGAGAGTGATTCGGAACCTGTCCCGGTATAGAATAAATTACCGAAGCTTGCTGAGAGACCGTCTGGATACAGGAAGATCGATGTGAGAGCTTTTCTAAGGCCATGAAGCTTCAGCAGTTCGGCTGACATGCCCAGCGCAGTCAGTCCAACAGGGAGCTTGATGACGTACCAGATCTCCGGTTTTTTAAAACTCAAAGCCAGAATCGAACCAAACAGGTAGCTGTTGAGCAGGCCGAGAAAGGATTTGGTCCAGCCGCTGCCCACATAGGCTTCATTTGAAAACCAGCTTCTTCCAGGCCCGAAGATCTCGCAGAGGAGAGCCCCCATGATCCAGGCGGCCGAAAACACTGCGATAATCACCAGCGCTCCTGCCATGATCCTGATTATGCAGTGGGTCAGGCGATCCACCGGATATATCAGAAAGGTTGCACGTTCACCTGGAGGAAGGTCGGTCCAGACCCTGAATGACCAGAAAGCTGTTATGACGACGAAGATGAAAGTGCCCGGGGAGCCCAATGCTCCATCGGTGAACAGAAGTCCAATCATTCGTTCACTGAATCCATCGTTTCGCAAGGCTATGAGGTGATAGACGACCATTATCAGGCCGAATAACAGCAGCTCCCACAAGTAGCGGGTCACGAGATTTCTGATGTTGGCTGATAGTATTCCAGCTGGTGATGGCGATGCCTTCGCTGTCAAGGTCTGCATCATTCCTGCTCCTTGCCGGCCAGGATTGCAACGGCTGCCTCTTCGAGCCTGAGAGGCACGACACTTCTGACCATGGCGCCTGCGGTTTTCAGCTGTTCGGTTACATAGGTTTCATCTCCCCAGATCTCCCAGGAAGTCTCCGGGCGGGTTCCTTTGCGATGAACCACCGCATTGCTGAGATCGGGCGATCCATCCCAATCTTCAGGAACCTGAAGCAGGTATTTTTTCAATGAGGTGTGTATTTCTTCCCGACTGTTCTGTGCAAGAAGTTTCCCCTCGAACAGTACTCCCATATGATCGGCCAGTTTATCCAGCTCCGCGATGTGATGCGTAGATGCCAGGACAGTTGCAGATGTCTCCGATATGTAATCGATCAGAATTTCGATGACTCTGTCACGTGCCAGGGGATCGAGACCGTCCATCGGTTCATCCAGAAGCAGAAGGGGAGGAAAGTGTGCCAGAGCCATTACAAGTTGAACGCGCCGTGACTCGCCCTTTGACAGCTTCCTGAATTTCCTGGTGAGATCTATTTCCAGGTTTTTTATCAGGGAATCAGCATAATCCGAATCCCACGACGGGTAGTAGCTGGAGTGATGCCTCAGCAGCAATCCGACCTGCATCCACTCGTATCCTGGAATACGTCCTTCGGGAACATAACCGATTGCGGCTCGGACTCTGGCCCCCCCGGTCGCAGGAGATATGGAAAAAACCTCGGCGTGACCGGAATCCGGCCTGATCAGATCGAGCAGGATCTTCATGGTCGTTGTTTTCCCTGAACCGTTCGGACCCACCATAAGATAAACCGCTCCATCTGGTACGGTCAGATCAAGACCATTCAGAGCGCGGTTCTTTTTATAAAATTTCATAAGATCCCTGGTAACAATTGCCGGATTCCCGGCCTCGAGATCCGATGGGATGGCAGAAATCATTCTGAAGCTCCCTTCGATACTTCATCAGGTGCCTTCTTCAACTGGCTGTTCATATCCTTGATAGCGCTGATAAGTTCATCGGCCTCCAGACCGTGCCTGTGGGCTTCTCTCAGTGCGTTTTTTGCCACAATCATGGTGAGAGTTTCCTTCTCGCCTTCCGGCTTGACCGATGCAGAAACGAATGTTCCCCGCCCTCGTTGAACATAGATAAGGCCTTCCCTCTCGAGTTCTCTGTATGCCTGCTGAACTGTGTTGGGATTGATCCTGAGGTCGGCTGCAAGCTGGCGTACGGAGGGAAGAGGTGAATCGGGCCCCAGCGTTTTGACAACAAGAGCCCTGCGGATTTCGTCCATGATCTGGATGTAGATCGGGCGGGTATCGGAAGGATCTATATGCAGGAGAACAGACATGGCAACTCTATCGTGTTAGTGTAATGGTCAACCCACACACTAATACTCTACGATGAGGATGTCAAGAGAATCTGTCAGAGAAACCGATGAAAGCGAGGGTTACGCTACTCAGAAACGGGCGCGACGCAGAAAGAACAGGCCGAGCATGCCGAATGTAAGGTTGCCTGCCCAGGCGGCCAGCATCGGGGGCAGGTTGCCATTGTATCCGAAGGCCCGTCCAGCCTCCATAAATCCATAATAGATGAAGCAGATGAATACGCTGGTGGTGAATCCAACGGCCAGGCCGGTGCGGCGGCGTACAGCTGCCAGAGCTGTTCCGAAGAGAACGATAATCAGATTCGCAAAGGGCAGGGCTACCTTCATGTTAAGGTCTACAAGGGCGCGTGTAACATCCCTGCCACGGGCCAGACCGCGGGAGACGAAGTCGTGAAGTTCAGCATATCCCATCTCCTCCGGATCTTTACGGCGTGCCGCCATCTCATCCGGGCTCAGATGCGGCAGATCCTGTTTCAGGCTGGCATATTCCATGTAGGTTTCCCTGCCATCCTCCCAGATCCTTTCGATGGCCCCATCGAACAGCCACAACTCCTCCTCCGGCAGGTAATTCATCCGGGAGGCCTGAAGCAGTCGATTTACGTGGATTCCAGACGTTTCGGCCAGTGTAACATCGAGGGCAAGCTGTTCTTCGGTATTGTAGCGTTGAATGAAGAGAACCCTACCTTCGCCCAGGTCGAGAGTGCGGTTGATGATGTTGGTACGTGATATCGAACCACTTTTCGTGATGTAGCGGTTCCAGATCATCTCCTTCGCTTCGTTTGCACGTGGTAATACCGTTTCGCCGATCACGAAGGCTGCCACCGAAACAAACAACGCCAGAATAACCACCGACCTGATGGGACGGTATACGCTTATTCCAGAAGCCTTCATTGCCAGCAGTTCATTGGTTCGAACCAGGCCTCCCATGGTGAATAGAGATGCCAGCAGCATGGCTACGGGCAAAGTCAATATTGCCATATAGGGCGCGAAGTAGAGGTAGTAGAGAACGGGTGCGATCAGGGGGGCATCCTGATCGATGAAATCCTCCAGATGCTCTGTGAGATTGAGGATCACGAAGATAGAGATAAAGGCAATAACTGAACCGATCAGAACCAGAAGGAAGGTACGGGAGACATAGCGGTCTATTATCTTCATGCTCCCGCCTCACGCTCAGCGATCCATTCGACCAGACGCACACCGAGACGTCCCGGTATCTTCCTTGCCATTGTCTGCCACTGAATGAATTTCTGTTCGTAGATACTCCTGTAGACCAGGAAGATCCCGACGGCCGTTACGATGATGTTGGGCAGCCACATGGCAAGCCACGGGTCGAGAAGGGATCTGTCTGCCAGGTCTTCACCCATTATCAGGCACATCCAGTAGAGCATGAAAAAGAAGAGGGCGAAACCGAATCCCACTATCGCTCCTCCCTTTCTGGCCATTATCCCGAGCGGGATTCCGATCAGCACGAATGCAACACAGATGAAGGGGATCGAATACTTTTTGTGGGCCTCAACGAGGAAACGATTACTATCGCTGCGATAGTATGTGACGTTCCGGGTGGTGGTCTGCAGTCGGCCCAGCAGAGCCTTGTGGGCCGTCAGAACTCTTCCTTCCGGTTGCAGTCCACGGCGGCCCTCGTCCGGCAGGTCTACGGCTTCTCCGGCCACGATCCTGGCGAGAAAGGGTTGGACGTGGTCAATAAGCTGCAGGAGGTTCTCGTCAGATCTGTTGGCCCGTGCCTCGGCTCTGGCCTTCAGATCGGCAATGGGCATTTCCCTGTCTCCCCTCATCCCGGTATCGGTCCTCTGCAGTTTGGTGCCTTCCACAACCAGGAAAGTGCTCAATCTGGCGAATTCCTGAATACTGGTCTGTCCCTGTTTTATTTCGGTAATGGTTCCCTCTCTCAGATCCAGATTGAGAGTCTCACCGGTTTCATCGAAGCTCATCAGTCCCCACTCTGCCTGAATGATTCGGGGGGGATTGGGTGGGGCAAAATTGAGGTACTGCATGATTGTGACGCCATCAACGCGGGAACTGAAGGGGTCTATTTCTTCCAGATAGAGGGTATATCCCTGAACTCTCTCGACAAACACATTGGGCCTCAGCGCGAGGGATGGGCGCTTCATCCTGATGTTCGATTCAAGCATCTTGGCGCGGTAATTGAATTCGGGAAGGACCCTGTCATTGAATCGGACGTGAAGTATTGCAATTATGAAGCCCATTACCAGCACCGGCATGCTTATCCGGATTATACTGACCCCGCTGGCCTTCATGGCGGTTATCTCACCATCCTGGGAGAGCCGGCCGAATGCCATCAGGACGGCGACAAGGACCGCCATCGGAATGGTCAGAGCTATCATCCAGGCGATATTGTATATGAAGAGCTCAACAACGACAGGCACTTCAAGACCTTTCCCAATGACCATGTCGAGAATCTCGATCAGGTAATCCATCAGGAAGAGAAAGGTGAGGATCGCCATCGAAAGAAGGAATGGGCCCGGGTGCTCCCTCAGTATGTATTTGCTCAGTATTCGCACGGTGTTCCGAGTATAGTGACCTCAGGCAGCTCCAGGCCAGTACGCAAAGCAGAGAGCCGACCGTAGAAAGTGGACTTGTCCTCTATCCTGAATGTATCTTACACTTAGTAAACCATTTCAAACCAGTAACCTGCAGGAGGGCTTCCCAGGCACCTTGTGATCGCAGCATCTGAATGACGTCCATAGCTGTGGACGCCGCGCAAACGTGTACGAGCAAGGGAGTACCGGGTGGCCGCTCGCTTCCCCCGCATAGCCGTATCTAAACCAGCCCTTCTATTGGTCTGCCTGTGGATCGGCACTGTTTTCTCCTCTGCAGCGGCCCAGCAGGAGGACACTGGTTCCGGATTGATCGGGATAGGTGATTACTTCCTAACTGGTGTATATGACAACATGACTAATCCCTGGGTTCCCGCCCGCGGGATGCGTTCTCCAGCGCCGTTGAGAATCAGGGGACTCTTTCTGCAGGACGAACTCCCCGGATTCAGGCAGGAGGTAGCGGTTCAAAGAGATCAACCGGCCATCTATTTCCAGACTCTTTATGGGGTCCGGAGCGTCCAGCGGCCATCTGTGGTCGGTTTTGAGGACTACCTTGAAAGAGTGCGTCTGGACCAGAACCGAAGGATGATATTGGCCGGTTTTTTCCGGTCGCAGGTGGTGGAGGAGGAGGGCGAGAGGGGACTGCTCGAATTCGAAATACCGATAACCATTCCCAGGGGGCTCTCTAATGTCGTCGGTGAGGGAGGTGCGGGGCTCCGGGTTTCGGGTAACCGCAGGATCCGCTTCAGTGGGCGGAGTGAATGGACAGAAGGTGCAGTTTCTACCGCTACGGCATACACCAGCAAATTTCCCGCGTTGAACATGGAGCAGGAATCGAGATTCCAGATAGTCGGAAACGTGGGAAGCAAGATCGAAGTGTCAGTTGAACAGGACAGCCGGGCCCTTACCGACCTGGAGAACCGGATCAATATCAGTTATCAGGGGGATGAAGACGAGGTCATCCAGGAAATCGTTGCGGGGAATACCGATTTCAGTCTTCCCGGGTCTCAGTTCGTCGGTTTCAATCAAGGAGCAAAAGGGTTATTCGGAATAAAAGGGACAGCAAGGCTGGGCAATCTGACGGTCACGGCTCTAGCCAGCCAGGAGAAGGGCTCAGGTGAAAAGGCTTCATTTACAGCTGGTGCCAAAGAGACTGTTATCCGGCGTCCCGACATAGAGCCTCTACTGGGCACATATTATTTTATCGATAACCAATATCGAGACAGGTTTCCCGACCGCACATTTGCTCCAGCCGACTCGATCGTCTCCATTCAGCTCTTCGTCGACGATCAGCGATACGAGAACGACACGGAAAAAGCTGCGATTGAAAACGCCACAGCTCATTTCGATCCTTCCAATCCGTCTCCCTTCGATTCGAGGGATGCTCATCTCGGATCCTTTCACGAACTGAATCCCGAGGAGTACTACGTGAACCGGGCGGGAGGATTCATTGCATTGAACGTGAGCCTGGGACCCAAGGATGTGCTCGGTGCTGTTTACTCTGTCGCCAGTGATGATTCGGTGGGTCAGGCTCCGACACCTGATAATCCCGAAATACCGCTGGTAATGAAGTTGATCAAGCCGACCGATCCGCGCCCCGAGGACAGGACATGGAAATATGAACTGCGCAGTGTCTACTATCTCGGTGCCAGGAATATCGTGTCCGAAGGTTTTCAGGTCCGCATTTTCTACGATCCCCCCTCAGGTGAGGATGAATACACACAGGATGGTACCGATTACCTGAAGATCCTGGGACTCGACAACTGGGGTGAGCTCCCGGGAACTCCATCCGACGGCAACATCGACCTGAATGAGAACTATGTAAACCTGGCCCGGGGTGAGTTGATATTCCCCGATCTGGAGCCATTTAAAAATCCCGATCTGACCGATACAGTCGAAATGTATGAAACGATCGACTACCGGGTGCTCACCCAGGAATCGAGGTACTATCTGGAGATCAAGCTGTCGAGTCGATCTGTCACCTACTCCCTTCCAGCCACCAATATCCTGGATAACAGCGAAGTGGTCACGCTGAACGACAGGCGGCTGGTAAAGGGCACCGATTACCAGATCAACTATCTTACCGGCGAAATCACTTTTCTGACCGATGCGATTCATGATCCAACCGCCGATGTCAAGGTAGACTACGAATACAGTCCCCTGATACAGCTGGAGCAGAAGGTTCTGCTGGGAGCACGCGCGGAGTATCGACTGGGGCAGATGGGGACGATCTCGGCGATGGTGCTTTCCCGCAGTGAGCGGACTCTCGACCAGAGAGTACGACTGGGCAGAGAGCCGAGCCGGATGCTGGTATGGGATGCCACTGCAGTGTTGAAGTGGGATTCAAACTGGTTGACCAGGGCGGTGGACGCACTTCCCTTTCTGCGGGCGGACGCCCCGTCGCATATAGACTTTGAAGCGGAAATTGCCAGGAGCATGCCCAACCCGAATACCAAGGGTGACGCTCTGGTAGATGACTTCGAGGGCTCCAAGAATACTTCCGGTTATGGAGTAGGCCGAGGAAGATGGACCCCCGCGTCTGTCCCTGTGGGCATGGCGGCTGCGGATCGTGCACGCATGATCTGGTACAATCCATGGGAACGGGTCAACAGCCGTGATATCTGGTCCTCAAAGGAAACAGACATCCGTTCCGACAGGGTGAACGTGCTCAGTATGATACTGGTGCCCAGCCAGCCGAACGCCTGGCCCGCCGGTGCCTATCAGTGGGATTCAACGGTGCTGTTCGGACGCTGGAACGGCATCCAGCAGGCAGTGGCAGCCGGAGCGGCTGACCTGACTCAGATGCAGTACCTGGAACTGTGGGTAAAAGGGTATCACGGTGAGCTTCACGTGGATCTTGGCACCATATCTGAAGACTCCAATCACAACAATGTACTTAACACCGAGGATCAGCTCCGCAATGGCGTACGCAACGGGGTGATCGATTCCGGGGAGGATATCGGACTCGACGGGCTGACCGACGAGCAGGAACTGGCTATGTACCTCGTTCATGCCGGGGAGATTCCCGACAATTATCCGACGGTGGAAGAGAAAAAGAGCAGGTTCACTCAACTTTATTCGGATCCTGTCTGGTATAACGGCAGGAGTGCCGATGATCCCTCTGCCGATAACTGGAGATACACCAATCCGAATGTCTACACACAGGTTAACGGGACCGAGAACAATAAACTCGATCCCGACAGGCAGGGACGTCCCGATACCGAAGACATCAACCGGAACGGCTACCTCGACAGGTCCAATAACTACGTTTCCTATGTGATAGGTCTGGGCCCGAGCTCTCCTGACAGTATTTATGTGGCGGGAGGGGATACAGATCCAATGACATGGCATGAGCAGGATTCGTGGAGGCTCTACAGGATCCCGCTGACCGAAATAACCGATACGATCGGGTCACCTGACCTCTCTCTGGTTCAGAACATACGGTTGTGGGTGACCGGATCAACCGATACCAGTGCCTATCTTGTCTCTGTTGCCGCAATAGATATTGTCGGAAACCAGTGGAGGGAAGAACCGGTTATTGTAGACCAGGTCGAACTTCCGCCTGAAACTGTCCGGGTGAGCATTCGGAATACCTTCGACAACGCCGGTG
>Ga0255052_10002970_pt1 | contig 11972 bp, 5 predicted proteins | sample JV7_2_21_MG_FD_188632 | JGI IMG/M metagenome (GOLD analysis project Ga0255052, IMG submission 188632) | Seawater microbial communities from Jervis Inlet, British Columbia, Canada - JV7_2_21 | ecosystem: Environmental > Aquatic > Marine > Inlet | place: Canada: British Columbia | collected... | reverse complement strand
TCCGAAGGTGCCTTCCGCGTCCCAGATGAAGAACCTCCATATGCCTTCGTCCGAGTGCTCGGCCGCCGCGGACCAGTTGTTCTGCGGCCAATCCCAATTTGCGGCCCAGAGCTGCAGAATGAGATAGTCGATAAACGCCGGGATATCGAGCCGTTTGCTGACGTACTGATAATGCCCGTCATCGGACAGATTGTTGTTGCGCGCATAATTCAACAGGGCATTCCAGGAGACCGCGTCCCCATCCCGCATGCCGCTCATGGTCATCACGTCCCAGGGCTCATTACCCCCGTACCATTGTTGACAGAACGCATCTTTGATATGTTCACAAGGGTTGAAGTACCCTTTGTATTCGCCGTTGATGAAGAGGTTGGCCATCGTTCCGCCGCTGGCGACATGTCCCATATCTTTCTGCAGGCGCCTCATCAACTCATCCTTGATGAAGGGATTCACCCTGTCGTTGTGGCCTCCGCGGAGGACTATACTCTTGAAACTCTCGACCTCAAAGGGAAAGAGCGGATACTCCAGCCGGCTCGGGCCATACCTGTCGCGGAAGTAGAGTCTAAAGGCAAACTTTCCGTTGCCGGACCAATAGCCGTCCTGTCGGCGATAGCGCGGGCGCATATAGTCACTTCCGTGAACGCGGAGTCCGCAGTTCACCTGAAAGCCTGAGTTGTCCTCAGGCTCGATCCACTCGAACGACACGGGACGTTCATATTCCATTCCTCGGCGCATCGGATTGTTGTGGCTTGTCGAGCCACTTGATGTCCACGTATCGCTGTATGAGCCGCCGACGATAGCCATGACGCCGTCCGGCTCGTAGAACGTCTTGTGCTCGTCTCCGACAAGGGAGATCAGCGGCAGCGATTTGACAGCGTCGCTGGCGTTCAATACGTAGGTGGCAGTTTTCAGAGCCGATTCTTTCCAGCCCGGCTTTATGGCCTTGGCCCGCAGGCAGGTAGTTTTTCCAATGGAGATCGGGCCGGTATAGACCACTCCCGTTGGAAAACGCCCGATAGATTCATACGGAACGGCGCCGTCGAGTGTATAGTGAATGGTTGCTCCTTTTGTTTCCGTGGCCAGCGTTACCAAGAAGGGCCTACCGTAAAAACCCCGTTTGTGGCTGAATTTCGGCGTCTCGACCTCGCCCAGATACGCACCGTCGTTTTCGGTTCCCGGCGTGGGATTGGCGAGGAATCGCGAATTGTCGGCAGCGTCGGGGTAGCTGCCGAACGACATGTCCGAAGTCTGGCCGCCAAATTCCAGACTGTGGATCAAAGTGTTCCCGTCACTTGCAAACAGAGCCACCCGGTCACCATCGGCATTGAGCTTGAAACTTGCGTGCAGGCCGACATCGCCCACGTCGTCATCGGTCCAGATCACCAGGTAACCGCCTGCGCCGATTGTAGTGGCAGCCGGTCTGTTGTTGCTCGGAATCCGCCACATCATGGGATTATCCGGATTGTCTGTCAAATACATGCCACCCACATTGACAGGACCGGCGCCGGCATTGTATATCTCGATCCAATCATCATATTCTCCCTGTGGGTCCCGGATAGAAGTGCGATTGGACGCCATGACTTCATTGATTATCAGAGGGATGCCTACCTTATGCCAGTGGCGGCTCAGCAGAACAAAATCCGACATGTTTACTCCGTCGACACCGTCGAGATCGGCGCAACCGGTATCGGGGCAGTTTTCCGACGGGGCCAGCCACTGCCCGGCCAAGGCCTGCATGTCCAACAGATCTACCCGGCAGTCGCCGTTAAGATCAGCGGCAGGACAGTCGGCCTTGACAAGACCGGCTGAAGATACGGTTATAACAAGAGCAAGTAAAAGAACTCGTATATGTCTAAACACCTTCTAATACCTTCCTCACTGTTGATTTAGACCACCGGCTGGACCCTCAAGGGCCTCCCAAAAGAATGAAACTCCTAGCCATCAAACAGGTAAACTTCATTTATTATAGCATATCCAGGGCAGTTGAGACAGTGCCTTTTAGCAAATCACATGAATGCTCTGCTCATTCGACGCTAGGCAACTCAGTGCGAAATGGCGTACATGATGATGTTGATCCCCATTTGAATGGCTTTTTTGTAGTTGTGCCTGCCAAATACTCCGCCGCGACTATCGCACCAGCCACAGTGAAGATCCGTCGAGCTTAGAAATACCGCGAGGCGATCGCCGATAAACACTCCCCTGGCGCCGTGGTTCTGCCCGTGCATGTGTGGTATGGGCGATTGCCGGGGCCGTCTCAAGCCCGGTACCGGTATGGGAGTCAGTTGCTGCATTGACGGAAGGCCGGTGTCGCCGAGGTCGTATACATTGTGAAACACTTCATGCTCCGGCGTTATTCTCCTGACCGCTCCGCTGGAGAAGACCTCTTCCAGTAGCGCATAAGAACTCTTGTAAAAGAAATCACCGCCGCTTGCGACAACGCAGTCATCCATCAGCAGAAATCCGCCGCGGAGGATGTATTCTTTTAGATTGGCCTTCTTTTTGTCGTCAAACTTGTAATGGTTTTCTCCGGTCATAAAAAGAAAAGGATATTTCTCCAGGTCTTTCAGTTCGTCGAACCCGACTATTGCGTTGAGCTGGCCCTCGACTGCCCATTGAGGCTCCCAATCGTATGCTCGTCTTATCGGTTTGACTCTGCACCGGATCACCGAACTGAGCTCTCTAAGCAAATTGGCATCCCCCCCCGGCCGGACATTCCATCGGTCGACTTCCCGTTTCTCGTGTGTGAACTTGACTCTGGGCATCAGGAAGTCGTACTTATCGAGGTCGTCCGGGCCATTGTCAGGCTCGCCCGCTTGGATTGTCGAGCCAAACCCGGTCGCCGCCAATGCCGAGCCGACAGCTTCGGCGCCTGCTTTTTTCAATAATTGCCTTCGGCTTATCTTTTCGCATTGTTCCTTATATGACATAACTGCTCCTCATTTCTTGCTCGAAAGAAAGAATTTCGAGGCCGCCGCGCCATCGGTTTTGTCCTGTTTGAATCTCCAGGGCTTGTCGCTCGGAGCGCCATCTCCATTGTCCTCCAACTGCGGTGTCTCAGTCTTGAGCAGGCCCATGCTGCGATAAAAGTCATCCAATTGCCTCGAAGCGGATGTGAATGCTTCCAGCAGCGACACCTTGCCGTCGTTATCCGTATCACTCTTGTTCTCACCGAGTGCGGGCACAAAGTACGTGCTGAATCGCGTACTGTAATGCTGATCGGCCGTGCAGCCGGCTAAGACAATCCGACCTTCTCCGGATAGAGCCTTAACCGCCAGGCCGGCGCCGGGGCAGTCCAGTACGATCAATATCGAAGATGCTTTGATCCGACTCAGCCACTTGGTCAACTGTTCGTGAGTAATGTCGGCGCCCGGCAGATTGAGACGCAGCTTATCGGCCACGATGTTCGCCTGGCCCATGTAGTAGAATATAAATCTGTCTGCAGGATTTACGGAGGTGGCAAACGCGTCTATCTGCTCTTCTATATTCTCGGCCGTCGATACGTCTGATGCGGTGCGGGCCAGCGACCGGCTATTCGCCAGCACGGCCAAACGATCACGTTTGATCGAGGTGTTGTTGAGGAGAAAACTGCGGAGGTCAGCCACAGCTTTGTCCTTGGTCTGGCGGTCTTTTGCATTCTTGTTTATACCGGTGACAATCAACGCAAGCGTATTGTTGCTTTCTGCTCGGTTCGGATTTGGCCGCGCGCTCGACGGTGCGAAGACCGCCGATGTACTTGCCATTGTCAGTATGATTGCAGCTATTATCCTTTTCATGTCAGCCGTCATACCCTTAAGGGTAGTAAATTCCCGCGGGCAAAACCAAAACCTGTTATTGTGAAGCCACTTGCCCGCGCAAGAACGGGAATTTTCAATCGGGAACACTATAATACCTTTCAAACAAGACCGATTGACCGCCTGAGAAACCAGCCTATAGTGAGTAATATGCAGAGGATTGCGAGCACAAGCCAATTGGGCCAGATACTTGTCATTCGGCGAGAGCTACCCGTGCTCGCCCGGGCCTCGAACAACTTTGTCAGATCTTCATCAACATCGTCGGCATGGAAATACTTTCCGTTGACCTTCTTTGCGAGCGCCCGCAGGAATTCTTCGTCCAGCTCGATATTGGTCATCTCGGCTCTAACCGGCGGCAAGTTCGCGGCGATAGTCTTTTCGCCGAGGAAGACGCCGTCAGCCTCCGCCTGGGCCGTTGCCACGATTGCCTGGTCCTTGATGTTCTCAACCTCCGCGACGTAATGCCCCTGGCCGGTGTGGTGCATGCTCACGATGTTTTCTCCGAAACTGAGCAGCACGTTGGCGCCGCCGACAGGATCAAACGAGCTGTCGCAAACGTACGCCTCGAACCTCAGCTTGTTTGCCTGTTCGGCGGATCTCTCGGCGAATAATTCGACACCAGCTTCACGGCTTGTGATCTTGCCCAAATGGGCCGTCAGCCCCGCCATGATCTTGTAGAGCAGCCCCCCCTGGAGATCTTCGCGATACCACCTAAAGAGCTGAGAGGCGTTGAGCAGACAGACCCTGCCGCGACCGACTCGATGAACCGAAACGACAGGAGTATCCTTGATAGAGATCAATGTCGTGGAGGCGGGCTTGCTATTGGAGATTCGATAATACGGCAAAGCTTGCTCGTCATGGTCTTTCAGCGTTTCGGGGCCGATCACTTTGCTGTCGAGTCCCTCGAGTGTCAGCTCGATTTGGCCCGGATTGGCCGGCCAGATCGTTGGCTCGTCGGGATCGAAGACGACGGGGACAAGCGCCTTGGCCTTTCTGTTGATCCACGCCGCCGGCCCGAAGTCGGCCTTGCCCGGGAGCAGGATAAGTCCGCCTCCTCTGTCGACGACGAAACTGTACAGACTGTCAACCTGAGCGTTAGTCAGGGCCTCCAGGTCGCAGGGGCCGAGGATTATGATGTCGTACTCGTAGAATCCGCGTCTGTCATCCGGTAGCTTGACGTAGCCGGACATCTTCGATGCTTTCTCGGCCAATGCAGGAGTTCGGATCACGTCCAGGCTCAGATACAATTCAATCTTGTCGTCTCTGGCCAGGGCCTGTCGGACCTTGCCGACATTGAAATTTGCCACTTGCGAATAGAAAAGGACTCTGAGCCTGGTTTCTTCAACGACCTCTATCATCCTGCTGCGAACATTGTTTGCCTGATTCACTTCGTTGCCGGCGGCAATTGCGCGGGCCGAGAGGGCGCAACTGCCGAGTCGATCCGCACCGACAGTGAACTGAACCGTCACATCGGTGTCTGAAGAAGTCTGCTGCGGGCGACTCTGCGCGAATCGGCCGGCGGGAATCTCCCTCGAATCTATCACGTGATTGTCTTTGAGCAGTTCAATTGTCACAGGCTTGTCATGCAGGTTTCTGGCGGCAACGGCCACTGAGATATTGCAGGCTGTATCAATCGTCATCCGCGCCGGAGCGTTCATTGATGTTATTGCGATGTCGGCCTGCTTGTCCCTTGAACCGACGCCGACAAAGACCGTCTGGAAATCCTTGTTGCGCAGCGGCAGATATGTGTTGATGTTCTTGTCATCGGCCTGTCCGTCCGTGAAGATGACCGCCCCTATGACTTTGCTCTTTTCAACTGGTCGCTCTTTGTCGGAATCACGCCCAACTTCGCCGGAAGAATCAGGTGTGCCCTCTGCGGCAGGGGATTCTTCGGTGACGTCATACTTGCCCAGCATAGCAAAGACACTGTGTATGTCCGTTTGAGGGCCCCAGCGTCGCAGGAAATCCGCTGAGCCGCCGTGGTAGCTCTGACGGTCGAATCCGAAGATTCTATAGTCGGCGCCGTCATTGTCGAGAGGGCGGAATTTCTCTTCAAATAAGCTGAGCGCCGTATCCAGCCTGGTCGATTGTCCGTCTTCGACGACCGACATGCTCTGGCTGGTGTCGAATATTGCCAGTACAGAATTGACCGATAGCGTCTCGCTGACCTTGGCTTGCGACGGATTCCACAGTATCAGCAGCAAGATTAGAATCGAGGCGTATTGCAGCAGAATCAGCGGCATCCTGTACGGTCGTAGTTTTGCGCTTTGCTGCTCGCCCAGACGAAAGGCGAGCAAGACCAGCACGGCAAAGACTGCCAGAAGCAAACCCGCAACAAGATGTCCCGGATAGTCGACGAATATCATTCCTGCACCGACTCGGCGTCGAACTTCGCCGCGTTTTCAAAAAACTCGTTCTCCTGCCCGTAAAACTCTGCGTCGGAAGGTTCGTCCTCGCTCAACTGCTGCCGGCGTTTCCTGGCATCTATGGAAATCGACCAGAACTGTCGAGCCAACTGCCTCGCCGCCTCGGCGGGAGCCAGCCCCGAGCCTCTGGTAAGAACGAGACCTGCCGCCGATCTGGCGCCTTTGCTCTGGTCTATCGTTGCCCACTGCGGTTCCGGCATTGTCTCAAGCAGGCGTTTGGCCGCTTCCAGCCGGGCTAACATGTCCTGCTCCTCTTGAGGCGTGACGGATTCGTCAAGGGCGTCCGCATCTTCGGCAAGCTGCTCAGCCATCTTCTGAGCTTCTTGCGCGAGCTTTTCTTCGTCGCTCAACGTAAGCTCGCCATCAAGCGCCTGCGTTGCCAGGTCCATCTGGCGCCTGGCCGACTCTATCAGGTCGACAGCCTCTTCGGAATCTCTACGGCCCATGTCCGCCCGGTAGCGAGCCTCGGCAAGTTTCTCCTGAAAGTCGTCCATCCTGGCAATGGCTTCGCCCAGGTGCCTTTGCGCCTTGGCCCTTCCTTCGCCTCGGTCGCTCTCCGGGCTTTCGGGCAACTGCTCCAAATCCCGCTTCAACTGTGAAACCTGCTCCTGCAACGCTCGCTGCCTGGCCTGGAGCATCCTCAGCCTGGCTTCGGCATTGGAAGCACTACGCCGGGCCTCGCCCTGACCTTGCTCGGCGCTCTGGGCTTCGTCGGAACTTTCACCATCGCCGGGGCTGCGACCCTGCGCACGCGCATCCTTTCCGGAGTTCTCTCCTTCAGAGCCGCCCTGGCTCTCATCAGCTTGCCGCTGCGACGTGCCCGAGGAATTTCGGCCTTTTCCTGTACTTTCACTCTGAGGACTACTGCCCTTGTTCCGGCCTTGTTCTTGACCGCTGTCGGCTGACGACTTGTCACTCGCGGTCTTCTGTGCAGAACTTGTCTCTTCGGCCTGCTGTTTCAGTAAGTTCTCGAAAGTCATTTTCAAGCTCTTCTGCTCTGCCGTCAGTTTCTTCAGCTTTTGCTGCACTTTTTTCAACTCACCCTCGATGCGTTCCTTCTCATACTGTGAGAATTCAGGCTTTTCCTGCAGCTTGACGCTGTCAGGCTTCTGCGGCTGCTGGCCCTGGCTAGCACTGGGTGGATTCCACTGAAGCTCGAGTTCGAGTATAAATTTGCGCAAAAGGCGGTAGGCATTTTTCTCAGGCGTTATCGCCGAACGCGCATTATGCTCAGTCAGGTACTTGCTTGTTTGTTCGTAACATTGCAGAACGACATTGAGAACCGCCTTCTGACGATCGTTAAACCCGTACTCCGAATCGTCGCGAATGAGCGCCAGTTGTTCGGCGCAGTACAATACATCGTTGTCTATAGAGTCCAGTGCGGACCGATCCCGTTCAGTGGGATTCGGTTTGCCGGCGATGGCCCATGTCTTTTTCAGTATCGCTCGCGTGTATTCGAGAATATTGAGAAGCTCGACCGGAGGTGGTATTCCTCCCTGGCTCGGACCTCCACCGGACCGCCGCCGCCAGTTCTGCCTGTAGGGCCTGATCTCGATAAAGTATATCTCGCTGTTCGCGGTCCGATTTGCCTGAGCCGAGCCTGTGTCAATGCCTGTCGCCTCAGCGTAAAAAAGTATGCTGTCACCCACGGTCAATTCGTATTTCTCCAATTCGATCGTATGACTGTATTCTTTGCTCTTGACTGCCTCATCAATCGGGATCACCAGTTCGGTTGGTTGGTGACCCGGTATCTCCAGGCACATCTTTGCAGAATCCAGGCCGAAGTCGTCGGTTATCTCGAACTTGATCGGCACGCTTGCGACATCAGTCGTCAGGTAATCGCCGTCAGGGGAGATCAGCTTGAGCTTCGGGGGCTCATCGGTTTTTACAGCAACTTCGAGATCGGGTAGATCGTTATTGGCCAGACCCTGCTCGTTGACGAGATCGAACTTTATCGAGCCGTTTCTGTCGGCATTGAAATGGAAGGTGAACTGCTGTGCCCCGTTCAATTGCTTGGTGATGGTCTCGCCGTCCAGCCCGGTTATCGCAACTTCCTTGAGCTTATCGGTGGCTTGCACGTTCAGCGCGACAGTACTGCGTTCAATCACTTTCAGAGTGTTGTTCTCGATCTGCTCGTCATAGGGCTTGACCCACGTTCTTCTCGGTGGTCTTTTGGGCATCGCCACCGTGGCCATCATATTTTCTATCTCGGGCGCCGGGCAAATGGTCAGCTCATGCCAGTCCGAGGAAGCTGAATCCGTCTCGAAACGGTACTTGAACCGGCCCGTCTCTGAGAAGCTTCTGGACGCTTCAAATCGCGGCGTTCGGTCTGCGTCGGTAGTCGGCCTCACCTGCATCTCCTCAGTTTTCGGGGCCTTGCCGTCGGCTTCTGCGGCATCGGGTCCGAGCTTAACCAGCACGAGTTTTCCCAATTCCGGTGTGCGACCTTCGATTTCGGCTGCGAATGTCACTTCAGAATTGGGTTCGGCGACAATGTCCTCAGTGATCGGTTCCAGGCTTGTAGATGACAAAGGTGCAACCGACGCCACCGGCTGGGTGAGCCGGGCGAAGTAAGCGGAAAAATAGACATAGTTGTCACGAATGTAGAACCACGCGGTGGCGAGCCCAAACAGGATGATCACCCCGAGAACATATCCCTGCCATTTCTTAACAGTCGAATCAAACCGGAATCCACTGCAGTCTTTGTCCACACACAGAACAAGATGTTCGGCCAGAGCCCTGGAATACGGATATTCCTGCTTGTTCTCGTGATATTCCATAGCCGTGACAAGCTGCTGGTTGAAGCTTCTTCTGTTCTCGATGTAACTTGCCGCGCCGCTGCACGATACGTGGCTCAGCAGCAGTTTTGTCAGCCGGCGGAGCAGGCCGGCAATAGCTGTTAGCAGCAAAATAAGAGCTATGACTCTGCCGCGCTGGCCGAAGTTCAACCGATGGTCAAGCCAGGCATAGACGCCGATATAAACCGAAGCAAAAATCAGGCACAGCGCAGCGATCTTCATGATCGCCAGTGCCGCCAGCCATCGCCTGACCTTTCCAACTCGCCCGACGAGGGCGTATAGTTTGTCTTGGGTTGTTTGGGGCATATTAGATCTTGTCTATCGCTTCAGTCTGTTCGCAACGACCGGCTCGAGAAGGAGCAGCAGGATGATCAGCCAGGCAAAAAGTCTCCACAGAGGCCTGCGCTTAGTGTCATCGAATGTTCCGGCTTCGGCCATCTCTTTATCGACATCCTCCGGGAAAACCCGGCTCATTATGCCGGCCAGCTCACCGGCCACCGGCCTGGCCATATCGGTTTCATCCTGTGGCAAATTGACACCTGCGTATGTCGTTGGTTTGCCCAGCGCCTTGACCCATCCAATGCCCCCCGAGTCCGGGACGAGCAGGAAAGAGTCCGCCGCCGCTGCGCGGCGCTTCTTGCCGTCGCAGGTCTCGACCCAGAATTGCTTGGGCTTGCCGGAGGATGCCTGGGCGTCGGAAATCGGCAGCAGTACTCGCTGGTTGCGCACAAAACTGTGCTCGGAGACTCGACTGCTCTCGCCCAGCAAGTACCGGCAAAAAGCAACCGACGCATTCGATTTGGTCAGCGACCCGAGCGAGTCATCAACGCTGGTATTGACCAGGATGGACATTCCGCGACCGTGACGTTTCAGGTAGATGAAGCCGGAACCGTTCTGTAATTGCCACAGACATCTGCTGTCGGCGTGTGGCTTGCATTCCAGGTAGCCTTTCAGGAGAATCTCCTCTACGCGGTAGTTGGCCAGCGACTTTGCAGCGACGTTGTCGACGCCGAAGGCCCGGCTATCGCAGGGTTTCGGTTCCAGGTATGTTCGCTCATGAAAACAGTTCCCAGGCAACGCGGCGAGAACATCCCGCTGCCACAATTGTCTTGCTGCCTCCTCAGCAATCGTCTCTGTCACAAAGCAGATGAGTTTACCACCGGAATTTACAAAGGTCTGCACGCTCGATGACAGGTAGCTCAGCCTCTCGGCAATCGTCGAGCACACTACTACATCGACCGAGCCAAAATCCGACCGGACGAGGTCGCCGGTCAGGACCTGCCTGACATTCAATGTATTGTATGGATTCATTCGCGACAGAGTATCCATAGCGGTCTTTAACAGAAACATTTCATTCGCGCTGTTACCGGCCAGGAGCACGTTGACTTCTTTGTGCCCCGGTATGGTGACCGCCAGGTAGAACGTGTCGTCCTCTTTCAGACCGTCGTTGCCCGATAAGCGCAGTTCCACAGGCAAGGATTGTTGTTCCTGCCCACCGGCGCCAATATCTATTTGCACCTGGTAGATTCTGCGCTGATTTGCCGACAGTCTTATCTCTGCGGGAGGCGAGCTGCCCGTTCGGGCATTCGCTGTCAAACGTCGATTTTGCTCGACCTGGCCGTAATTGACGACGGCAGCGTTTATAGTCAGCTTTCCGTCTACAAATCCAACCACGTGGGCGTCAACTATTGCGGCGTTGTCAATGGGTTTCGACGAAGTGACTTGCTTGTGGTCAATTCCGGCGACAGTTACGGGTTCCTCTATGCTGACAAACTGCCTCAGGATGTTTGGTGTGAAATCACTCAGCACCGTTACTGAAATGTCCTTGCCCGAGTGCTGCGTGCGATTGGCTTGGGTCAAACCCGCGAGAAAGTTGCCGACATTTGCGCTGCCGGGTTCGATTTTCATTGCCTTAACCTCAGCCAGTGCCTGCTCCTTGCTCAAATCCCGCACCCAGTCTCCTGATGCCAGGGCGCAAATATTGAACGCCGGCTCGCCGGGGTCGGCCTTTGCCGAGCGAAGGTAATCAACCGCCGAATCCACCATCTTGTCAAAATAGCTGCTGTCTCCGTCGGAGTACGCCATAGACATCGAATTGTCGAGCCCCAGGAAAAAAACAGATCCGGTTTGTCCCGGATCGCGACTGACGTGCAAAAGCGGCCTGGCGAAAAGCATTGCAATCAGAACGATTATTGCGCAGCGGATCAGCAGTATCAGCAGGTCGCGCAACTTTCGCCTGGATTGACTCTCGATCTGGCCCGTACGCAGGAACCGGAGCATCGTGAACGGCAACCGTCGAAAGCGCGGCCTCGCCAGTAGATGGGCTATCACAGGGGCGGCTACAGCGAGCCCGCCGAACAGGAATATCCAGTTTACAAAACTCACATCAATCTCTTTCGCTTGGCCAGGTACGCCACCAGTGCCCGGTCCAGGGGCTCGGAGGTATCTAGCAGGCAATAGTCGATACCGCGGTTGCCGGTGGTTCTTTCAATGTCATCGAGGAACTCGGCCACGCGCTGGCGATAGCCTTCCCGCAGGGACTGCGGAAACGTGCGCATCCTGGCCTTGGATTCCATATCTTCGAACTGGATCAGTCCTTCATAATCAAGATTAAGCTCCTGGTGGTCCAGGGTGTGAAAAACGATCACCTCATGCTTGAGGAATTTCAAATGCGACAGACCTTTGTATATGTCGGCCTCGTCGTCGAGCAGATCGGAGATCAGGATGATAATGCCCCGTCGTTTCGTAGTCTCGGCGATGGTGCGAAGAACGCCGGCAAGGTTGGTCCGCCCGGCGGGTTTGCTGTTTTGCAGAGCCGCCAGAATCGTGCTCAGATGCGTACGTTTCGATCGGGCGCCGATACGCTTTATCACTTTTTCGGCGAACAGGACCAGGGATGTGCTGTCGCTTTGACTGAGCATAAGATAGCTCAGGGCCGCGGCGAGAAAGGACCCGTACTC
>Ga0255052_10002969_pt1 | contig 11972 bp, 10 predicted proteins | sample JV7_2_21_MG_FD_188632 | JGI IMG/M metagenome (GOLD analysis project Ga0255052, IMG submission 188632) | Seawater microbial communities from Jervis Inlet, British Columbia, Canada - JV7_2_21 | ecosystem: Environmental > Aquatic > Marine > Inlet | place: Canada: British Columbia | collected... | reverse complement strand
ACGAAGGTCGACCTGGGGCATCTGATGGCCGTCCACCGACGCAGCCACCCGAAGGGGTAGGGGCTACGGCTTTACGGCTTTACGGCTTTACGGCTTTACGGCTTTACGGCTTTACGGCTTTACGGCAAAAACAGTCGCGCTTCGAATCGGCATTGTCAAGCCTATGTGCCGTCCTGCCGAATAGCCGTCTTGCCGCATAGCCGTCTGCCCGCATAGCCGTGGGCGGGAGGTGGGCGTCAGTGGGCGGACGGCTCGGCTACCAGAATGCCGCTGTCGCGTCGGGCGCCGGTAATGACCCACGTCGTGCCGCGATAGTGGAATTCCCCACCCTTCTCGATCGGCTCGTCGGGGGAAAACACCAGCACCTCGGCCGTGGCCCCGGAATCGGCAATCACAACCGTCACCCGACTTTCCCGAGCGGCGGTCCGGTCCGATCCGTCGTTCGCCGCGCGGCGCACTCGTTTGAGCATTCGTGGTCCCAAGTCTCCGTCCTCATCTATATAGACGACGGCGGCGGGTAAAAGGTTCACTGCGCGCCGTGATCGGTATCAGGTCTCGAGGGACTGCGCCCATCTGCGACTTGAATCGACCGCGATAACGGTGTGGCGCAGGCGGCGATCGCGACGGTTCTTGATCTCGGCAAGCTCCGGCGGTGGAGACATGAGGCCCCAATTGATATTGGCCGGTTGGAAAGTCGAGGGTTTACTTCCGATGAGGTGCCGCACAAGCCCGCCCAGAGCCGTTTCGGGCGGCGGCGGGCTCAGCTCGAGCCCTGCCATTTCTGCGGTGAGCAGGCGCGCCGCAAGAAGCCCGGTTGCTGCTGACTCGACATAGCCCTCGACGCCGGTGATCTGGCCCGCCAGACGGATCGTTGGTCGGGTGTGCAGACGAAGGGTGGCGTCGAGGTGCAGCGGCGCATTGATGAATGTGTTGCGATGGATCATCCCGAGGCGCACGAAGCGGGCCTGCTCCAGGCCCGGAAGGGTGCGGAAGACCCGCTTCTGCTCGCCGCGTGTGAGCTTGGTTTGGAAACCAACCAGATTCCAGTGGTCGGCGGCGAGGTCGTCTTGGCGCAACTGGACGACCGCCCATGGTCGACGATCGGTTGCCGGATCCTCGAGGCCAACCGGCTTCATCGGCCCGAACCGTAGGGTTTCGCGGCCCCTCTCCGCCATGACCTCGATCGGCAGGCAGCCCTCGAAGTAGCGAATGTCCCGGTTTTCAAACTCCTTGAAGGCGACCTTTTCCGCCCCCAGCAGGGCGTCGATAAAATCTTCATAGGCCTCGCGGCCCAGTGGCGCATTGAGGTAGTCGGCGCCATCCCCCTTGCCATACCGAGAGGCCCTGAAGAGACGACCCATATCGAGCGAGTCCGCTGCGACGATCGGTGCCACAGCATCAAAAAAGGCCAGCGCCTCGCCACCGAGCTCTTCATTAAGGGCGTGGTGGAGCGCGGGTGAAGTGAGCGGCCCGGTGGCGATGATGGCGGGACCATCGGGCACGGTCACCACCTCGCGTCGATCGACGGTAATCCGCGCGTGCTCCGTAATGGCTGTCGTCACAGCCCGCGCAAAGATGTCCCGGTCGACGGCCAGCGCGCCACCCGCCGGCACCGCAGCCTGCCGAGCGGTGCGCACAATCAAGGAGTCGAGTGCCTCCATCTCGGCCTTCAGGACGCCGACGGCGTTGGTCGGCGCGTCGCCCCGGAGCGAGTTCGAACATACGAGCTCGGCGAGGAGGTTTCCCCCATGAACCGGCGTTGGACGGGTGGGGCGCATTTCGGCGAGCACCACGTCGATGCCGGCCTCCGCCAGCTGCCACGCGGCCTCGCTGCCCGCAAGCCCCCCCCCAACCACGAGCACCCGGGTACCGCTCATTTCGTGTCCCCGGGTTTTCCGTCTCTGGGGGCACGCAATCGTGAATACTGCCCATCCGCGCCACGCGAAATCTCGCCGGCGAGCTCGAGCGCAAGAAGGTCTCCGAGAACCTCACCGACCGCGATTTCGGCCCGGGTAGCGATCTCATCGGCCGTCAGAGCCTCGCCCGCGCCAATGAAGCGCAGCAAGCCTTCATCCGGGGACGATTTGGCCTCGGTGGGCGACTCACAACCGATGGCCTCGAAGAGGTCGCGGGGCGTCAGGAGCGGCCGCGCACCGACCCGCAAAAGGGTGTTCGGGCCGATTGAAAGCGCGGAGAAGATGTTGCCCGGAACCGCCAACACCTCGCGCCCCTCTTCCATGGCGAGCCGCGCGGTGATGAGCGCTCCCGACCGGGCCGCGGCCTCGACCACAACCACCGCCCGGGCAAGACCGGAGAGGATTCTATTGCGCTCGGGGAAGTGATGCTGCCGCGGTGGCGTGCCGGGCGGATACTCTGTGATCAGCGCCCCCTTCGCCGCGAGTTCTTCGGCCAGCTCTCCATGTTCGGGGGGGTAGATCCGGTCGGGGCCCGTGCCCCACACCGCCCAACTCGCCCCCCCGGCGGCGAGGGCCCCGCGGTGTGCCGCCTCATCGACGCCCCGCGCCATGCCCGATACCATCACGACGCCGGCTTTCCCGAGCTCTTCACCAAGCAAGCGCGCGACCTGGAGGCCATACGGGGTCGCCTTGCGCGAACCGACAATGGCGACCGTCGGCAGATCGTTGAGGCGACCACGTACGAAGAGACCCAGGGGCGGGTCGGCGGTGGCCGCGAGCAATCCTGGCCATTGGTCATCGCCGGGGATCAGCCAACGCCATCCTGCCGTCGTGATGCGCTCGACGGTGGTTTTTGCCTCGGCGCGTGCAAGCTTTATCGCCGTATCGAGAAGAGCCCGCGGCGCACCGCTGTCCGTGAGGCTGGCAAAGAGCGGTTCACCTGGCACTTCCGCGACCAGCCGCCGGATTCGGGACCCTCCACCAGCGAGCACCAGACCGAGCCTGAGGAACCGTTCCTCGACGTGATTCATCGCACTCATGGTACCCGCGCCGTTCCGGTTATACTCAGAGCATGGATTTTCGGGTTCTTGGGAGCTTTGGGGGCGACAGTCCCGAGTGCAGGATGACGTCCTTCCTGATTGACGGCCAGGTGGCGGTCGATGCCGGCGCCATCACCCGCGCACTCACCATCTCCGAGCAGCGACAGGTTCGGCATGTGTTGATTACCCATACCCACATGGATCACACAAACACCCTTCCGTTCCTGATCGAGAATTCCTTCGGTTCCAGCAATAAACCGGTGTCGATATTCTGCACCAAGCGGATTCTTGCGGGAATCCGCCGGCACCTCTTCAACAACGACACCTGGCCCGACTTTACCCGGATACCGAACCATATGTACCCATCGGTGAAATTCGAGGAGATCGAGATTGAAACACCCTTCACCATCGACGACCTTCCGGGCGGCCCGCTCGAAGTGACTGCGGTGGAGGTCAACCACATCGTGCCGACGACCGGGCTATTACTCCGTCAGGGGCGATCGAGCGTGATCTTCACCTCGGATACCGGACCGACCTCGCGGATCTGGGAGGTGGCAAATGCCACCGAAGACTTGGCCGCCATCATCACCGAAGTCTCCTTCCCGAATCGGATGCAGGACGTGGCTGATGTCAGCCTCCACTTCACCCCGAAGGCCCTGAGTGCCGAGCTCAAGAAGCTCGAGCGTGACGTCCCCGTCTACCTCTACCATTTCAAGCCGCCATATATCGAGGAGCTCCGCGAGGAGCTGGCTGCGGCCGAGCTGCCGGTGCCGGTAGAAGAGCTCGTACAGGACCGCCTGTATCGGTTCTAACCCGTCACTGCCTGAGGTGACTGGCAACGCCGGCGATCCGCTCCCTGGTTTCGTTTTCGAACCAGCAGTCGAGGAAGGCGGCATCTTCGTCCGGCGCTCCGCGACGCATGGCTTCCCACACCTCGCCGAAGAGAAACCTTTTCGACTCGACAAACGCGCGACGAGGGCGTCCTGCCATCTTGCCGAGTTCGAGTTCGGTCACCGCCATCGTGTCCGCAGCTGCAGCGGTACGGTGCACGATCCCGAGCTCCCGAGCACGGGTGGCGGTACACCCTTCACCGCGAAAAACGAGTTCGTCAAGGGCGGGAGAGCTGAGGCGGGCACGCAGCATCCGGAGGCTGCTGCCGGGAACCGGCACGCCGAGATTGAGCTCCGACAACCCCTGTCTCGCCTGGCCGGTCGCCATCACCCGCAGGTCACAGCAGAGCGAGAGCAGGCAGCCTGCCGCCACCGAGTGGCCGCCGATCGCTGCCGCGGTCGGGCCGGGGTAAGAAAAAAGACCGAGGATCAACGTATTGAAGGTCTGAAGAAACTCGCCGACCTCGTCGCGGTCTGCATCGGCAAGCAGCTTGAGGTCCCAGCCCGGGCAGAAGAGAGTCGAGTGGGAGGAGGCGAGAACAACACATGGCGCTCCTTCGTCGGCTAGCAGGCTGAGATTCTTCCGCAAGGCAGACATGAGCGCCGGATCGAGGGCGTTGGGCCCATGGTCCATCACCAGCCGGTGAATACCTCGGTTCTCTTCATGGACTAGAACATCGTCAGCCATTGGCTTCCTCCCCCATTTGCAGGAATAGATCATGAACCCGCCGATCGCCCGTCAGCTCTGGGTGAAAGGTGGCGGCGAGAACTCTGTCCTGGCGAACCAGCACCGCGTCATCTCCCCAGCTCCCAAGCACGTCAACGGACACCTCGCGCCGTGTGATTCGGGGGGCGCGGATGAAGACCCCCTCCATTCGCGGCGGATCGCCAAGGTCCGGCGCGAGGTCGATCTCGGCGATCGTCGAAAAGACCTGGCGCCCGTACGCGTTGCGTTCGACATCGATCGAAAGAACCGCGAGGCTGGGTTGTGTCGGTACCACTGTCTGGGCGAGGAGAATGACACCCGCACAGGTGGCGAGGACCGCCATCCCCGCTCGGGTCCGCTCTACGATCCGGCGGGAGAGATCTTCGGGCTTCATCAGCCGAAGCATCGCTGACGACTCCCCCCCGGGGATCACCAGCGCCCGAACATCTTCCAGGTCCGCCGCCGTACGAACCGCCCGGACGTCCGCCCCCAGCTCACGGAGCGCGGTCGAGTGTGCCGCCCAATCACCCTGCAGCGCGAGAACGCCAATCGCCTTCAACCCTTACCACCCCCTGCGCGACAGCATTTCCTCCGGGGTCAGCTTTCCGGCCTCGAGGCCGTGCATCGCCTCGCCCAGATCGCGGGAAATCTCAACCAATTTTGCCGGGTCTTGCCAGTGGGTGACCGCCTGGACGATCGCGCGCCCACGAAGCTCGGGGTCGTCGGACTTGAAGACTCCCGACCCCACAAAGACCGACTCCGCACCGAGCATCATGCACAGGGCAGCGTCAGCCGGCGTCGCAACCCCACCAGCAGCAAAGTTGGGCACAGGTAGATGGCCGTTCTCGGCCACCCAGCGGACCAGCGCGAAGGGCGCCTGCAGCTCCTTCGCGTGACTCATCAGTTCGTCTTCTTCGAGAATCGTCAGGGTTCGAATTCCTCGCTGTACCGTGCGAAGATGGCGGACGCCTTCGACGATATCCCCCGAACCCGCCTCGCCCTTGGTGCGGATCAATGCCGCGCCTTCGCCGATCCGTCGCAGGGCTTCACCGAGATTGCGGCAACCACATACGAATGGGACTTTGAACCCGTGCTTCGAAATATGGTTTTCCTCGTCAGCCGGAGTCAGGACTTCGCTCTCGTCGATAAAATCGACCTCGAGCGCTTCGAGAATTCTGGCCTCGGCGATGTGGCCAATGCGGACCTTGGCCATGACCGGGATCGAAACCGTCTGCTGGATTTCGTGGATTTTTTCGATCGATGACATTCGCGCGACGCCACCCTGGACCCGAATGTCAGCCGGCACCCTCTCGAGGGCCATCACCGCCGCCGCACCGGCGTCTTCCGCAATCTTCGCCTGCTCGGCGGTGGTAACGTCCATGATCACGCCGCCCTTGAGCATTTCCGCCAGTCCGACCTTGACGCGGAACTGGGTATCGTTGTGGTCCATAGTCTTCCTCCCTCGGCTCGGCTTCATTGTACACACCAGCGAGCGTTCTTCGGGGCCTGCCTCATTCCACCTCCGTCCGTTGAAGCCGAAGCAGGGCAAAGGCGTTGATCGCTATGTGGGCGGCGGCCGCCGCCGGGTAGCCACCGAATTCGAAAATCAAACCCAAGCCCGCGCCGAGAGCACAGGCGAGAACCGGCCACAGCCAGAGGCGGCGGTCTGGTACGACGTGAAGCGCCGCGAAGAGCAGAGCGGCCGGCAGTAAACCAATGACCGGCTGCAACAGCGCTCGGATCAGCGCCTCCTCGGCCAGACCGGAAAAGACCGCGACGGCGGCGGCATCCGTGACCGACCAGTTCCGCACCATCCGCTGTTGCCATTCCTCGAGATCAGCAAGCGCCGGAAGGCGGCGCAGGGCCCAGAGCACGGCCGCGCAAAGTGAGCCCATGACCACGCCGGTGAACACCCCGGCGGCCAACGACCCGCGGGGTGCGAGGCCGCCGAGCACCCCCTCCGCGCGAAGGGAAAGTCCGATCAGTGCGATGACACCGATCACTCCCTCTTGGTGAATAATGGCGACCGCGGGGATCGCTCTGGGCGAGGGCTCTTCGTGTGGACCCATGTCGTGTTTGGTGGCCAGACTACTCCTGGTTTTCGTCGGAGGGTGGCTCTTCGGCAGGTGGCTCGTCGGCGCCCCTGACCACCTCGTCGACCTCCTCGACCTCGAGGTCTTCATCATCGTCCTCGACGGCCTCGGCTCGCGCGACCGAGACCACGCGGTCGCCCTCATCAAGGCGAATCACACGCACTCCCTGAGCGGCGCGGCCAAAGCGCGAAATCCCGGCGACGTTGGTCCGTATCAGCATCCCGCCCTCGGTAACGACAAGGATCTCGTCCTCTTCCCGGACATAACGGATGGCGGCCACATCCCCGTTCTTCTTGGTCAGCTGGATGAGCTTGATCCCATAACCGCCTCGCCGCTGAAGGCGAAACTCGGAGATCTTGGTGCGCTTGCCGTAACCGAGGTTGGTCACGACCAGGATGTCGTTGTCCTCGGCCGGATCGAAGGCGGCAAACTCCTCGACGAAGTCACCGTCGCGGAGATTGACGCCGCGCACGCCGGCGGTGACCCGACCCATCGACCGCACATCGGTCTCCTCGAAGCGAATGGCCATCCCACGATTCGTGCCCATGAAGACGTGGGTCGCGCCGTCGGTGAGGCGCACCGAGAGGAGATTGTCGCCCTCGTTGATGACCACCGCACGCAGACCGTTGGCCCGGATGTTGGCATATTCACGAAGGGGCGTTCGCTTGACCCTCCCGAGACGGGTCGCAAAAAAGAGGAACGAGTCCTCATGCTCCGAGAAATCCCGCACTGCCAGCAACGCCCGAACGTTCTCATCCGGGGCGAGCTGGAGCAGGTTAACGAGGGCGCGACCACGGGCCGCCGGACCGACGTCGGGGAGCTCGTGAACCTTGCGCACGAAGACCCGCCCGGTCGACGTGAAGAAGAGCATCGTTGCGTGGGTCGAAGCGACAAAGAGCTTCCAGACCTCGTCCTCGTCCTTGATCCCCATGCCACGGCGCCCTCGGCCCCCGCGCCGCTGCGCTCGGTAGGTCGCGGCCGCGGAGCGTTTGACGTACCCGCCCCGGGATACGGTGATCACCATCTCTTCTTCGGCAATAAGATCCTCGATCGAAATTTCGCTCGGGTCCTCGATGATCTCGGATCTCCGCGTGTCGCCATATTTTTTCTTCGCCTCGGCAAGCTCCTCACTGATAATCTCGGACACCATGTTGTCGGATTCGAGGACCGCCTCGAGATGGGCGATGAGCTTGCGCACCTCGGCGTGCTCTTCAATGATCTTGTCTCGCTCGAGCCCGGTCAGGCGCTGCAGACGCATGTCGAGGATCGCCTGCGCCTGTACCTGCGAAAGACCGAACTCCTCCATAAGCCCACCGCGGGCGGCTTCGGGATCGGCCGCACCCCGAATGAGGGCGATTACGGCATCGAGATTGTCGAGAGCAATGACCAGGCCCTCGAGGATATGGACGCGATCGCGGGCGCGGGAGAGATCGTAGGCCGTGCGGCGCATAACCACTTCGCGCCGGTGGTCGAGAAAGTGCTGCAACAGCTCTTTGAGGTTGAAAACTCTGGGCTGGTTATTGATGACCCCAAGGAGATTGATCCCAAACGTGGTCCGCATCTGGGTCAGCTTGTAGAGGTTGTTCTGCACGACCTCGGGTACGGCATCGCGCTTGAGCTCGATCACCACCCGAATGCCGTCCCGGTCGGACTCGTCTCGCAGGTCCGCGATGCCTTCGAGGCGTTTGTTGTGGACCAGGTGCGCGATCTGCTCCACCAGGCGTGCCTTGTTGACCTGGTACGGCAGCTCGCTGACGATGATCGCCGCTCGTTTCTTCTTCTCGGCCTCCCGGATGCGGGTCCGCGCCTGCATGCGCACGATTCCACGGCCGGTGGTGTAGGCGTCGTGGATCCCTTTGCGGCCGAGGATGAACCCCGCGGTTGGGAAGTCGGGCCCGGGCACGAAGTCCATCAGATCTTCGACGCTGAGCTCGGGGTCATTGAGCAGGGCAATCGCCGCTTCAACCGCCTCACAGAGGTTATGGGGGGGAATATTGGTCGCCATCCCGACGGCGATTCCGGAGGACCCATTGACCAGAAGGTTGGGAATGCGAGCCGGGAGAAGGGTTGGCTCGGTCATCGAGCCGTCGTAGTTGGGCGCCCACTCCACCGTATCTTTGGCGATGTCATCGCCGAGGAGCTCCTCCGCCAACCGCGTCAACCGGACTTCGGTGTAACGCATCGCAGCCGGCGAGTCCCCGTCGACCGAGCCGAAGTTGCCCTGGCCGTCGACCAGGGGGTAACGCATTGAAAAGTCCTGGGCCATTCGGACAGCGGTGTCGTAGATCGCCTGGTCGCCGTGCGGATGGTACTTGCCCATGACATCGCCGACGATCCGCGCCGATTTCTTGTACGGCCGCGAGGCGGTGCTGCCTCCCTCCCACATGCCGTAGAGGATCCGTCGGTGCACCGGCTTCAAACCGTCGCGCACATCGGGCAGCGCGCGACCGATGATGACGGACATCGCGTAATCGAGGTAGGATTTTTTGAGCTCTTCCTCGATGGTCACGGGCACACGGTCGGTGCGCGACGGAGACGACTGGTCGGCCATTTAGATGTCCAGGTTCCGGGCCTCGAGCGCATTGGCCTCGATAAAGTTGCGGCGGGGCTCGACGGCATCTCCCATCAGAATCGTAAAGAGCTCGTCGGCGCGGGCGGCGTCCTCGACCGTCACCTGGAGGAGGCGCCGGGTGTCAGGATCCATTGTGGTTTCCCAAAGCTGGCGGGGGTTCATTTCACCCAGGCCCTTGTATCGTTGGATGTTGAGGCCTTTTTTCGCGACCTCGTAGACGCGGCCGACGAGCTCACGGAGGCTCCCAAGGGTCTCGCGGTCCCCGTTGCGGTCGAGGTGAAAGGGTCCTACGCGGAGCTCCGCGACCTGCGTCAACTGATTACGGGCACGGCGGAAATGACCACTCGCCCCAAGGAGTTGGCCGAGGCGCACCTCGCGGCCGCGACCGTTGACGCCTACTCGGCAGATGACCTCCGGCACGCCGTGCTCTTCATCGAGCTCGACCCGGGTTTCTTCGTAGCCGAGTTCGAGGAGCTCGGATGCCAGCGCTTCCGCAAAACCATCTCCACTCGCGCCACCCTCCCATCGCGCTTCGGTGTCGAGTGCCGCCAGGACGAGATCCTGCGGCCATCCGCGACGATCGAGGTGCTCGAGGCTCTGATTCCAGTCCTGGGCGGCGAGGATGGCCCTTCGCAGCTCACGGCCGGCAACCTCATTACCGGTCGTGCCGATCACCAACCGGAATTCGTCCTCGACGCGGTCGAGCAGGAAACGCGAGAGGTCGCCGTCATCGCCGAGATAGATCTCCTTTTTCTTCCGGCTCACCTTATAAAGCGGCGGCTGGGCGATATAGAGATGGCCGCGCTCTACCAACTCTTCCATCTGTCGATAGAAGAAGGTCAAGAGAAGGGTCCGGATGTGCGACCCATCGACATCGGCGTCGGTCATGATAATGATCTTGTGGTAACGGACCTTGAGGGGATCGAATTCGTCTTTGCCGATGCCGGTGCCGAGGCACTGGATCAGGGCGCGAATCTCCTCCGACCCCAGCATGCGGTCGAAGCGCGCTTTTTCGACATTGAGGATCTTCCCGCGCAACGGCAGGATGGCCTGAAAAAGGCGGTTCCGCCCCTGCTTGGCGGATCCTCCCGCGGAATCCCCCTCGACGATGAAGATCTCGGAGAGCTCTGGATCGCGCTCCGAGCAGTCGGCGAGCTTCCCCGGTAATGCAGTGGTCTCGAGGGCGCTCTTGCGGCGAGTGAGCTCGCGCGCGTTGCGCGCCGCCTCGCGGGCGCGAGCGGCATCGAGACACTTGGAGACGATGCCTTTGGCAACCGCCGGATGCTCCTCAAAGAAGGTGGCGAGGCGGCCATTGATCACCGACTCCACCCAGCCCTTGACGTTTGACGAGACCAGCTTGTCCTTGGTCTGACTCGAGAACCGCGGCTCGTGAACGCGAACCGCGATGATCGCCGTCAGCCCCTCCCGCACGTCTTCGCCCGAGAAGTTCTCTTTGAGACCCTTGAGGAGATTCTGGCTGTGGGCGTAGGCGTTGATGGTGCGCGTGAGGGCGGCTCGGAAGCCCGATAAGTGGGCGCCGCCATCGCGGTTGTAAACGGTGTTGGTGAAGGCGAGGACGTTCTCGTTATATCCGTCGTGCCACTGCAGCGCGACCTCGACATCCTCGCCCTCGTCATTGGTTTCGGTGAGATAAACGGGCTCCTCGTGCAAGGGCGACTTCGCTCGGTTGAGGTAGCGGGTGAATTCTCGCAGCCCTCCCTCGAAATGGAACTCCTCCTCCCGGTCGCTGATCTCGTCGGAAAACTTGATGTTGACGCCGGAGTTGAGAAAGGCAAGCTCGCGGAGATGGCGGACAAGCAGGTCCGGATGGAACTCGAGGACCGAGAAGATCTCAGCGTCCGGCTTGAAGCTGATGATGGTCCCGGTACGTCGGGTCGTGCCGATCGCTGTGAGCGAATCCTTCGGCACGCCGCGGTGGAAAGTCTGCTCCCACACTTTGCCGTCACGGTGAATCTCGACCCGCAACCATTCGGCAAGGAAGTTGACGACGCTGACGCCGACGCCGTGGAGGCCGCCGGAGACCTTGTAGGAGTTGTTGTCAAACTTCCCTCCCGCGTGCAGCTCGGTCATGATGACCTCGGCGGCCGGGCGCCCGGTTTCACGGTGGGTATCGACCGGGATCCCGCGGCCATCGTCGGTCACGGTCACTGTCTGGTCGGCATGTACCGTTACAGCAATCTGGGAGCAATGTCCGGCCTGTGCCTCGTCGATAGCGTTGTCCACCACCTCCCAAACCATGTGATGGAGACCGGAAACATCATCAACGTCGCCGATATACATCCCGGGGCGTTTGCGCACCGCATCCCGGCCCTTGAGGACCTTGATGTTTTCGGCGGTGTATTCGTCAGTCATCGTTTGCGGCCTCCTGAGACACGCAGGTGCCGTTTTCGAGCCTTAGGCAAAATCCTCGAGGACCCGCCAGCTCCGCCACCCGCTCACTCGTGCTGGAGAGAAATAGCTGTCGTTCGTTACCGAGACGTTGAACCAAGAGCGTCAGCGCGGAGCCGTCCAACTCGGCGTCCACATCGTCAACGATTACGGGAAAATGTTCGTTTCGCTCCTTTTCCACTTGGGCGAGCGAGGCGAGCCTGAGCGCCGCAGCCACCCCCTTGGTCTGTCCCGAACTGAGTACATATCGGACGCTCCGGCCGTCGGTATTCAAGCTCAGATCATGGCGGTGTGGACCGTCCACGGTGAACCCCATCTGGCGGTCCCGCGTCCGCGTCTCATTATA
>Ga0255052_10002968_pt1 | contig 11976 bp, 7 predicted proteins | sample JV7_2_21_MG_FD_188632 | JGI IMG/M metagenome (GOLD analysis project Ga0255052, IMG submission 188632) | Seawater microbial communities from Jervis Inlet, British Columbia, Canada - JV7_2_21 | ecosystem: Environmental > Aquatic > Marine > Inlet | place: Canada: British Columbia | collected... | reverse complement strand
CAGACAAGAAAGACCCAGACAATCGAGCTCGAGCGTGACCGGAGCGAGCCGGTGCCGGCCTCGACGAACAATGGCACGCCAGACAAGAAATCGGCAGCCGCCAGCCCGGTAAAGACTCAGATTGCCGAGAACACGACCGCGCCTGCAAAGAGCCAGGCAAAGCCAGCCGATGGCAAAGCGCCCACCGTATCGCCGACCGGTATGTGGGCGGTACAACTCGGGAGTTTCTCGAATCAGGCCAATGCCGAACGACTGGCGGCAGATCTCAGGAAGAAAGGCTACGCGGCCTTTCTGAGTCAGCTCGAGACGAGCTCCGGGGCATTGCACCGGGTCAGAATCGGCCCGCAGAAAAACCGCGACAGTGCCGAGGCGATAGCCGCCAGGTTGAATTCGGCCGGTCACAAGGGTCAGGTGGTGACCCACCCATGACCACTGACAGGCAATAAAAGTATTCGGATGAGCCCTATCTGTCTTCTGATAGAATTCCGCCAAACACCAAACCGGAACTGTGCCGGCCAAGAGAAAAAAACAGATTCCTGATGCCGATCGCCGACATAGTCATAGCCGTTGCTATCGCGATATCAATCGTCGTCGGCGTCATTCGCGGATTCGTCAAGGAAGCAATTTCCATCACGACTTTGCTGATCGCGATCTGGGCGGCACTGCATTTTGGCCATGCCGTCGGTGGCATCTCCGACAGCTGGCTGAGTTCGGAGGAGCTTCAGATCTGGTTCGGCCGCATTCTGATTTTCATCGTGATTCTGGCCATAGGGGGATTACTCGGCTGGAGTCTCTCGAAGATCATTCGCATGTCGGCTCTGAGCGGAACGGACCGGATTTTCGGCGCGTTTTTCGGTTTTTGCCGAGGCGTTGTACTTATCGCCGTTTTTGTTCTCGGCGGACAGTTCGCGGGCTTCGATAACGACAGCTGGTGGATGAAATCCAGACTGATACCATACGGTAGCTACATGGCCGACTGGATACGCGTAATGGCGCCTAAAGGTGTCGATCTAATGAAATCGGATGAACTGCCAGACGACGTGGCGAGAATATCCGGAATGAAACCTTGAAGGAGCACTAGGGCATGTGCGGTATTGTCGGCATCCTGGGCAAGAAGCCTGTCAATCAGGCAATCTACGATGCACTGACCATATTGCAGCATCGTGGTCAGGATGCCGCGGGCATCGTCACCTACGATGACGACGGTCTCCATGTCAGAAAGAGCAATGGCCTCGTACGCGACGTATTCCATACGAGGCACATGATGCAACTGACCGGCAATATCGGGATCGGCCATATCCGCTATCCGACCGCAGGCGGTTCGCAGCGCTTCGAAGCGCAACCCTTTTACGTCAATTCGCCATACGGCATTTGCCTGGCCCACAACGGCAATCTGACGAACTACGACGAACTGGCCGAGCTCCTGACCCGCCAGGACCGCCGCCACCTGAACACGGGCTCGGATTCGGAAGTCCTGCTAAATGTATTCGCCCACGAACTCCAGAATACGGCGAACGGCCGGCCTGCGCCGGAGCAGATATTCGAAGCCGTTGAAGCCGTGCACCGGCGCTGCCGCGGTGGCTACGCCGCCGTCGCAATGATCGTCGGTCACGGCATCGTTGCGTTCCGAGATCCGAACGGTATCCGACCGCTGGTAGTCGGCGAGAGACAGACTGATGCCGGCGCCGAGTACATGGTGGCTTCGGAGAGCGTGGCGTTGAATGTCCTCCAATTCAGCAAGTTTCGGGACATTCGACCCGGGGAAGCGATCTTTATCGACAATGACGGTAACTTCCACAGTCACCGTTACAGCGGCAAGACCAACTACTCGCCTTGCATATTCGAGTACGTCTATTTCGCCCGGCCGGACTCGGTTATCGACAAGCTGTCTGTTTATAAAGCAAGACTGCGCATGGGGCAGGAACTGGCGGGCAAGATTGTGCGCGAGTGGCCCGACCACGACATCGACGTCGTCATACCCATTCCCGATACGAGCCGGACGTCTGCTGTGCCCGTCGCCTATCACCTCGGCGTGAAATACCGAGAAGGATTCGTCAAGAATCGATACATTGGCAGAACGTTCATCATGCCCGGCCAGGACGAGCGCAGGAAATCCGTCCGGCGCAAGCTCAATGCAATCGAGCTCGAATTTCGCAACAAGAATGTGCTGCTGGTCGATGACTCGATCGTTCGCGGCACGACCTCGCAACAGATCATCAGGCTTGCCCGCGAAGCCGGCGCGCGAAAAGTGTATTTTGCATCTGCGGCCCCGCCGGTTCGTTACCCAAACGTCTATGGCATTGATATGCCGGCCGCATCCGAGCTCATTGCAAACGGGCGGGACGTTAAAGAGATACAGGAGATAATCGGCGCCGACCGCCTCGTCTACCAGGACCTGCACGGCCTGATTCGTTCCGTCCGCCACGACAATTCCGACATCACGGAGTTCGATACTTCCTGTTTCTCGGGCGAGTACGTGACCGGTGATGTCACCAAGGAGTATCTATCGGAGCTGGAACAGATTCGCAACGACCATGCCAAGACGCTGCGCGATGCGCGTCAGAGTGGTCTTGGCAACCTGGATATCATCGAAGGTGACGATCACGACGAAAGCGCGGCGGCAGACGATGAGTCCATGAGTGACCCCGGCACTGCCGTCGGCATGTAGTCGACCTGCCGTAAGGAAAAAAATCCTGTAAAATCAGTGCCATGAGCATCAGGGTCATGATCATTGACGGACAGGCTGCGTTCCGCAAACTGCTCAAGCATCACATCACGACACATTGGCCTGATGCCATCCTTTCTGACTACGATCCCATAGTGAGCGGGCAACTCCCGGACGAGTTTTCCGGCGCCGGCAACGACATCGTCTTGCTCGGCGATGAGCTCGGAAACGAGCACAGCAAGAAAAGAGGCCTCGAGACACTCAGGAAATTCCTGAAGACAAGGGGATTTCCGCCGGTCGTGTATTTCAGTACCAGCGGCACACGCGAGGAGAAGACAGAAGCAAACCGACTCGGCGCCGATGGTTTTTTTGAACGGAACAATATTAATCACGATGCTCTGATCATCGCGCTCGGCCGTATCCTCGTGGATCGACGCCGATTCTCTTCAACCGACTCATTGTTTGTCGGTGACCTTGCGACCGGCATGCACCCGCTGGTCAAAGGCTACCGCTTCATCGAAAAGCTCGCGGTCAGCGAGCACTCCGCGGTCTATCTGGCCGAGAAGGAATCAGAGGGTATCAACGTAATTTTGAAAGTGTTGCGTCAGGTGCCCGACTTTTCCGACGGCATCGGCGCATTCGATCGCTTCCTGCAGGAGTACGAGTTAATCGCCGAACTCGAGCACCCCAACATCGTCAGAATCTACGATCTCGGTGTCAGCGATGATCATGCGCATATCGCGATGGAATACCTTCCGGGCGGCGACCTCAAGCGAAAAATTCACGATGGCATCCGTGAGAAGGATGCCGTGGATTACATCCAGCAAATCGGTAGCGCACTGGCAAAAGTTCACAAGGTGGGTGTGCTCCACCGCGATCTGAAGCCAGGCAACATCATGTTGCGCGATGACGGCAGCATTGCCTTGATCGACTTCGGACTGGCCAAGCGCATGCGCCTGAAACTGGAAATGACCGATCATGGAGAGATTTTCGGAACTCCCTACTACATGAGTCCGGAGCAGGGACACGCGAACAAAGTCGATGCCAGAAGCGACATCTACAGCCTGGGCGTCATCTTCTACGAGATGCTCACCGGCGAAAAACCCTACCTCGCAGATAACGCCATGGGCATCATATACAAGCACAGCAATGCGCCGATTCCCTTGTTGTCGGCGCGATTGGCGAAATACCAGGCGATCATAAACCTGATGCTTGCGAAGAAGCCGGAAGACAGAATGCAGACCGCCAACGAGATATCCGAATGGCTCTGATTCACGACTTACCCGAAGCGATCGCAACTTTTTTCGACACGGCAACGCCGCGGGAGTGGATTGACGAGGCAGTAAATCGCCTGCCGGAGTTGCTGCTGGACCATGCAAATTGCGAGCTGAAGGCCGCGTCTACCGCACTCGGGTTTATTTATCGCTACTCGGATCGCACAGCGCTGTCTCATCAGATGTCGAGACTCGCGCGCGAGGAACTTCGTCATTTCGAGCAGGCCAGGAAACTCATGGATGAGATGGATATTCCATTCGAGCGGGTTTCGGCTTCGCGGTATGCAGGCAATCTGAGGCAAGCAGTAAGACGAGATGAGCCGGAACATCTCCTCGACATGTTGCTCGTTGGCGCGCTCATCGAAGCAAGGTCCTGCGAACGATTCGCCGCACTCGTTCCGCATCTGCCAGAGCACTTAAGCAATTTCTATGCAGGCCTACTCGCTTCCGAGGCACGACATTTCGAGCATTATCTGGAATTTGCGCGGAGTGAGGTCGATGTCAGCGATCAGGGCTTCGATCGCCGCCTCGAGGAACTGAAGCTCCTGGAAGCAAAACTGATCTCGGAACCTGACGATCAATTCCGCTTTCACAGCGGCAAGCCCAGTCCGCCCAACATTGATAATCGTGGCATGTCGGCTGGTGCGGACTGACATCTATTGACTGAGTCAATTCCAGGTGTGACGTATCAATCGTCGTACATGACCCGCGCAGCTTTCTTGATCACGATCGGAACACGCGGCACATCACTCTTGAACCTTCCGCCGGGGCCGGTCTGAACGGCCGCTATTTTGTCAACCACATCCATTCCCTCAATCACATAGCCAAAGACGGCATATCCCCAGCTATTCGGATTCGGATCCAGGCGAGAGTTGTCGGCGACATTGATAAAAAATTGTGCGGCGGCCGAATGTGGATCGCCCGTTCTCGCCATCGCAATAGTGCCGTAGGCATTGCTCATGCCGTTGCCGGATTCGTTCGGAATCGTATTCTCGGGCTTCCTGTCTTTCAGATCAGGCGTATAACCGCCACCCTGAATCATGAAATTCGGCATGACGCGATGAAATACCGTGCCATCGAAATGTCCGCTATCGACGAGCGACAGGAAATTTCGAACCGTAATCGGGGCGCGATTGCCCTCGAGTTCCAGGACAATTTTGCCCTCCGTCGTCTCGAAATAGACATGCGGATGGGCCGGAATCTCATCCTCGGCCAAGACCGAACTCAGGGCGGAAAACAGAAGCAGGATCAATGTCGTATTTTTCATTTCACTCCAATAGAAGATGTCCTTTGATCGCCCTATTAGACCAAAATTGACTGCATTATGGGGCCCCCGTATGATCGTGCCCCGCCAGGACAGGGCAAGTCCTGGCTTGGCTGAAATTGGATCTGGCAGCGGGGCATGGCGCAGTCTGGTAGCGCATCTGCTTTGGGAGCAGAGGGTCGGGGGTTCAAATCCCTCTGCCCCGACCAACTGTTTGTTCCAGAAAAATTGTTAGTTAGGAGAATGCCTATAAATTGTTGCGCCCGTAGCTCAACCGGATAGAGCATCGGCCTTTAAGTGAGGAGCCTGCATCGGGAAACAGAACCGATGCAGTGGACTGCACTGTAACGGGGAACCCTTAACAGGTAATGCTGATGGCAATCCCGTGGAAACCTGCGGTTGACCCATCCGATGGTATGCACTGCGCTCATGAACGGGGCGCATCACACCAAGGAGAAGGGCGACCTGGGGGTCTTGAAGGCTCAGGTCGATTTGTTCGAGCAAGGATTCACGATTCTTACGCCCCAGACCGAACAAAGTCCGTTCGATTTAGCGGCTTACAGAAATGGTGAATTCCGTCGGGTACAGGTGAAGTATCGAACAGTCGATAAATACGGAAAAATAGATGTAAAGTTTTCTACGTGTTGGAACGATAAACACGGGACTCACATAGTACCGATCGACAAACGCGAAGTTGATCTTTATTGCATTTATTGTCCCGATACCGATGAGTGCTATTACCTGGATCCGAGCAGATTTAATTCGAATGCATCGCTGAGGGTAAAGACACCCAAGAATAGTCAGTCAAAGCGAGTAAATTTCGCGGCCGACTTTCGCAGGGCTCCGTAGAGACTATACGTGCGGCGCCTGAGATGGCGAAGAGATAGTCCAGACCACAAACTCAGAGTTCTGAGGCCGTGAAAACGGTAGTTGGTAAGCTAAGCCGAGGGTTGCAGGTTCGAGTCCTGCCGGGCGCGCCAGGTTTTCGATTAGAATAGTCTGTAAGCAGAACAATGGTGGGCGTAGCTCAGTTGGTAGAGCCCCGGGTTGTGATCCCGGTCGTCGTGGGTTCGAGTCCCATCGTCCACCCCAATTCGCCCACGGCGAATTGAAGAATGCAATCGCTCGGTGCGAATTGATCTTCAGTGATTAGACAAAAAGACGGGTGCGAAGCACCTAGAAAAGTATGGGGCCTCTAGCTCAATCAGGCAGAGCAACGGACTCTTAATCCGCAGGTTCGGGGTTCGATTCCCCGGGGGCCCACCATTTTTCCGATTTCCTGAACGAATGCCGGTTCATTAGGGTATGGACTTGATTGCGGGATTTGAGTAGTCACTTTCGGCGCCTGCGGCATTTATCGCGGTGGTAACAAACTCGTAAGTACCTGGTACAAGATTTTCGATGACGTATGCACTAATGCCAGGATTGTCTATCGTGACAGTATTCGGATAATTGCCTTGCGCCGTGCCCCAGTAAATTTTGTAGCCCGCGAGGTCGGTTAATGGCGAACCATCAGCATTTTCGGTCGGCGGTATCCAGGTAAGAGTAGCTGAGCCTAGCGCGATTGATTCGACTGATATGTCAAACGGCCGCAGGCTCATACTATCCCTGCCATCTGAAGCTGTGATCACTATGCCGCCGTGTATGCCGACATCGCCTGCATCAGGCGTACCGAAGAGCCGACCATTCGTTGGGTCAAAGTTCGCCCAACGCGGCAAAGCGGAAACGCTGAATGTAATCGGATCGCCATCGGGGTCCGACGAAGTAGGAGTAAAATCGTAGACATTACCGGCAACAACAGAAATTGTGGGGCTGCCCGAGATTTGCGGTGGAGAATTCGCCGTCACGACCGTGATCGAAAATGGTGCATGACTTGCTGTTTGCTGGCCATCCGTGACGGCAATGACGATGTTGCCGTAGGATCCTTCGTCTTCAACGCCCGGCGTGCCTGTCAGGCTTCCACTAGAGCTTGAAAATCCAGCCCAGACTGGCCTGTTATTAATACTAAATGTTAGCGTGTCTCCGTCTGCGTCATTAGTCGTCGGCGTGAAATCATAAGGACTTCCAGCAGTTACCATCGCTTGTGCGCTTCCCGAGATCGTCGGCGGCGAGTTGGTGGCAAGTTGCTCTACCGTGATCGAAAACGCTGTCATGGAGGTGTTGTATTGACCATCTGACACACTGATGACGATCGAGGAGTTAGGTCCAATGTCGGCAGCGCCCGGAGTACCGGACAAGCTGCCAGACAAAGAGTCGAAATTCGCCCAGATCGGTTTTCCGGAAATCGAAAATGCAAGCGCATCACCGTCTGGATCGTCTGCAACTGGCTCAAAACCATAGACGGCACCAACTGATACGATTGTCGCGGGCGACCCTTGAATGGTCGGGGCGCCGTTTTCGGGAGATACGGCGCCGCCGGTTCGAGCCGTGTCATTCACAGTATCCAAAGTCGAACTATCGCCCGCGGCGACAGCAAGCAACACGTTGTCCAGCAGTTGGCTGGCATTTTGAGGCAGGACGGATATAGCTGCCGACGGCAACATGCCAGGCTGTAAGTTCGAAACCGCATATCTTAGTTCCGTCATCTCGGATGATGGCGAGATCTGCTCGGCAGCGATTACACCGATACGTGCTTGCCGAATTACGTTCTCGGTTGCTGCGAGCTCCGCTAATGTTAGTTGTGGTACACCAGCGATTACGTTTTCAATGGCTGAAGTCATCAGAGTCGTTGCGTCCGAGCCATTGACATGCAGCTGGTTGCGCATCGACTCAATCGCAGTTTGTGCCGCAGCAATCGTCGATACGGCGGCAATGCGTTCATCTGCACGCGCCCCCCCAATGCCGTCTACAACCGAGTCTGTCAAATCTGAACCAAGCGATTGGACGACAGTATCACCTGTCGCTGGTTGGCCAACGGCGAGTAATGCGTCCCGAGTGCGTCGAATAGTTTCACCGAGCGTCTCCGATGCCTTGACGATTTCAGTAATGTTTGTTGCATTGATTTTGGCGCTCATTGGGCTTGTCGACACAAGCGTGTCAAGACCGCTGTTGAGCTGGACGACAGCGATTTCCAGCGCGTCCTTGATGTTGCTGGCGTTTCGCCCACCAGGCATCTCACCCGCTGTTTCCAGTGCGATCGTCGTAAACGGGTTAATGTTAGCTACGGTCTTTTTGCCGGGAGCGAGAACCGCGCTGGACAACTTAAAATCTGGCGCCAGGAACGTGACCATATCAGTGCCATCGTTTGCTTCTAATGTCAGCGGGTAATATTTGCCTTTGGTTTTGAAGGATATGTTGTAGTTGGCGGCAAAGTCACTTTCCAGATCGGCCAGAAGCTCGCCATCGTTGCGCAATACGCGTATTTTAGCGCCCACGACCGGGCCATCTCCGACGCTACCGCTCAATTCGTTCGCTGTTTCCAGACCGACGCCGGCCTCTTCGATACTTTCCTCCATGAAGCAGCCACTCAAAATGAGTCCCGCTCCGATCCAGCATACTGTGTTGCGAACATGCGAGTAACGTCGCAATTCCTGCATTGTCTTGCTCCTGCCTTATTAGACGGGGCAATCCAATCGACCGACGACTCTGTCGCGGGGTTATTCGGCGGGACTTTACAATGACCTGCGGAGTTTGCAGTGAAGCATAGACGAGCGCCTTACTTCGAACGGTGACGTCGTAGTCTCTATACTGGCAACCCCGCTGTCATAGGCTTGCGCCCTAAGACCGGTAGCTTTGCGTCCCAACCTTTCGATTGGTTTGCCCTTTTCAGTTGTTAAGAATATATGCCTGTTCCAGGTCCTTCCTGATGATCTGGATGGTCAACGAAGTCCGAGGATAGCACCATCTGCAATTTTGTGAACCTGTCGCTATGTTGCGACGCGCTAGACATATCGCAAGCATGCATCAGCACATCAGATCTGACATTTACATCGGAGCACGATACAAAAAAACGCAGCGTATTATGTGTACAGCACGATTATTGTCACGTCCAAGCGTGGGAATTTTTTACTACCGATCTTTCTGGGCCCTTGCCGTACTATGTATTCGAAATAGATGAATCGATACGAATAATATCGTTAACAATCTCGCTTGGTAGATCGTCAACGTCGACGCATCAAGACAAGTAAATGAGGCGGTAATTCATAGAGTCGGGCCTCGATTTCCCGGCGGCCACCACTTTTCCGATCGCGATTCTGCGGTCACTAAAACCACTCTGAATCGCCCGCAAGTATGGGTAATTTTCCAATGTTGTGAAGTGGATCACACTGTGGTGCGGAACAGCCTTCCCAAGCGGCATCTCGTTCACATAATAAATTCCACTAACTCTTTAATATTTCGAAAGTAATCGTGTCTCGCGAGGGATACGTGAACCCCGGTTTTTTGTACTTTTTGATATATGAGAAACAGAGCGACCATATTGATCTTGATTGACACAAATCGAAGTAGCTGGTCAGGCGCCGCAATGGCGCCGATGTTCCTCATGTTGAGTTCTGGTGTAACGGATGTATGCCTTGTGCTGTGTCGTGACCTGCTAATTGGATCGCGCCGCCTGGCGGCAATCGCTATTTCGTTCGTGTTTTGTCTTGGTCTTAACATTGACGTCGAAGCGGCAACATTCGTTGTTAATGCAACCGGCGACTCATCAGACGCGGCGCCCGGTAATGGCTCCTGTAATACTGGCGGGACTAACTCACAGGGGGCCGCCGAATGCACATTGAGAGCCGCCGTTGAAGAAGCCAATGCTTTCGCCGGTGGCGACACCATCAACTTCAACATGCCAGTGACGGAGCCCGGTTATTCTGCCGCACCACTTTCCTACACCACGCAACCTGCAACTGCTCTTCCCACAATTTCTACCTTGGTCGTGATTGACGGAAGTTCGCAACCCGATTTTCCGGGAATGCCAATCGTTGTGTTGGACGGCATCTCCGCGGGCGCTGGTGTTCACGGACTGCAACTCGCAAACGGTAGCGACGGTAGTACGATCCGCGGTCTGCAAATCATCCGGTTCTCAGCGAACGGTTTGGAGATACAGTTCAGCGCCGACGGACTAACGGTTTCCGGCAACTGGATTGGTTCCGATGGCAGTGGCGCATCTGCTCCCGGCAACGGTAACAACGGCATCAACATGCTGGCTGCTAACGCGACAATTGGCGGAACTGGTGCTTTCGATCGAAACGTCATCAATAACAACGGCAACGAAGGTATTAACCTCACCGGCGGCGGAGCTACAGGCAACTCCATTCTCGGTAACTACATTGGGCTGGAATCCGACGGAACCAGCGGTTCGGGTAATGGCGACGTAGGCATTGCGCTGTTAACGGGGGCTACGGGTAACACGATTGGCGGATTCTCTGTTGCGGCACGTAATGTTATTTCGATGAATTTCGAAGGAATCGAAATCAACACCGCGAATAATATTGTCGTCGGCAACTACATCGGCGCGGATGCGAGTGGCACACTGGACCGCGGCAACCGAAGTGATGATGGCGTCGAGATACAGGGTGGCGGAAACAACAACACGATCGGTGGCACTGCGGCTGGCGCTAGCAATCTTATCGCGTTCAATCAGCTCCACGGGATCAATGTGGCTGCTGGTACCGGTAACCGCATACTTGGCAACAGCATTCATTCTAACGATCAGCTTGGCATCGATCTTGGCAACGATGGGGTGACCGCGAACGATGGCGACGATGTGGACAGCGGCCCGAACGATCTCCTGAATTTTCCGATGATCACATCCGTGACGCATAGCGGTGGCAACCTGACTGTCGATTTCGTCATGGAAATCCCACCTGGCGACTATCGCGTAGAGTTCTTCATCAATCCCACAGGTGCAGATCCGTCCGGCAATGGTGAGGGGCAGACATACGCGGACAGCATTACAGTTTCGGACGGCGGCGGCGGACCGCAAAACTTCAGTCATTCTTTCCCGGGGGCTGTCGGTGACATTGTCAGCCCGACCACAACCCAGGAGTTCGCAGGCCCGACATATGGTTCGACATCCGAGTTCGGCCCTGCAATGACAGCGCTGCCTGCCGGGGACTGTCCCGGAGGGCAGGTCAGGAACACTGACGATTCCGGAAGCCGTTCACTGCGTGAGTGCATCCTGTTCGCCAACGTCAATCCGGGCACGACGATTACGTTCGATATTTCCGGCGCGGGAAATCGGAGTGCGGGCGCTGATAGCTGGTTCGCCATATCGCCAGTCACACTACTCCCCACTATCACCGCTGCCGGCACGATCATCGACGGAATGACACAAACGACTAATCGGGGAGACAGTAACAGCCTCGGACCGGAGATCGAAATCGACGGTGTCGGTGCAGGCGTCAATGCCAATGGGCTGGTCATCGGCACAACGGCCAATGGATCCGATATTCGAGGTCTGGCGATCGGAAACTTTTCGGACAATGGCATCCTGGTTCAAGGTGCAAATAATGTCATCGCCGGGAACTACTTGGGACTGAGCGCGGACGGCACAACGGTCGCCGCCAACAATACTAACGACGTGACATATCAAGGCGGCATTCGTGTCGAATCGGCGAACAACACGATTGGTGGAAACACACCGGCAGACCGCAATGTCATCTCGGGTAATTTCTTTGCCGGTGTTGAACTATTCGGTGCAGCCGCCACCGGCAACCAGATAGATGGCAATTACATCGGCGTCGACGCGACCGGCACCATAGACCGTGGTAATTCCCAGGAGGGAATCGATCTCGAACTCTCGGGAAGCAACCAGATTGGTGGTCCTACTGCCGCTGAACGAA
>Ga0255052_10002967_pt1 | contig 11978 bp, 11 predicted proteins | sample JV7_2_21_MG_FD_188632 | JGI IMG/M metagenome (GOLD analysis project Ga0255052, IMG submission 188632) | Seawater microbial communities from Jervis Inlet, British Columbia, Canada - JV7_2_21 | ecosystem: Environmental > Aquatic > Marine > Inlet | place: Canada: British Columbia | collected... | reverse complement strand
TCATGCGGGAAGGACCCCATGTCGCAGGAGCCTTGCACATTGTTCTGGCCACGCAGCGGGTTCACGCCAACACCGGTAAAGCCGATGTTGCCCGTGGCCATTGCGAGATTCGCCATGCCCATGACCATCGTCGAGCCTTGGCTGTGCTCGGACACGCCAAGCCCGTAGTAGATGGCTGACTTATCGGCACCGCCGTAAAGTCTTGCCGCGCCATAAATGATGTCTGCCGGCACGCCCGAAATCTTCGCGACCTCCTCGGGTGAATTCTCCGGCTTGAGCATGCATGCTTTCCAGGCTTCGAACGACTCGGTGTCACATCGCTCCGCAACATACTCCTGATCAACAAAACCCTCGGTGATGGCGACATGCGCAAATGCGTTGATGATCGGCACGTTCGTGCCCGGTAACAACGGCAAATGATAGTCCGCCTTTATGTGCGGTGAACGTACGAGACCGATCTCGCGCGGGTCGATGACGATCAACTTCGCGCCCTGGCGAAGCCGTTGTTTCATCTGAGACGCAAAGACAGGATGACCTTCAGTCGGATTGGCTCCAATCACTGTGATGACGTCTGCGTCCATGACGCTATCGAATAATTGAGTGCCGGCCGACGTTCCGAGCGTTTGCTTCAGCCCGTAACCCGTGGGCGAATGGCAAACACGCGCGCAGGTGTCTACGTTATTGTTGCCGAAGGCCGCACGGACGAGTTTTTGCACCAGCCAGACTTCCTCATTCGTGCAGCGCGAGGACGTTATGCCGCCGATTGATTTGCGGCCGTATTTCTCTTGAATCTCTTTGAATCGCCTGGCTGCAAAACCGATCGCTTCGTCCCAAGTGACTTTTCGCCAGGGGTCGCTGGTGTTGTCGCGGATCATCGGATCAAGAACGCGGTCTTTGTGCGTGGAATAACCCCAGGCAAAGCGGCCTTTGACGCAACTGTGCCCATGGTTGGCCTCGCCGTCTTTGTACGGCGTCATCCTGACAACCTGATCACCTTTCATTTCGGCCTTGAAGGAACAGCCAACGCCGCAATAAGCGCAGGTAGTTATGACGCTATGCTCCGGCAGACCGTGATCGATGATGGACTTCTCCATCAGCGTTGCAGTTGGGCATACCTGAATACAGGCGCCGCAGGAAACGCACTCCGATTCGAGAAAAGTCTCGCCGACGCTCGCTGCGACCTTCGAATCAAAACCTCGCCCTTCGATCGTCAGTGCGAATGTTCCTTGCACCTCGTCGCAGGCACGGACGCAGCGTGAGCACACGATGCACTTGCTCGGGTCAAACGAGAAATACGGGTTACTGTCATCAACCGGTGCGTCGAGGTGATTCGCACCGTGCATTCCGTAGCGCACCTCCCGCAAACCAACTGCACCTGCCATATCCTGTAATTCACAGTCGCCATTCGCAGAACAGGTCAGGCAATCGAGCGGGTGATCGGAAATGTATAGCTCCATCACGTTGCGGCGGAGCCGGGCCACCTGATCTGTCTGAGTGCGGATCTTCATGTCGGGTTCGACCGGGGTCGTGCACGATGCCGGGTATCCCTTGCGACCTTCGACCTCGACGACGCACATGCGACAGGAGCCAAATGGTTTCAGGCTGTCGGTTGCACATAATCTGGGAATCTCTACGCCGAATTCGCGGGCCGCCCGCAGTATCGTTGTACCTGCCTGCACCGTCGCCGGCAGACCGTCTATTTCGATGTCTACCGTGTCCTCGAGGGGACTCTCCGGCGTTCCATAGTCTATCTCTTTGATCAGACTCAATTTTCTGCTCCTGGGGGACGTGTAAAGTCCTCGCGAAAGTATTTTACCGCACTGCGAACCGGAAACGGAGTCATTCCCCCCATCGCGCAGAGCGAACCCTCCTCCAATGTGTCGCAGAGTTCACGAAGAAGCTCAAAATTCGCGTCACGGTTTTCGTCGGCAACGATTCTGTCGATTACCTCGACGCCGCGCACGGATCCGATCCGGCACGGCGTGCACTTGCCACAGGACTCGATCGCGCAGAACTCCATTGCAAACCGTGCCTGGGCAGCCATATCGACACGGTCATCGAAAACGACGACTCCGCCGTGGCCGATGATGCCGTCAAGTTCAATGAATGCTTCGTAGTCCAACGGTGTATCGAGTAAATTCTCAGGGAAGTAGGCACCGAGCGGGCCGCCAACTTGCACGGCGCGAATCTCACGGCCCGATGCCGTACCACCACCGAAGTCTTCGATGAGTTCCCGCAACGTCAGGCCGAAAGCCTTTTCGACGAGGCCGCCATGCCTGATATTGCCTGCGAGCTGAAATGCAAGCGTGCCTCTCGACCGATCGACGCCAAGAGCGGCATATATATCACCGCCCGCAACGAGAATATCGGGCACGGAAGCCAGCGTTATGACGTTGTTGACAACGGTCGGGTTGTCGAACAGGCCCTCGAATGCGGGCAGGGGTGGCTTGTATCGGACGATGCCTGCTTTGCCCTCGAGGCTCTCGAGCATTGCCGTCTCTTCACCACAGACATAAGAACCTGCGCCAATGTGCAAATCGATCTCGAAGTCAAAACCACTATCCTGGATGTTTTCGCCAAGCCAGCCCGCATCCTTCGCCGCTTGTAACGCGTCGCCGAATATGCCGCGAGTCAATGGATATTCAGATCGCAAATAAACGTAGCCGCGATTAGCGCCGACGGCGAGGCCCGCAATCATCATGCCCTCTATCAAGCAAAACGGATCGCCCTCCATCAGCATGCGGTCAGAAAACGTGCCGCTGTCTCCTTCGTCTGCGTTGCAGGCGATGTATTTCTGATCGGCGGGCACATCCGCAACGGTCTGCCACTTGATACCGGTTGGAAATCCGGCGCCACCCCGGCCACGCAAGCCGGACTTTTTGACTTCTTCAAGGATGCCGACCGTGCCCATCTTCGTTGCTGCCAGGAATCCATCGAAGCCACCGTTCGCGCGGTAGTCGTCGATCGAAATCGGGTCGGTCAGCCCACAACGCCTGAATGTCCAGCGATCCTGGTTCTTCAAATAAGGAATATCGGCGGCATTGCCGAGCTTTAGTGTGTGCTCGCCACCTTTCAGGAAACCGGCCTTAAATAAATCATCCACATCGCCGACGGAGACAGGACCATATGCAAAACGCTCGCCGTCAACGTCGACTTCGACGAGCGGCTCAAGCCAGCACATGCCCCATGAGCCATTTCGGACCAGTGTAATAGCCGCTCCAACGCCCGTAGCAATGGATTGAATGCGATCGGCAACTTCGTCGGCGCCGAGAGAAACAGCAGTTGTTTCCCGCGGCACAAAGACCATTGTAGGATTGCCCATTCCTGTCAATTCCTCGCTGCCGCCACGAGGTCGTCGAGTCTCTTTGCGTCTACGCGCCCGTAGACCCGGCCATCGATCATGATTGCCGGAGAGCAGGCGCAGTTGCCGAGGCAATAAACCGCCTCGAGCGTTACCTCGCCGTCTTCGCTTGTTTCATGCAGCCCTACGCCCAGGGACTCTACTGCGTGCGCGGTCAGGGCTTTACTGCCCATGGCCTGGCAGGACTCGGCCTGACAGATCTTTATCAACCGTTTGCCGGCCGGCTCGGTACGATGGTCGTGATAAAAACTCACAACGCCGTGCACGTCGGCGCGTGAGAGGTTCAGTTCCTGCGCGATGTGACGAACAGCTTCCTCGCTGATGTACGAGAAATTCTCAACGAAAGCGTTCAGGATCTGCACGAGCATTTCCGGCGCAGCACCGACTTCGCTAATCAGCTTGTTCGCCTCCGCTTTATCGTAGGTGACTCTCATTTCTTCGATTTTGCTTCCAGGTTCATGTGCTAGATCACCCTTTGTTCACCGGCATAGATATTGAATGTATCTTTTCTCAGGAACCCGATGAGCGTCATATCAAATTCATGCGCCAGTTGCACGGCGAGACTGGACGGCGCGCTGACAGCAGCGAGCAGCGGAATGCCGGCGACCAGCGCCTTCTGCATCAACTCGAAGCTCGCCCTGCCCGATACCATAAGTCCCAATTCATTTGCGGGTAGCATGTCCTCGAGCAGCAGTGCGCCAACTACTTTGTCGACTGCGTTGTGTCGCCCGACGTCCTCTCTCACGAATAATATTTCGCCGCCCGGATCAAATACGGCCGCCGCATGCAGACCGCCTGTTTTTGTGAATACCTGTTGCCTTGCTCTCAGCCTGTCAGGCAAACTGACAATGATGTCGCGTCGAAACGTCGTGCTCTTGTCTGCCAGCGATTCCTGCCCTGTTACGCGAAGCGCATCAAGTGAGGCTTTGCCGCAGACGCCGCAGCTTGATGTCGTATAGAAATGTCTCTGCAAGCGCCCGAGATCAACGTCCACCCCTGGCTTTAGCCTGGCGCAAATGATGTTTCTTAGGCCATTTTCAGGTGCTGGAGCACCACGATGTTCGACAGATGCCAGTTGTTCGCCACTTTGAATGATCCCCTCTGTAAAAAGAAATCCGGCTGCCAGTTCGGCATCTTCGCCCGGCGTACGCATCGTTATTGAAATGCTTTTTGCAGCCGCTCCCTCAGCAGACGGATAGCTGAGCTGGATTTCCAGGGGCTCCTCGACAGCAACATTGTCAGATTTTGAAATGCGCTGATCGCCGCTGACCTTGCTGACGTCGATGGCGAGGCTTGAGCCCGTCATGGTTCATTCCAATCGCTGAAAGTGCCGTCCAGTATATATCAACGGAATTTGGCGACAGACTACGTTTACACTAATTATGAGTACTGGCGGCACGCGTCTGGTATATCCCCCTCGCTCGGATTTAAACTCACTCGTGGGACATACCAGACGCGTGCCGCTGGCGCTGAGCGGAAAAGCCTTGGCGTAATTTGCCGCTGGCTGTTATTGGCGATCGTTTGCGGCGAGTTGATTCCGCCAGGCGGCAGCTTCCGTATCCATCGCTGTGATTGCCCGGCGAATATCAGCAAGTTCGGCGTGGCGCCGCAAATGCACTTTGCCGCTGGAGACGGATAAGCCCAGCCGTTCAATGAGGGGCCGGACGTCGGGAAAGCCAGCCGTATCGGCATAGCGGCGGTAAAGCTGCATAAATACAGGATAGCCCGAGAGTGAGTCCAGCTTCGCGAAAAGCTCCGGGCCCGACCAGGAATGGTCCGAAGGCAAACAGCACTCCTGCAGCCGGCCGAGAACGTTGTCCAGTGTTTCTTCTCCGCCGGACTGTTCGCGAAGCTCGACATCGGCCATGAGCGCGAGCGCGGCGCCACTCCAATACACTTTCATCAGGCCGGTCCTTACGCCGCCGGTTGCCGCCCCGTTTGGCGACATTTCGGGCCGGGATTGCCGGCCTCTTTCGAACCCTTCATAAAGCTTTTGCCACGCTCTCAAGTCGTCATAGGCGCCGGAGCGAGCAAGCAATACGTTCTGATAATACTGAGCAAAGCCTTCGGATATCCACTTCTGCTGACTGTGCATGTAGGGCAGCATGAGGTGGCTGAATTCGTGTGTGGCAGTCCAGTCCTCGAGAAACGCTTCGATAGGCCGGCCCTGATCGATGAATAGTTCGACGCTTTCGCCGCCGTCTCTGATAACACGGCCAAACGGTACCGCGGACCGGCTTTCGTCACTGCTGCTGCCAACCGGAATAACAATGACCTGTGGTGACGGATTCGGAAAACGGCCATAAGCCAGGCTAACGTCTGTCGCCGTCGCCCGAATCCAGTTGAGGGTGGCTTCCGTATCCATGCCGCCCTTGGCTTTCAAAAGGCCGACGCGCAGCACTGCACCGGGTACGCCGACTTCCCGGTAATCGAAACTGCCGAATACAGCCGGCGCATTGGAGCTCTCGGGCGATTTGGTCAGCCGGTATTCCTGCCGATCGGCGCTGATCAGCTCCCAGGGAACGCTGACCTTGACGTTTTCCGGCAACTGAAACCGCACACGCAGCTCCGTGCTGCTGTTCAGTTCCGGGCGCCACAGCCAGAGTGACGGTGAAACAATGATGTTGTCCGGCAGAAGAGACTGGTTGAGTCGTTCCTGACGGGCGGCACGTTCCAGATCAACCGTGTAATACATGCAGCTAACGCCTTTTTCCGGCAGCAGCATGCGGTGATTTCGCATTCTTATCTGTCCGGAGTCCTCGCACTCCCGGGCGTCGGTCAGGAAGTTGCCGGCATCGCGGGACCTGGCGGTCACATTGTTGACGCTCGGGCTGAAGTGGGCCTCGACCCAGAGCCGGGTCATCGCATCGTCGACACCGATCGTGTAGTAATGGACGTCCGGTACGGGCGCGGCTCCCACCGCCCCACAGTAGACGACGAGAGCTGCCAGCGAAGCCGCGAAGGCGTGGCGTGGCCGCTCCGAAATACGGTCAGTCCGCAAATGTGGGGTCACGACGTCAATAGGCTTTCAGCCCGGATGTACATATGTGCCTTATTGTGCAGTAGCAGCGGAAAGGTTAAACAATTCAAGGGCCTGATTGTGAGAGTGATCATATTTTCAGACCCCGCCAAGCATCAATTCTGCTCGGTCAAGGGTCAAATCGGCGGTGCGCCGTTCTGACCCAGCGGCTTACCGTTGTGCCGGCGTTCAGCTTCTTCCGCTAGAATGCGCCGGTCCATATCGGTTTGTATTAAGATACTGCACGCCCGGGAAGGTTCCGGGGCCTCTACATGACAAGAACGAGGGAGATTCTCTTGAGCAAGATTGCAAGGCGCCAATTTATTCAACTATCGGCTGTAGCGGCAGCCGCCTGTCTGGTTCGCCCAGGCTCCGAGGCAAGAGCCGAGGACCTGCCGAAATTGGCCGAAGACGATGCGATGGCACAGGCAATGAAATATACGCATGATGCACGCACCGTCGATGCTGCCTCCAGGGCCAATCCTGCACCGGACCAGTCCTGCGCGAATTGCGCCCTTATTCAGGGCGATGAAACTGCGGCATGGAGGCCGTGCCAGATATTCCCGGGCAAGCTCGTCAACAACAAAGGATGGTGCTCCGTCTGGGCGCCCAAGCCCTGAGTCAACAGTCGGCCCGGCCCCCGTTTGGGGCTGACCGTGTTGGACCACTAGCCACAAAATCACCATGTTTGCAGACTGGAGCGACTACGAGCGAGTGCACGCAGACCGCCGCAACCTGCTCATCCATTTGCTTGCGGTGCCGCTGTTCGACATTGCTCTACTGGTCGCGCTGATATCTATCGCGCGGGGCGAGTGGATGCTGGCGGCCGTTTCTGTTCTTGCGGCGATTGGTAGTACGGTTTTGCAGGGAATCGGGCACGCAAAAGAAGCAAACCAACCGAAACCGTTCACGAGCCCGCGTAACTTCCTGCAGCGCTGGTTTGCGGAGCAGTACTTCACGTTCCCGGTGTTCGTGATTACGGGACGCTGGTGGCGCCAATATATGACTGCCGGCATCTCCGCCTGATGAGCCGCCCAGGCATCCAGCATTTCTACGATGAGCAAACCGGTTCGCTGTCGTATGTCGTCAGCGACCCCGACTCGAAATCTGCCGCCATAATCGACCCGGTGCTCGGATTCTCAGCCGTATCCGGCAGAATCGACAAATCCGGTGCTCGGAAAATTATCGAATACATCCAAACGGAAGGCCTGTCCCTCGAGTGGATTCTGGAAACGCACGCGCATGCCGATCACCTGACGGCTGCCCAGTTCCTGAAGTCAGAGGTGGGTGGTCAGGTCGGGATCGGGCAGGGCATTTGCACTGTGCAGGAGAACTTTGCAAAAGTCTTCAATATGCAGGCACCGTTCAGGGCCGACGGGCACCAGTTCGACAGACTTTTTTCAGATGACGATTCTTTCCAGATCGGGAATCTCGACTGCCGGGTGCTCGCCACGCCGGGTCATACGGACGACAGCGTGACTTACCTCGTGGAAGATGCCGCATTTGTTGGCGACAGCCTGTTCATGTGCGATTTCGGTACTGCCCGATGCGACTTTCCTGGCGGTGACGCGGGTCTGTTGTACGATTCGATCCAGAAGCTCTTTTCGCTGGCCGATGAGACTCGTCTGTTCATGTGCCACGTCTATCCGCCCGAAGGGTGCGATCTTCGGTTCGAGTGCACGGTCGCGGAACAAAAGCGGACCAATATTCATGTCGGTGACGGTGTATCGAAGCGTGAATTCATCAACATGCGCGAAAAAAGAGACGCTACGCTCAACCTACCGGAGCTGATCCTGCCAGCAGTCCAGGTCAACATACGTGCGGGACATCTGCCCGACCCGGAAGACAATCAAGTCGCCTATATAAAGATTCCTCTGGATACGATCTGAGTGATGGGCGACCATTAGCTGCCTGCTAAATCACGAATTTGGTTGACCCTTTCATATCTGGAGAACCCCGTTGTTTGAAACACTAAAAGCAATGCCGCCCGACGCCATTCTCACTCTGATCGGCGAGCATCAGAACGATGCACGTGAAAACAAAATCGACCTCGGCGTAGGCGTGTACCGGGACGAGAGCGGACAGACGCCAATACTGAGGTCGGTCAAGAAGGCAGAGCAACACCTGGTTGATTCGCAGCCGTCAAAGTCCTATGTAGGCTCTGGCGGGAACCCGGAGTTCAACGAAGCAATACAGGTGGTCACCTTTGGCGACGGCGCACGGGTCGACAAACGCATCACAACCCTGCAGACGCCCGGTGGTTCAGGTTCTCTACGGGTTGCGGGCGGATTGATCATGCGGGCGAAGCCAGACGCCGCCCTGTGGGCAAGCGACCCGACCTGGTCAAACCATACTCCATTGCTGGGTGGCGCCGGCCTCGAGCTGAAGTCGTATCCGTATTACGACGCAGCGCACAAGGCTATCCGCTTCGATGAGATGCTCGAAACACTTAACAATGTGCCCGGAGGCGATATCGTCCTGTTGCACGGCTGCTGTCACAACCCGACCGGTATGGACCCGTCCAGAGATCAATGGCAGGCGGTGGCCGACGTTATCGTGGCACGGGGCCTTGTGCCTTATATCGACATCGCTTACCAGGGTTTTGCCGACGGCCTGGAAGAAGACGCATATCCGGTTCGAGTCATGTTCGAGCGTGTGCCCGAGATGATTGTCTCGAGTTCGTGCTCAAAGAATTTCGGGCTGTACAAGGACCGGGTCGGGTCGCTGTCGATTATTGCCAAAGACGGCGCGACCAGCGGTTATATAAGGAGCCAGACGATGAACATCGTCAGAACGATGTACTCGATGCCGCCCGATCACGGTGCCGCCGTCGTCAGCCATATCCTGAACACCCCGGCTCTTCGTGACGATTGGCTGGTTGAGTTGGCGGAGATGCGTGATCGACTGAAAGAAGTGCGTGCGTTACTCGGCGCTGCGCTCAGGGAAAAAGCGCCCGACCACGATTTCTCGCACATCGAGCGGGCAAACGGGATGTTTTGCTTCGTTGGAATTTCGACCGAGCAAGTGGAGCGCCTGAAAAGCGAATTCGCGGTTTACATGGTGAACTCGAGCCGAATAAACGTTGCCGGCATCACGAAAGGCAACGTCGAGCATCTTGCCAGCTCAATTGCTGCCGTTCTGTAATCAAGGGGTCGAACCGCTAAGTCGGCTTAGCGGTTCGACCCCAAATCTGGCTTAGCGGTTCGACCCCAAATCTACGGTTCGACCCCAAATCTAAAAAGAGGTCAGAGGTGGATGAGACTGTCAGTGTCAATATGAAGCTTTGCGCTGACACCGGCGTTCAGCTCGAGGACGAAGGTCACTGGTTCGGTCGAAGCTATCGGCTTCAGGGAAAGCGGTTCCGTATTGGCTGCGATATTGGAGATGGTGCCGTCCTCGCGAACAAACAAAATGTCCAGTGACAGATAAGTGTTCTTCATCCACATCGAGCGCATGTCGGGCGACGTGTAAGCGAAGAGCATGCCGGTGAACTCGGGCAAATGGCGCACGTGCATTAAGCCGCGCAGTTGCTGTTCTCTGCTCATCGCCAGGTAGACGTCGAACCGGTAACAGGCATCTTCCCTTGCTTCGATAATAATCGTGCTGCTGTCAAACGCGCTCGCGAGGTCATCGTCGGCTCTTGCTGCGATGAAGAAAAAGAGGGTGGCCGCCGCAAAGGCCACATGGATCAGGGCGTGGCGGTTCGCTCGGGTGCCTGCCGGCCCAGGCCGAAGACCTGAGTTCGTGTGCAGTCCGTGCCCATTTCCCGGATTTTTACGCAATGTATGGACGCTTCCGCTGTCGAAAAGGGGGTCATTATTACTCAAGGTTGCTCTAACATGAGCAAAAAAACCGGTGACCGGTTGGCCTGCCAGCGCATCATCACTACAATGGCACGCCTTTTCGGCCTACGGAGTCCTGTACTCCGGCAAGGTGATATTCATGTATTCAGAGCCACCCGGATGATCCAAGACAAGGCGCAGTCCGCAGAGAATGGCAGGGTCCTTTTCAAGGGCTGCAACGCCGTGTTGGATCATCCGGGTGGCTCCCTCCGGGCGAGCCGTGAAGCAATCGTCCGCTGTGTTGCGCCTTTTGGCAAGGGCACACCATTCCCGGCAAGGCGCGTCTTGCGGTCAACTGCTTCACGACTCGCTGAACATATAAATATCACCTTGCCGGAGTACTAAATGAGCCTGATAGAACAATTCCAACAGCTCGAAGCTCACGCCAGCAATCTGATCGTCGGTCAGGCGCAGCTGATAAACAGCATGCTGATCGCGCTGCTGTGCGATGGTCACCTGCTGGTGGAGGGTGCGCCAGGCCTGGCCAAGACCCGCGCCATCAAGGTTCTTGCCGAAAGCATCGAAGGCGATTTTCATCGCCTGCAGTTCACGCCTGACCTGTTGCCGGCCGACCTCACCGGCACCGACATTTACCGGCCCCAGGACGGCACATTCGAGTTTCGCAAAGGCCCGCTTTTTCACAACCTGATTCTCGCCGACGAGATCAACCGCGCCCCGGCGAAAGTACAGTCTGCGCTACTCGAGGCGATGGAAGAAAGACAGATTACTGTTGGCGAGAAGAGCTACACATTACCGGACCTGTTCATGGTGATGGCCACCCAGAATCCGATCGAGCAGGAGGGCACATACCCCTTGCCTGAAGCGCAGCTCGACCGCTTTCTGTTGCACGTTGTAATCGGCTATCCGTCCATCGAAGATGAACGCCGCATCCTCGTTCTGAATCGCGATGAGGCGAAGTCTGGTGAGCGCGATGCATTCGCACCACCAGAGCTCTTGGCCGAGTCCTCGGTCATGGAGGCGCGCCAGGCGATCCTCCGTCTGCACCTTGCCGACGATCTCGAGCAGTACATCGTTAATATCGTTACCTCTACCCGCGACCCGGGCGTCGTTGACGATTCCCTTGAGGGCCAGGTCCAGTACGGGGCAAGCCCCAGGGCCTGTATGGGCATCGACCGCTGCGCCCGCGCCCGCGCCTGGCTCGTCGGTCGGGACTATGTTGGGCCGGAAGATATCCAGGCGGTGGCGCCGGATGTGCTGAGACACCGGCTGGTGTTGAGCTTCGAGGCCGAGGCGGACGGTGTCACTCCAGACTCGGTCATCGAGCGCCTTCTGGACGGCGTCGGCGTACCATGAGCCCGAATTCTGCACCAGTTTGTCGCGCTTTCGCTTAGTCTTTGGTCATCGCAAGAGTTTTCTTCCTTCGGAAATACACCCGGTATGTCACTCAGTAAGAATAATCTTGCGATGACCAAATCTTTGAGCGATCTTACGCGCAAACTGGTACAACATTCGGGCTAGGACTTTCAAGAATGCGCCACGATAAACTCCCAGCGGACGCATCGCCTGTCAGTGTCAGCCAGGCCGGCTTGATTCGACTGAATGGCCCGGCTCGCGCAATCGCCCTGGATGTCCTCAGGATCAATTCCCTGCAAACAGGCGCCTATGTCTCACATTTTCGCGGCCGCGGCATGGAGTTCGATGAGTCGCGGCCATACCAGCCCGGCGATGATCCACGAAACATCGACTGGCGGGTGACCGCCCGCAGCACGGAAGCTTATACAAAACTCTTTCGCGA
>Ga0255052_10002966_pt1 | contig 11982 bp, 8 predicted proteins | sample JV7_2_21_MG_FD_188632 | JGI IMG/M metagenome (GOLD analysis project Ga0255052, IMG submission 188632) | Seawater microbial communities from Jervis Inlet, British Columbia, Canada - JV7_2_21 | ecosystem: Environmental > Aquatic > Marine > Inlet | place: Canada: British Columbia | collected... | reverse complement strand
GCGCCTCAAAATACTGCGGCGTCTCGCTGAAGATCGCATCAAGACGGAACTTGAAGCCGAAGAAGGCACAGCCGCAGTCAAGGTCAGTGGTGGTCTTGAAGACGAAATCGAGATTCGCGTCGACCAGCAAAAGCTATCCCAACTCGGCTTGAGTATCGATCAGATTGCAGCCAGGATTCGCGCCGAGAACGTCAACCTGTCCGGCGGCAGGCTTGAGGAAGGTGATCAGCGCTTTCTTGTTCGTACACTGAACGAATTTCAGTCCATCGATGAAATGCGCGACGCGATCGTCGCCTATGTCGCGGATCGACCGGTTTATCTGCGTGACGTCGCAACGGTCAATCGTGGCTACAAGGAGCGCGAGGCGATCACGCGCGTTCGAGGCCGCGAATCCGTTGAACTTGCGATTTACAAGGAAGGTGATGCGAATACCGTGCAGGTTGCCCAGCGCGTTGCGGCCCGGCTCGAGCGAGTCAACAGCACAATGCCGGAGGGCATCGAGCTCATCACTGTGCACGATCAGTCGACGTTCATTTCGTCTTCTGTTGACGACGTAAAGAATGCCGCATTCCTGGGCGGCATCATTGCGATTATCGTCCTTTATGGGTTCTTGCGAGATTCACGTGCAACGACGATTACCAGTATCGCAATTCCGATATCAGTCATCGGCACATTCTTGCTGATGTATCTGAACAACGTCTCACTGAACATTATGTCGCTGGGTGGTATCGCGCTGGCGGTTGGCATGCTTGTCGATAATTCGATCGTCGTACTGGAAAATATCGTTCGCAAGAAAGAACAAGGCGAGAGCATTCTGGCTGCGGCACAAAATGGGACCTCCGAAGTCGCTGGCGCCGTTGTGGCCGCAACTCTAACGACGATCGCCGTATTTTTTCCAATGGTTTTCATATCGGGAATCGCCGGCCAGCTTTTTCGCGATCAGGCACTGACAGTAACGTTTGCACTTGTCTTTTCACTCATCGTCGCATTGACGCTTATTCCGATGCTCGCGGCATTGGGTGCTGAAACTCGCTATCACAGTGAGAATGACGGATCGGACCCGAACTGGTTCACGAAAGGGGTAGCCTTTGTCGTGCGCATGCTTGGCTACGTTTTTGCCGGCGTGAAGTGGCTGTTCTGGCTCATCCTGTGGGTACCAAGCTGGTTCTTCCAGGGCCTGTACCGCAGCATAGCAGCTGTATATCCGGGGCTGCTCAGGTGGTCATTGCATCATCGACCCGCAATAGTTGTGGGAGCCGCTGTTATTTTCGCCGCAACAATGACGTTGTTGCCACGGCTGGGTACGGAGTTAATACCACAACTCTCTCAGGGTGAATTTGACGTAGATCTCCGTCTTGCACCCGGGTCGCCTCTCGCCGAAACAGACCGCGCCATTCAGATCGCTCAAAAAGCGACTACGCGAATTGATGCTGTGGACCTCGACTACTCGGTGGCCGGGACAGGAAATCGCCTCGATGCCAATCCAGTCGACGCCGGGGACAATACCGGCACGCTGAGCATCGCTCTGAAACCGGGCGCTGGGCGGACAGAAGAAAACGCCACCATAGAAGCGATGCGCGCAGAGCTGTCGCGAATTCCTGGCGTACAGTACGAATTCAGCAGGCCAGCGTTGATGACGTTCGCCAGCCCGCTGCAAATCGAGATCTCCGGATACGATCTCGATAGTCTCGCGCTGGTCAGTGACCTTGTCATACAGGAGATGTCTGCTTCCGGTCGGTTCACAGATATCAGGACCACGGTTGAACGGGGCAATCCGGAAATTCAGATCGTCTTCGATCAGGAGCGGGCGGCGAAACTCGGACTTGCTGTTCGCGATATTGCTGACCGGGTCGTAGCAAATGTCCGCGGCGAACTCGCGACGCGCTACACCTGGCGTGACAAGAAAATCGACGTGCTTGTTCGTAGCGTCGACACGCGACAGTCAAGCATCGAAGAGATTCGTCGGCTCATCGTCAATCCCGCTTCAGACAGGCCCGTTTCGCTCGACGCGGTTGCGGAAATCAACGTGTCCCTGGGGCCGGCGGAGATTCGTCGTGTAGCGCAGGAGCGAGTCGCAATAATCACTGCAAATATCGCCTATGGCGACCTCGGTGCGGCTGCTGTCGAAGCCGGATCTATCATCGGGCGGATACCTATGCCCAATGGCATATCGGCGATCATTTCGGGTCAAAGCGAGGAAATGCAGGAGTCATTCCAGTCCATGCAGTTTGCGTTAGCGCTGGCGATATTCCTCGTCTATCTCGTTATGGCTTCGCAATTTGAATCACTTGTTCATCCATTTGTCATTCTGTTCACAATTCCGTTGGCACTCGTCGGAGCGGTTCTGGCGCTGTTTGTCACAGGTACGACCATCAATATCGTTGCTCTGATCGGTGTCATCATGCTCGCTGGTATTGTGGTGAATAACGCAATCGTACTGGTCGACCTGATCAATCAGCTTCGCGCGCAGGGCATTGATCGTATTGATGCCATCATGGAAGCAGGCAGGGCCCGACTACGGCCAATCCTTATGACTTCTTTGACTACGGCGCTCGGGCTCCTGCCAATGGCCGTCGGCTTCGGTGAGGGTTCAGAGGTACGTGCGCCGATGGCCATCACCGTGATCGGTGGATTGCTTGTATCCACATTTCTGACGCTCGTCGTTATTCCGGTGGTGTATTCACTAATGGATCGTAAGCGCTGGCCAGCAGCCGCTAACGCTCAAACTGCGAACCAGGCAGCGCAATGAAACATACAGAATTTGCGCTGGGGCGGCCCGTAACTACCGTTGTTACGTTTGTCGCACTTGCGCTCGTTGGCCTGATTGCCTCGCGGCTTCTGCCGCTCGAGAAATTCCCGGATATCGAATTCCCCGGAATTTTCGTGCAAATTCCGTACGCGGGATCTACACCTGAAGAAGTCGAGCGCCTGATCACGCGGCCTGTTGAAGAGGCGCTCGCAACTCTTTCTGGCGTGGAGCAAATGTTCTCGAGTTCCGACGAAGATCAGGCACAGATCTTTATGCAGTTCGGCTGGGACCAAAGTATGGGCGCCAAAGGCATCGAGGCCCGCGCGAAAGTCGACAGCATTCGTCACCTGTTGCCCGCCGACATAAGGCGCATTTTTGTCTTTACGGGCTCCCTTGGCGACCAACCTGTTTTGCAACTGCGCATCTCGAGTGAGCGCGACTTGTCTGACAGTTACGACCTTCTCGATCGGCTCCTCAAGCGGCGACTTGAGAGAATAGAAGGTGTATCGCGCGTCGAATTGCACGGCGTCGACCCTCGTGAAATCCGAATCTTGCTGCAGCCAGACCGGCTGGCGGCGCACGGCGTGGGCATCGCATCGCTGCGCGACTTGCTGCAAGGAAGCAATTTCGCCGTCAGTGCAGGGCAAATTACGGCGGGCGGCCAACGCCTCAGCGTTCGGCCACGCGGCGAGTTTACTTCCGTCGAGCAAATCCGCGACCTCGCGATCAACGACACCGGGCTGCGACTGCGGGATATTGCCGACGTCGAACTTCGCACGCCCGATCGCAATTACGGCAGACATCTGGACCGAAATTACGCCATCGGTGTCGCGATCAGCAAGACAACCGGCTCAAATCTTGTCGACGTTACAGATCGCGTCATTGCCGAGGTCGAAAAAATTGGCGAATTGCCGCAGATGCAGGGCATCAACATCTTCTCGCTCGATAACCAGGGCGAGAGTGTAAGGGACTCACTTTCTGACCTGCTCAGCGCCGGACTGGTCGGCGGGCTGCTGGCGATAATTGTTTTGTACCTGTTCTTGCGACAAGTCTCGACCACTTTGATTGTCATAACTTCGATACCATTTTCATTATTGATTACGCTCGGTGCACTCTATTTCTTCGGCCTTACCCTCAATATCTTGTCGATGATGGGACTGATGCTCGCGGTCGGCATGCTGGTCGATAATGCCGTTGTTGTGACTGAGAGCATTTTTCGTGAGCGCGCCGATAGCAAAGACAGCCCAACCGTCGCGACCATCAAAGGTGTGAAGGAGGTCGGATTAGCCGTCATCGCCGGTACCGCGACGACCGTTATCGTATTCGCACCGATGATCCTCGGTACGAAGACAGACATCATGGTGTTCCTGACTCATGTTGCTGTCACTATCATCGTCGCGCTCCTTGCATCACTTTTGATAGCACAGACGCTGGTTCCGATGTTGGCCGCAAGAGTTGCAGTGCCACCACAACCGAAGGCAGGCGCTTTGATTTCCCGCCTGACACGCCGTTACGAGCGTGCCCTGTCCTGGGTGGTTTCGCACCCGTGGTGGACAGGGTTGGGCATTTTGCTGACTTGTGTCATTGGTGTCCTTCCGCTGGCTTTGAGCCTCGTTAAATTCGACGCATTTCCACAGGACGTGGGACGGCGACTGTTCATGCCATATCACGTTGAGGGACAACACTCGCTTGGACGCATAGAAAGTGTTGTCGATACGATCGAGGAATACCTGTTTTCCAGACAGGAAGAATTCAATATTCGATCCATCTACAGTTACTACGATCTTGGCCGTGCCGAATCGACCATTCTATTGACCGACGAAGACGATGCAACACTGTCGACGAAAGAGATTATTGCACTCATAGAAGAAGACTTGCCCGTGATCGCCATCGGCAAGCCAAGCTTTCAATTTGATCAGCAGGGTGGGGGCGAAGGTTTCAGCATCCAGATATCCGGCGATTCAACGACAGTCCTGAATGAACTCGGCGTCGACATCGCACGTGCCATATCGTCGGTCGACGGCCTCAAGGATGTTCGCAGTGACGCGGAGAGCGGCGACAAGGAGGTCAGAGTTGTCATCGACCGCGTCAGGGCTGCCGGTGCCGGACTTACAACCGCCGATATTGCGATGGCTGTAAGTATCGCAATGCGCGGCGAAAATTTGCGTGAGTTCCGTGGTGAATATGGCGAAGTCTCCATACGGCTGGCTTTTCGCGACGATGAAAAGCAAACGGTCGAACAACTGGCCGACCTGCCACTTTACAGACCAGATGGCGAGCGCATCACGCTCGGCAGTGTGGCAAACCTGCATATCGGCCAGTCGCCCGCCACCATACGGCGAACGGACCGACAGACATCGGTGGTGCTTTCCGGAAACCTCGAAGATGAGACAGGTCTTGAGGATGTGCAGCCTGACATCGAAAACCTGATGAGCCAAATAGAGTTACCACCTGGCTATAGCTGGAAGTTTGGTCGCGGATTTGAACGCCAGGACGAAACCCAGCAGATGATGGCAACGAATATTCTGCTCGGCATTGCCTGTATTTTTCTCGTTATGGCTGCTCTTTTCGAGTCCATGCTGTTCCCGTTCTCGATCATCCTTGGATCGATCGTGTTCTCGATCTTTGGTGTATTCCTGTTTTTCGCCGTTACCGGTACAACATTCTCATTCATGGCATCAATCGGCATCATGATTTTGATTGGCGTCGTCGTGAACAATGGCATCGTGCTTGTAGATCACGTCAACAATCTGCGGCAACGTGGCTTACCACGAAATGCGGCCATCGTTGAAGCCGGAAGAGACCGCTTGCGTCCGATATTGATGACCGTGGCCACTACGATCGTCGGGTTATTGCCACTCGCGGTAGGCACGACACAGGTCGGCGGCGACGGCCCGCCATATTACCCGATGGCAAGGGCAATCATTGGCGGCCTGGCCTTTTCAACGGTCGTCTCGTTGCTCGTGGTTCCGGCCCTGTACATCTACTTTGACAACCTCTCGGCATGGGGCCGCAATGTCATGCGCACTGCTCGCGGTGAAGTCGCACAAGCGCTGCCAGACCAAGCGAGAGAACCAGCAGCCAGCTAATCGAGCCACCACCACCACGATTGACTACAATAATTTCCGGTACAACGACCACATCCCTGTCCGCATCTTCGAGTGGCAGGAATGCGAGCTCGGACGTGTCTTCAGGTCCGATCCAGGCGACGAATGTATCGTCATAGGCATCAAACAACTCAATCAGAAGGTCATAGCTTCCCGACGGATACCCCGCGAGTAGTTCCGTGACGACCACGTAGTCGTCATCACTTGACGAGCCCAAAAGCGTGAAGTTCTCTGTCGCGGCATATTCGTTCCACTCCCCGCCCTCGAGACTAAGATAAACGACCGCATAGACGTCCGCGATCGCGAAGTAAGTGTCGACGTCGAAGAGTAAATCGATTCCTGAGAAATAACCGTCGCGGTCATGGTCATTAAACAGCACAACATCGACCGAGTAGAACCAGAAATCGCTGTTGGCAGCCTGCATTACTGTTTTCGCCTGGATGCTCGAACCTTTTGCAGTGGATCGCTGTCCACCAAGCACGAACGCATCGAATTCGTCCTCGGATACGATTCCGGCTACGCCGTTGTCGCGTTGCTGCATGGTGTTCTGCGTTGTTATCGACAAACGCTTGTCACCGCCGTCAGCGATTGCATTTGCCGAAAAGATGTTCAGCCCGGCGGTCAATAACATTGTAAGCAGTATCTGTGTCCGGCTCATTGTTCTTGCGTTAGTTTTCATGCGCGTATCCTCGACTCCTGCATCATGGCTACCATTTAATTCCTTTCTTACTGAATCGTTGCTGAATCTGTAGGCATGGAAAGCACGAAGTGCGATCATGTTCAGCTGCGGTTTGGTTTCGAAGCTTGGTGTTCACAATTGGTACAGAAAAGTCGTCAGGATTCGACAGGGAGCGCTATTGCTTTTCTGTTATTCGGAGTTGTCGGTGGGCTCGGCCTGGACCTGTGCGCGAAGGGCCTGCTCGCAACATTCTCGCTTGAGCAATTTGTTTTTCTCCGGAGTGTGATCGGACTCGGGATCTTTGTGCTGTTGGGCAGGCAGTTCGGTGGATTTAGGAGCCTGATTACGACAAAGTGGGCGTGGCATCTGCTCAGAACATTTCTCGCGACCGGCGCGATGTTCGGGTTTTTTTACGGTCTCTCACGCATGCCACTCGTTGATGCTCTTACGCTGGGGTTCGCGGCGCCGCTAATGGTTACCGCGCTGTCGGTACCCATGCTTGGCGAGCACGTAGGATGGCGCCGTTCGAGTATACGGCACTGATTGGCGGTGCTGTCGCAGGCTATTTGATTTGGGACGAAGTCCCGGATCGATGGGTTGCGCTGGGCGCTGGCGTAATCATCGCGTCCGGTCTGTTTGTCGTATACCGCGAAGTCGGGGGCGTAATATCGAGCCGCTACCTGCGCGCACTAACAGCGAGCAGCGCCGCGGCCCTTCGGCGGCGACTGAATCGCAGTCTGGAACCCTAGCGGAATGCGCTCCGGGTGACCTAGTTAACATCCCCGGCTACGAGACCGGCGATCTCTGCGGGCGATGCCTGAAGCGCCACTGACACACGGTTAAAGAAATCGATTTCGAGCACACTGACACTCTTGTCGCTACGGAAAACCTCGGCCAGCCCATGCACCGTGGTCGCGCGTTCCTGATCGGACAATTTATCCGTGACGCTAGCCAGGTACTTGCGCAATGTAGCTTCTGCGTAGAGCTCTGCACGCGCCGCGACACGAATATCGGCGGCACTGAAGTCTTGTCCCGTGTGCTCGCTGAGAATTTCCCTTATCCTGTCAACCTCGACCGTCTGAATGTTGATGTCGGCGTTTGCTGCCCTTGCGAGGGTCATCAACAACACCTCTTTGAACAGCTCTTTGCGCTCATCTTCACTCACATCCGCGCCGCCAAAGATTTTCAATACACTCTTAAGATCTGCGATTGCCATTGTGGTCTCACTTTTGATTCTTGTAGGTCAGTGCGGTTGCCGCGACTGAGGCAGGTATCCGAGTATACACGCCAATACCGGCCAATCTAGTCGTGCGATTGTGTCAATGCCCCGCCCGCCCTGCCGGCGATTATTGTTATCGTTGCTGCCGCTATTTTCGCCGAGCGAGCCAGTTATCATAACGCATCAGGTGTTCTATTTATACGCTTGTTTTTAGACGATATTTTTCTTGGCATTACAGGGATTTCATTAGATACTCGCCGTGGGAAAACAACCTAGAAGGAGGTGGTCCATGTCGAGTGAGATATCAAAGGTGTTGCGAAAACCATTGGGTCTTGTGCGGATTGTGGAGCATCCTTCAGGCCGCAACTGACCGCGTTTTCCACTCCGATACTCACGAAGGGCTGCCCTTGGGCAGCCTTTCTTTATATAACAAAGGCGGCGCAATGCGCCGCCTTTTTTTTCCGAACTAGTATGGACTTATCAGTCTTCGTCGCTTGTCATCCGCCTAATGGTAGTGCCGTCGTAGACCCGGCTGATATCGCAATCGACCAAATCCTTGAACAATTCACTCCGCTTCTGCCAGTGACCGTCGCTATACAACTGGTAGTTGGCGCCAAACTCCGTATGGTTATCCGTACCACTAACGTACTTGAAGTCATAGTCGTTGTCCGACTCGCCGAATATGGGCCACCACACCCAGGCTGAGTTTACGAAACCATTCTCATCCGCATAAGTGTTCCAGGCTTTATGCGCTGCCATGAACTCATCGAAGGTCTTGCCCTCTTCCAAAGAGCAATTTGAGAAACTCACGACAAACGAGTTATCCGATTCATCATCATTCTGTGGCGCCCTTCTGACATTGAGCGAAACATAGTTTGTATGACTCGTGCAGTCCAGTACCTCGAAATACTTCGCCCCAATTTCGCCGCCCTCGGTGATCCAGAGGTCGGTTCCAGCCCCCATCGCATTACCATCGGGCCACACCCCGACCCAACCGACGTCGAACAGACGTTCACCGAAGTATTGCGGCGTAAGGATGGCTGCGAAGTAATCCGTCTGGCCATTATCGTCCATCCAGTCATTCCACGCGGCATTGACTGCGTCGAGATCCGCCTGCCCTTTGCCCTCTTTGTAATCGCAGGTCCAGGTTTCAACCGGACGAGATTTCTCCTCAGAGGACTCTTCTTGTGCAATCGCTGTTCCGAAACCGACGAACAGGAACAGCGCCGCAGATACAACTGTCGTTATTGTCTTTCTCATTATTGATTCCCCACATTATTGATTTTTCGTTATGCCGGCATGCTGCCGGATACACCGAGTATAGACCAAGATGCGTCGCGCGCAGGGACGATCGTCTGGCATTGGTCAGGTGGTGAGAACAACCTCAAGAGCCTCGAGTACAACGTCGATTTCCTCGGGCGAGTTGTAGTGCACGGCACCAATTCGCACAGCGCCGCCCGAATCGAGGATATCGAGGGCTCGTGCCGTTTCCAGTGCGTAATTGTATCCACTCCAGACAAATATGTTGCGCTCAGCGAGCGCCGCGGCGATCACCGCAGGTGCATGACGATCATGCGTAAATGAAACGGTGGGCACTCTCCGATCCATCGCGTCTGACGCCGAGATACCCTGAATCCTGACACCGGAAATCTCCTGCAGTCCGCTAATTAGCCGTTCGGCAAGTGTCTTTTCATAGTCGAACAGCAGACCAAGTCCGGAACAAAGATGCTGCCGACGGTCATTGTCGGACTCAGGTGAATCAGCCATGGTCTCTCCTATCCAGGCGAAATAGTCTATTGCCGCCGTGGTCCCTGCCATGCCTTCGTAGCTCGGCGTGCCGGTCTCGAAGCACCACGGCAGCTCGTCCGGGGCTGGACGAACCTTGTAGGGTTCGAGTTGCTCGAGCACGTCCCGGCGGCCCCACAGAATTCCCTGGTGCGGGCCAAAAAACTTGTACGCCGAACAAACGAAAAAGTCGCAGCCAATGTTCTGAACATCTGACGGGATATGCGGTGCTGATTGCACGGCATCGATAAAGCTCCATGCCCCGGCGTCGCGAGCTTTGGCACAGATTGTTTTTGCATCGTTGATCGTTCCGGTCAGATTGCTCGCTCCGCCGACACACACGAGTCGGGTCCTGGTCGTAAATAAGTCATCTAGTTTTGACAGATCAAACTCGAACGTGCCGGTATCGAAGGGCAACCATCGAATCTTGAGATCGAAATCGCGAGCAAGCAGCACCCAGGGCTCAACGTTCGCATCATGATCCATCTGCGACAGGATGATTTCGTCGCCCGGTCGCAGAAGTCGCCCTATCGACCGGGAAACATGCAACGTCAATGTCGTCATGTTTTGCCCGAAGATAATTTCATCGGGTGAGGGAGCGTTCAAGAAGTCCGCCATGGCCGCACGCGCTTCATCGGCGATCACACCGGCCAGTTCCGAGGTCTTGAAGTAGCCGCCTATATTTGCGCTGGCTTTGAGCAGGCAGTTCGTCATGCGCTCCGCGACCATCAGGGACACCTGCGTCCCGGCCGGGTTATCAAAATACAGGCGCTGTCTGCCATCGTCCGTTTCGGACAACGCAGGGAACTGTGCGCGGATGCGGTCCAGATCAATCGTCATAGGCAGAATTTCAGGTTTTACTCATTTGCTTTACCGCCCCACTTTTCGCGATGGGCGTCTTCAGCGCGCTGTCTAATTTTGGCGTGTCGCCGCGTGAGTAGCAATGAGTTTGGGTCGCAGACCTCAGCTTTGATCAGCCCAAGGTCATATGCTGCGTCAAACAAGCTTGGATACCAGCGTTCCCAGTTCGGCAGCAATAGCTCGACTTGATCGCGAAGATTCATGCACGCAATGTAGCCGAGCGTTACATGCGTGACAATGCGTTTAGAAACGTGAAGCTATTCTACAAGCATGCGCGTGCCGAGCACGCCTGCCGCAAGCACCATTGCTCCAAGGACAACCGTTTGCGTCAGCGTTGCCCCATAAGCAACGTTCTGCACCTGTGGAATCCAGGTTGTCGGCACATCGAGCACTCCCTGCGGAACGACAGTCAACAACTTCGACGCCGCGGCCACGAGCTGCGTAGCCGGCTTGACGGCGATAGCGCCACCGACCAGCATCGCGATCGGCAGGGCCAGTCGTTGTACCCAAAGCCGACGCCGAATCCGTGCAACAACGCGACCACTGAAGCCCTCGTCCGCGATAGGTTCCGAGCGGAACATCGACTCAAGCAAGCGGTCTTCAGCGTCTTTCAGTTTCTCAGCCATGTTGATGATCTTTGATGTCAAAACTCGTCCTGATCTTTTCCTTACCGCGAAAGATTACCGATTTGATCGTGCCTACTGGCAGACCCGTCGCCTCACTAATCTCACGATGTGACAATCCACATGCGTACGACATAATCATAATCGCGCGCTCCTCCTGCGTTAGCACCGCGAGGAGCTTGTCCAGATCAGAAACTTCGTCTGAATTCTGAGTGTAGCTCCTCGATTCCGTTTGTGCGACATACCCTGCCTCATCCAGAACTTCCGCATAACGCTTCGACTTGCGTTTTGATTGCAGGAAGGTCGTGTAAGCGACCTTGAGCAACCAACCGATAAATGACCCGCGTCCCGAAAACGTCTGCAACTTGTTCCAGGCATGTAAAAAACAGTCCTGCGCCAGGTCATCTGCCTCCGATACATCACCGCTTAGCTTGCGCAGGAAATTTCGTATCTGCGACTGGTGGCGACGGATCAGTTCCCCGAAAGCTGTTGTGTCTTGCGACGCGACAGCCAGAGCTACGAGGTAGTGATCCTCGCGTTCCAGCGGTGTGGCCGCCTGAATTATTGCTCATGCTCCGTGACACGCCACATGATCGCGTACGCGATGCCGATCATGAACGGGAACGCCGAAATACCGAGCATAATGTGGAACACATCCTCTTCTATTGAAGACATTGCGAAACCGAACAGCGAAATTCCCAAGGCAATTGCCACCCAGATCAGTGCCAGGCGCAAATCTCTGTCTTTCGACGATTTCTGCGGACTACCGAGGCTCTCGACGAGTTCAGGGGTCAGTTCCTGCCCCTTGTCGATCGCTGTACGGATAGTTTGCTGCATCTCGCCGCGCGCCCGAAAGCGAAACCAGAAAAACAGACTAATTATGACGGTCAGCCCCAAAAACATGAAGATCGGTACCATTTCTCCAGCCACGTTATCCACTCCATTTACTCCATTCGTTG
>Ga0255052_10002965_pt1 | contig 11982 bp, 15 predicted proteins | sample JV7_2_21_MG_FD_188632 | JGI IMG/M metagenome (GOLD analysis project Ga0255052, IMG submission 188632) | Seawater microbial communities from Jervis Inlet, British Columbia, Canada - JV7_2_21 | ecosystem: Environmental > Aquatic > Marine > Inlet | place: Canada: British Columbia | collected... | reverse complement strand
GCGGGCCGAAAGCGAAAGTGAGCTGAGCGCGGACGCGGCGGAACGCGGCGAGTTCCGGCACTACATGCAAAAGGAGATTCATGAACAGGCGCAAGCCGTTGCGCAGACGCTCAACGAACGCATCGCGAATGGCAAGGTGCTCGACGCGGCCTTCGGACCGAAAGCTAATGACGCCCTGGATAATACCCAAGGAGTGCACATAGTTGCGTGCGGAACGAGTTATCACGCCGGGCTTGTAGCGCGTTACTGGATCGAGCAACTTTGCAGGCTGCCGTGCACGGTTGAGATCGCCAGCGAGTACCGCTATCGCTCACCGGTTGTTCCCGACGGAACTCTGTTCATAACCATCAGCCAGTCGGGTGAAACCGCGGATACACTGGCGGCGCTGCGCATGGCAAAAGAGCTGGCTTATGTCTCGACGCTGACGATCTGTAACTCACCAGAGAGCTCCATGGTGCGCGAATCGGACCTCGTGCTGACGACTAACGCCGGCCCGGAAATCGGCGTGGCATCGACCAAGGCATTCACGACGCAGCTTGCGGCGCTTGCGTTGCTCACTATCGCACTTGCGCGTCGCTCAGGGCTCGAAGCGAAACAGGAAAAGGCCCTGGTCGCACAACTGTCCGAGCTGCCAGGGCTGATAAAAGAGGTACTGTTGCTGGACGCATCCATCGAGTCCCTGGCCGAACACTTCGCCGATAAGCATCACGCGCTGTTTCTTGGTCGTGGAGTGCAGAATCCCGTCGCGATGGAAGGCGCACTCAAGCTTAAGGAAATCTCGTACATTCATGCCGAAGCGTATGCGGCAGGTGAGCTCAAGCACGGGCCACTGGCGCTTGTCGATGAGGACATGCCGGTCGTGGCCGTGGCGCCGGACGACGACCTGCTCGAAAAGCTGAAGAGCAACCTGCAGGAAGTGCGCGCGCGCGGCGGTGAGCTTTTCGTGTTCGCAGACCCGCGAGTGCAGTTCGGCGATCGGCAGGGCATACACACGATGCGCATGCCGGCGTTGATCCAGGACTTTCAGGCGCCAATTCTCTATACGATCCCGTTACAACTGCTCGCGTATCACGTCGCTGTGCTAAAGGGCACCGACGTCGATCAACCGAGAAACCTCGCGAAATCAGTTACGGTTGAGTAATGGTACAGACCTTGAGGGAGGCGGCCATGCGGGCGACCTTTGTCTTACGACTGCTCCTTAAAGTCAATTCGAGGATGTTTCCGCGGAAACATCGAACGTCTGCTTTCTCCGATAGCAGTCAGACAAACTTCTCGAAAAACCATTCTGCGAAGGACCGGAGTCGGCCACAAGCGGCCGTTCAGTTTCTCAACGATCTACATTACTCATTGGTCAAACGACTATTTATTCGAGAAACAGTGATACCAAATGCGTTTTGGATTTCAAGCACAACAACTCGACCGTAGTAACGATCGTTCAATAGATCGACTAGTTCTTGAAGATCCTCGTAATCGTCGGTTCCCTCTTCAGGTACGATCCATGCGCCTTTGATCAGCACCATCTTTGAATTTGATTTTGGAAATTCGAGTGTAATCTCCGAATGGAAGTCGTCCTGGAAAACCCCAATGTCCTCAAGGTACTGGCCCAGACTTGCCGCATTATCTCTGTCCGCATTACCTTCGTAGAAGACAACGTTTGTGCCAAAGGACACATGGTTCCATGGCCTAAGTGGAGTAGTCATGCCCACGACGATTGCACACACGACAAAGGCAACTGCACCAGTAATTGATACACCTGCGACGCTCCAGTTTGAGGCCTTACGGCCGCCGTTATCAATGTGTTGTGTAAATAGTACCTTCTGGTATTTCCAATACCAGAATTGAGCAAGTCCAATCGTCACAAGCGGAATTCCCTGATTAGGAAATTCCGTCGGCAAGACCAATGCGGCGATTACGACGCCCGCAAAAAATGCTGAGAAAACCAGGGCAGTACGCCTGGCATCAGTATCCTTTGAGACAACCCTAAAATTCTTTGTCATTAACCATCCCGCAGCGACCGGACCGCCCACAAACGCAGCTACGTTGACCTGCGTAGTTGTGAACAGACTATAGGCAGATGGATCGGCGGGAACGATATTTGCGGGTGGCTTCAGTTCGTCCACGACTATAGTCCTCTTACGCTGCTACAAAAAAGTACGCGATAACTACATTCGTCACGACAACTGCGGCGGTGTATCCAACTGATCGACCCACTGAAATATCCAAATTCTTCCAAAGCAATACGAAAGTCATGCCAATCAGAACCAACGTTGGCAGGAACATCATCAAAACTGGGTTCGGATAGAGAAAACCCAATCCAACGCTGACTACCAGAACTGAAAGAACTGGAACTATCGCTACGGTGGCTATATTAAAATTGTCGAGATCGTCTCTGTCGCGCTCGAACACTTTTATGAGGCCAAAAAGTACCAAGAATGTGAGAAAAGCTCCGACCATCAAGACTCTCCTTTGGCGCTGGGCGGTCACTCAGCATCATATCAGTCGAATGGCTGGTTTCGGCCATTAGCGGACGCTCACGAGAACTGATTTACGTGCTATTTAGTCGGCTGGTTCATTGAATGGCCATGCTGGCGGGTACTCGGTAACCCAATTGACACTCCATCCGCCTCGGTCATTCGTATACGTCGGCGTCCACGCTTGGCGAATGCTATTTGGTGTTTCCACGTCTAGATTGTTGCCATCGGTCCATAGTCCCGCGTCCAAAATCACAATATCTCCGGCCCGACGACCATCTGCCGCTGCACGAGGCCACAGTTCGATGTACGGAGCGCCAATTGCTGTCGCATGTCCCAGTTCCCGTGGAATGCCGCGCCAGAACCATGAGCGGATCGGGTGGATATCAGTCTGCATATCGCTCCCGTAGGTCGCGCCCATTCGCATGAATCCGTCGAGCGTTCTCGCTTCCGAATAAAACGGTCGCAAGTATTCGCACACTGCCAGCCAAAACCGCCGTAGACCTTCCTGCCATCCAGGTTGGGTAACCACAGATGCTTCGCACTCAATTGAAATCCGATTGCAGCGAAACCCGAGTCGTGGGTGTTGCCGCTCCGAAGTGCAGGCGACGCTAAGACCGACAAATGGGCGATGCGGATAAAGTACAGGTGCGCTGTCGATGTTCTCGGCTAGAAACATTGCCAAGTGGTCCAGACCTTCTTCTTCGAGCAAGTGTTTTGGCGGCTCGTATAGTCCATAGCGCCGCGGAAGAGCTTCTGGCATGTGCGTAGACAAAACATCTAAGAATCCGGCCACTCCTTCCTTGCTCATCATCACATCGTCCAGAAACCACCACCCCAGCTTAAGCACGCCGAATCGCTCTGAACGCGGCTCAACGATGTACCTCTTCACGCCACGCGGTGTTGTCAATTCATCTTTTTGTCTGTCGAGCACGATACCGTGGCTCAGCTTCGCAATTCGACTGGCCGTTCGGAGCGCCTCTTTTCTCGCCGACTCGGGAGCACTGATTGGCTCAAGAAGAATCTCTGTCAGAAAGGAGATTCCCGGTAGGCACTTTGCGACCTGCTCGGGAACATCTTCAGGAAGTATCCGGCTCGACGAATCGCATACGATTTGCCAAGTTTTTCGTTCAAGTGAACGGATTTCAGCGTGGCTTTGCCAACCACGGTCAGAAGACAGTGCTTCCTCAAGAACCGGTTCGTTTGTTGACCAAACTTGAAGGTCGTAACTCACTTTTCGGGATTCAAACTCATGAAATTAGACAAAAGTTAGACGGCGCTCATGACCGGCTGGTTTGGGTCAACACCAGCCTCTGAGTATAACTCCAGGCGAATGGCTGGTTTCGGCCAATAGCAGCCGGTGAAGTTCTCGATGGCAATCATGATTCAACGAAGCAACGTGCCGAGCCATGCGCCGCCAATCCGCGCTAGCTTTAAGACCACAACAAAGACTCCAATCCAAACGAGAAAATGCACCCACATCGGGAATGCACTGAGCGACTTGATTCGCAATGAGCCTACCCAGCTATGGAAGTTGCTAAATTTTTTGAATACTTGGGGGACTGACAACTCCCCGTCGACGTATGCACGGCAGTGAAATTTCTTCAATGAGAAATCGATCCGTACCTTGTGGCTACCGGCATCAAAATAGCGACTGAAGGTTGCTTCCTGCTTTTTGCTCGACAGAACGCACTCGCCGTTGACAAGATACTCTTCAAGTCCATTCGCGTGCCACCGGACGTCAACCCGTTCTCCTGATGGGACTTGAAACGAGCCTTCCAATAGCGGCATTCTCCCTCCCGATTGCAGATTCGTGACCGGCTGGTATGGGTCACAAGCAGCCTGTCGGCAGTCTAACAGGCGAGCGGCTGGTTCCGGCCAATAGCGGCCGCTTACAATGGAGCTTTTGGCGATTACTTCGCGATTAGTTCGGGAGTCCCACCAGTCATTCTGGCAGCCCCGGCATCATGAGATAGAAAAGTACTGCTACTCCGTACGTTGCTATCACCCATCGCGAAACAGATTTCTCTTCCTGAATGCGGTCAAACAGCTTCATAATAGCAAGACCGACTGCTGACAAGACGCCAAGAATGGCAGCAATAGGTATTTCGATTAGATTGGCGAGCGACGGGCCGCCAAATATTCGAAGGTCCTCAAGCGCAAATCCCCCCACTTGAAAAACGCCCGAAAACATGAGCGAGAAATAGAACAAGCCGACGCCCGGAAATAGCAAGAGATACGCGAAGACCATTGTAAGTTTGCTTATCAACGTGGTGTTTGTCCAGCAAGCGCAACGGGCTGCTTCGGGTCAGTAGCAGCCTCTCAACAGTTTAACACTCGACCGGCCGGAGTCGGCCAGAAGCGGCCATCACGGCCCGGTTCAATCGGGCGGCATATTCAGAATATTTTTGGGCATCATTTGATATTTTCATTATCAGTCAAGGTGTTTAGTCCAGTCCGCATATGCTTCGAAAGCCGGCTTAATGTCAGATTCGCGTTCTTCTATTCTCTCAGCCAGCCATTGAACCCACTCTCCGAATCGCGGATTGCTTTGTTCTACGCGAGTCTCTTTTATCGTATATTCGATTTTTCTCCAATACATTAGTAAAAGGCCTCCAGCAAGTTCCTGGACGATTTGAAATGAGGCAATGTCTTTGTGTACAAGTATTCCCATGGTCTCAAAAGTCATGCCTACAAGCTGAGCGGCTTCTTCGTAATCTCCATCAAGCGATCGGAGGTCTTTCAGGCTGATACCATCTGGAACAGACTTTAAGAGATTGATTGCTTTTGCTAGTTCCGGATCGGTAAAACCGCGACACAAATCGGCGGCCACCTGAAAGCTGCGCCGCCTTCTGAACTCGGCGAGTTGAACTACCGCAAATATCGCACCGCCTACGATTGCGACTACACCAAATATCTCTGCGATAGCTGCATAGAATGTCAGGGTTTCGATGTCACACCGTCGATTAGAAGCACAATTAATTACGGTACCAGCAGAGCGCAGGATTGCAAAGCGCCGAAATTACAGAAACCTGTTTCTAGTGACGCCAAACCGGGAATTATCGTGCGAAACTGTGAAATGTCACTCGATCGACCATAAATCAGTGATGTCCGCTTTGGGTCACAAGCAGCCTGTCGACAGTCTAACAGGCGAGCGGCTGGATTCGGCCAAAAGCAGACGGTCAGTGGCTGGCGATCGACAATACTACTTCTTTGAGAATAGCGGGAAACGCCCGGTAGCAGCGTAGTAGATAAAAACTGCTCCAGTACCAATGAAGGAAATAGTTATTACCCACGGCGGCCAGAACCCGCGATTCAAATTTCCTATCGGTATGGCTAGAAAAACAAATGCTAATCCAAGCAATGCTGCAAGTGTCCGAAACAGTATACGTCTCACAATAGTGTCCTTGCCCACAGGCTGCTTGCGGCCAGAAGCAGACGCTCAGAGCTACAGAAATTCACTGCTGCTTGGCGGAAAATTCGGTAAGAAACTGCGCGTCCTGCTCATTTAGCACGCCCCTGCTTCGGGAGCACATGGAAATACGCTCAAACTCAGCTCCTCTCGAAAAGACGATATATAACTCTCCAGCGACCAAGGGTCTCCAGCAACTATTCTTATGTGACACCAAATATTCGAGCGCTCCGCGATCACCTTTGTAGGATTGGACTACTTCAAATTGACCATGCACAGCATCTTGACCCGGTGACGAAGATGCGGGCACAAATTCCGTTTTTGTTATACGCACAAGAAGCACTGATGTCGCGGAACGAAATTCTTCTTCATCGGTTGTCGGGTGACAACTGCACGCCAAGGCTTCGCTCGTAGCCAATGCGATCATCAAGACAAGAACTGGAACGAATTTCATATGCTGCTCTCTTCGCAATAAGCATCGCGTTGTGTTTTCGATGCACAAAACGACCGGCTGCTTTGGGTCAACTCCAGCCGTTGAGTCTATCACCAGGCGAGCGGCTGGTTCCGGCCACAAGCGGCCCCTCATTTACAGCCTATCTGTATATTCCGACTCTCCAGAAGTTCAAATATTCGGGAGAAATCCATGTGCGGTTTTTCTTTCTCCATGAAAAACGCGAACTCAATAGCATTAACCTGACCGGTAGGATCATGCCCGAAAGATGTTGGCACGCCGGGATCGGCACAACGCTCTAGGAGGTACGAAACAACCTCCGGTTCGTTCATCATGATGGCCGTGTGTAGCGGCGTGACGCCAAATGATGAGTGAGAATTAATGTCAATGCCGTTATTCAGAAGATAGTCGGCCTTTTCGAGCACCTTATCTGTATCGAAAGCGCCAGAGTAGGCTAAACCTAGAATGGCATTCAAAACGTCGGCTCCGTTCGCTTCGCCAGACTCGACTCTCTGGTTCAACTCGAAATCCGCTATGTGGCGAGCAATGGACCCAAATCGCTCTGTAAGGGCAAGCGGCACAAGGACGATATCGTCCGACGTGAGTATCTTGGAATAATACCAACCGAGGTACCCAGCCACGACAAGAGTGAGCACGCCGGAAATGACCCATCTCCGCTTCTTAATAGGCATTGCCAACATCTAATCAAAGCTCACGTGTAATGGCGGAGAGTAGTATTTCGAGCATATTGGTCAAGTTGCGACCGGCTGCTTCCGGGGCATAGCAGACACTGGTCACTGAGTGGCGAGTGGCCGCTATGCACTCAACTCCAGCCGCTCAGCGGCTGGTTTTCGGTGTATCCTGAGCGGCTGGTAATGACCCAAACCAGCCGGTCAACTGTAACCATACCCTTAACGTTTATTGATGAGTCAACCAATCTTAATTCGTTTGTTCTTGGCGGTGCTCGTCCTTGTAGTCGCTGTTCCGACAGGTTTTCATTTTTACGAGGCTCACGTCCGCGAAGATGCCGCGTCGGCAGTGCGAATAGCACTCGATGCGCACCTAAGTGGTCAGGAATGGACACACATGAGCTTCTTGAATGAAGATCTCGATGGCAGTGAAACGTTTGATTTTGGTCAGTTTATTCTGGACGTCAAGACAGGATACGAAATCAAGTCAGGCCCGAAGTGGTTGAATATTTATGATGTGGAAATTCATACAGCGAATGGTCGACGCTACGCGGCATCACCAATTTGGAACACCACTCATTGGTCGAATGAAGAAGTTGAGTCGTACTGGTCGATTGTTTGTTGTGAACCGAGGAACTGATCGATCATGACTTCAGTTGGCTACATTCTGACCGGCTGGTTTTGGCCGAGAGCAGCCGTTGGGCCAAGCGTATAATGAATGGCTGGTAATGAGGCAAAGCAGCCGGTCACTTTGTTGATCTGATTGGCTGAATCATTCCGCAAAGGGGGTAGGTGATGAAGTGGAAAATTCTGACGGCGTTCATTCTATTCTGTGCACTGTCCTCGGTCGCCAGCGCACACGAATGCGAAGCAAGCCAACCTCCGCTGATTGATCTTCTCAATCAGTATTCTGTATCCTATGGAACAAAGTTCGTTGTTGATCCGAGAGTTCGAGCCAGAGTAAATCTTGTCGGTATCGAGGCCAAGAGCATCAATTCAGCAGTGCTAATCGGAATACTCAATATGCACGGCTTTACCGCGCTCACGTCTGACGACGTCGTGTATGTGATGCCTTACAAAGTTGCCGAAGCCTCCGGCGACAAATTTGGAGTCACGTGGGAGGGGTAGTTCAACTTCCGCTTATGGCCGGAACCAGCCGGTCGCCTGGAGTTATGCTGAGAGGCTGCTACTGACCCTTTGCAGCCGGTCGCGGCGACGCGATTTTCTTTCTTCAAGTGGCCAAATCGACTTCTCTTGAGATTCTCGGAGCAGCATGTTGAATACCAAACCGTATCTGGACATGGCGAAAGTGCACTTCGACACTGGCAGGCTAGATCACCTTGTTTGTCCCGAGTGCAATGCCCAAATGGTAAGTGTGAGTTTCACGCGCTCCGGCAATGATCGATACTGTACGTACTTTGACTGTAGTGCTTGTGGGAACGTCGCATGTACCAGTCATGCGGAAGAACCGGAGTATTTCGACAGCAGCCGTATAGACCCGAGGCATCAAGAATTTGAAGACAGGGCGTCGCGGTTCGTGGACAGCGCAACTGAAATCGTGCTTACGGAATCGCGAAAAGGAAAGAACCAATTTTCTCGCTTGTTTGCCAGTTTGCGCGCAGCCCTGACAGGCCGCTAATGGCCGGAACCAGCCGCCCAGGTGTTAGTATCATGAGCGACCGCTGCTGACCCAAAGCGGACGATCGCGGCGAATGCTGGACTCATAATCGAGCCGCAAACTTGGAGCGTGATTCGTGAAGAAAAAGCTACTCCTATTGCCTGCTTTGTTTGTTGCTGGAGCGACACTTGCAAATGAGATGTTCGCGGCGCCGCCGACGGATTACGTCATCTCAGGAAAAGATATTGATGGTAAGGATGCGTACCAAATTCATGCGGTCGTTAACCAACAGAGAGACATTACGAAACTGACTGAGCTGTCGGTGAGTATCTATGATGACAGCATCTCCATCGACAGTGAGTTGCTGGAGAAAGTACAGAATCCGGACTTTGCGAACATCATGGTGTCCAACGATATTGGAGTATTTGGATCCTTTTTCTATATACGAATCCCCTTTGGTGACAGTCATCTATGTTCAGTGACTGATGCCGAAACCGTCAAGCTGTCGCTATTCTTCGATAATCTGCCGAGCCCCGACGGCGGCGGCTTGCAAGTCCGAATCGTCAACCCTTGCGACCACAAGTGAACGGCTGCTTTTGGCCGTTTCCAGCCGCTCGTAAGAAGTTATACTCAGGGGCTGGTAGTGACCCAAAGCGGTCGCTCGACCGGGCGGTCGTCAGCATCACGGGTTCCTTTCGGGAGAACGTCATGAACAAGAAGATCAACGTCGGCTTCGTCGCGGCAGTGCTATTCATCCCAATGATCTCCTTCGCGCAGGAAGCGACGAGTGAGGCGCCACCATCAACTCAAATACCGACTTCGAAGGCGGCCTTGAATGGACTGGCGTTGAACGCAGGCATGTATGCGGGATGGGTCACGGCATGTGATGATCCGGCCACTATCAAACACGACTTCATGGCGGCGGCTGATTCACTTGGCCCGGAAGACAAAGCCGTTGTTATCAATAATTTTGATAATGGGCACTCGAGCGTGTCTTATCGCACGAAAATGGCGTTAGATTCATTTCAAAATCCAAGTCCCCGGTCCCGTGGAGGAGCGATTGATCCCTGCACCGATGAGGCAGGTAATTCCTACCGGGAGCAATATGAACACGATTTGCTCAGCGTACAAAAACTCGCCGCCACCGAAAGCCCGGCCGTCCCGCCGACATCACCTGCAGCCTCTTCACCGGAATCCCCCGAAACGCAGTGGAGTTTGCCTCCGCTTCCGTCCAGCCATGCTCGTGACGAGAGCAAGTTTCAAAATATTTACGAAGACTGTCTGAGGAGGGGATCGACTCCTAACCATGAAGAAACTTGTCAATGTCGTATGGATTCCACAGTCGACTATCTGAAAAAAAACCCAACCCATACTTTGACTGTTGGCGCTGCCCAGTTCAGGTTCCTTCCGTGTGAGCGCTAAAGATCCCGGCTTTGAATGTGATTGGAATGGAACCTAATAAATACAATATCCGTGTTAGTAATTCCTCAGCGGCTGCTTTTAGCCGATACCAGCCGCCCAGCTGCTAGAATGATGAGAGGCTGGAAATGACCCATTGCAGCCACTCGCACAAAACACGGCTAGATCCCATGGCAGACGACTTATCGCACGGGGGCATCCCAGAAGGCCCTCCAATTCGTATATTCTTGGACGGGAGTGAGTATTGGATACTCAAGCTGCCGACCGTATGGATCGGGCTTGGACATTTCCGGCCCGGCTGGGTCTGGTCTGAGCACGCAGGGAAACAGACTGCGAAAGAGTCACAGACTCATATTGGCTACATTCAATCAGGCAGAATGGCAGTTGAAAGTGCTAATGGAAGCCGAGTAGAAGTCGGTCCCGGTGAGGCGTTTGAGGTGGGTCCCGGCCATAACGCGTGGGTTATTGGGGACGAGGTTTGCATCGCGTTGGACGTCACGCCGCTATCACCGGAGGACTGAGTTTCCGAGCAATATCAGCGGCTGCTTCTGGCCGACTCCAGTCCTTCGCGGTATGGTTTTTCGAGCAGTCTGAATGACTGCTCACGGTAGGAGCAGACCTTCGGTGTTTCCGCGGAAACATCCTCGAATTGACTTTAAGAAACGGTTGTAAGATAAAGGTCGCCCGCTGAGGCGGCCTCCCACAATAAGCCCTGATCACCCGCTGGAGCGGGCCACAAAGTGTTTTTCGCTTGTGGCCTAACTCAGACGAACGACCTCTCGTCAAATCAATGGCGCAATATTTTCTAGATGGGTGCGGGCGTCTCCCAGTCAGCCGGCAAAGCCGCCTGATCCATTATGACTTCACGGTGGCAGCTCCAGGTATGTTTGATCGCCTCGGGCGTTCCGATACCGGCACCGCGAGGGTCGCCGGCGGGCCCGAACCAATGATTTTGCGGCGCGCCAGTTGTTCGCGCACGCATGCCGCAGTAGGTCGTGCCGTTTACCGTTGCTCCGAGCACCTTGTTCTGAAAAACGGGATCACCGCTGACGACAGCAGCGGTCAGGTGGTGCGACATGCGCTCGAGTAGCTCCAGGACAACTGGCAACTCATCGTCGCCGAAAGTTGTAACGACCTGAAACGGACCAAACAACTCGGTTGTGACCAAGCCGAAATGATCGCCGCTTATCGCCGACAAAGGAACACGAATAGCGGTCGCCTCAAAGGCGCCGTAACAGTCCGGAATAGTGTGGCCGGTCAGTGGCGAGCCACCGAACATCAGCTCCGCACCCGGCACGGCCAAAACGGCATCGATGTGTGCCTTGATCTGATCGTTGTTCCAGGTCAACACGGGCCCGAGAGTCAAGTCGTCCAGGCCGCGGCGCGCGGCAAGCGGACCCAGCTTCGGCAACAGAGCATCAGCCCAGTTATCGTGGACGAAGAGAATGCTTTGCGCCGAGCACTTCTGACCGGAAGCATTGTACGCATCCTCGTCCGACTGCCAGGCGACATAGTCGACCCACGATTCGTCGTAGTCCGGTCCGATGACCTTCCAGTCGAAGCCCGCGTCCTCGATCCGGACAGCGCCGTTAACCGCGACTGACGTGGCCTCGGCAACGTGGCTCGAGCCGGTAAACTGAACCAGCCGAATATCGCCCCTGGCTTCTTCGATGAGCTCGCCCATCGTCCTGCCACCGCAATGAATCAAATCGACATCTGTCGCGGGCAGACCACAATGAATCAGCATGCGCAGGAACTGTTCGATGACTATGTCGACTGTCGTCGCCGACTTCAGGAGCGGCCGGTTGCCCATGAACAGAGCGCCCATGACCTGCAGCGCTGGTATTTCGAGCGGAAAGTTAAACGGCGCGACGATGACAACAGGACCGTACGGCCAGCGGTAGCCGCGTGACTCCTGTCCC
>Ga0255052_10002964_pt1 | contig 11984 bp, 10 predicted proteins | sample JV7_2_21_MG_FD_188632 | JGI IMG/M metagenome (GOLD analysis project Ga0255052, IMG submission 188632) | Seawater microbial communities from Jervis Inlet, British Columbia, Canada - JV7_2_21 | ecosystem: Environmental > Aquatic > Marine > Inlet | place: Canada: British Columbia | collected... | reverse complement strand
GGGTTCGGGTAGTTCTGGTTGAGCACTGCCGTTTTCGGTATTCCGGGACCTTCCGGAACATTTTCTTCGATCCCCGGCCAGTGGAAGTAAAACTCATACTGCAGGTGCCAGAGTGTCGAATCCAGCGAATTTCCGCTCGCCGGATCGTAGTACATGAAAATCCAGTCAAAGTAGTGATGTGGACTCCGAATAGGAACAATAAGATCGACAAACCGCTGGTAGACCTCGTCGGCGGCCGGAGTACGGGTCACATTCAGTCTCTGGCCATCCAATTCCCCTGATAAAGCCATAAAGGCACAGATATCACCCAGATTGTCAGGCTGGATGAACTCTGTCCAGCCGATACCGATGTAATCTTCGACGGATCTTGCTATCGAGGGCATGAACGCCACCCCGGATTCTCCCGACAGGGCCGGGTCTTCCGGGTAGCCGACATACTTGTACCTCACCTCAGGGTGTTCCACTGTGACATGCCACAGACCGGAATACCCGAAGGTAGTATCCCGCATGGTGAAGGTCATGTGGGCTACTCCATCTGAAGTTATAACCACATTGTCCTGGCAGCTGTTGTACGCGGTGAATCCTGCATCCTCTACACCCCCGATATAGTGGATCGAATCGTCGAACGCGACATTGTGCGAATGCCCCCGGGGATAGGCCGAACCATTGTTTCCGAAGACTAGCCTGAGATCAGTCCAGAACTGACCCCCATCAGTTGAGATGGTGTAGGCAGGATAGGTCACATTTCTCAGGAACCCGTTGGTCTCGGCCCAGGTATCATCAAGCAACACCATTGCAAGGGCGGCAATATAGTTCCCATCAGAATCGAGCATGAGAGGCCCGTCCATCCCTCTCATTGCGAAACCGTTGGTCCCGAAGTTTTCAGATACTTTGATTTCCACGCTCCAGCTCATACCGTGGTCGGTAGAGTATTTGAAAAAAGTGTTGTATGGATCTCCCCCATAGAAATCGATATAACTCATGTAGATTTCCCCGAAGGGATTCATGGAGAGCATCGTCAGATAGTCATCCCAGCCGATCACTCCGAATGGATTATACGCCTGAAGACACTTGAAAAGATCACTGGTCCACCTCACCGGGGACGAATCGCCGGGAGCCGCAGTTTCTTCGGTGTAGACCAGATAGGTGACTTCTTCCGATAAGAAATTTTCGGAAAAATCGATGACGGGATCTAGGTCCGCACCGGCCTCGTTCGCAACACTCGTATCGGGCCTCGCACTACTCCAGAACACCCCGTTGTCCGATGAAAGAGCATCGTAAAGAACGGGTGAGGTATACCCGATGTCCCGGAGGAAGACAACTTCGAGAGAAGACGGATCTTCCCCCACACAATCGTGCCGGATGATCTTCCGGCCTCCGCCGATGAGTGACCTGTTTCCAAATACACCATCAGCTATGATATTGTAAACGGGGTCCTGCGAAGAATCGCTCTGTTTATACACCATCGGCCCCTTTGGAGTACGCTTCAACATCGGCCTGGGGGATTTCCAGAGATCTTTTGTGAATGTTGAGCCGCTCGTTTCGCGGGAACCGGCTTCGGAATCAGGTACCGCGAGAACCCCGATGAACACAACCAGAATTATTCCGACAATTGAAGTGCGCATGGAGAGCTCCTTTCGAGAGGGAACGACACCCACGGTACTAACACGGTATGATCGATGAGATACTTATAGAGCCTGATTGATCAGAGTTGTTACAGCAGTCAGGGAAAGATAGAAAACGAAGACACCCTCATTATATATATTACCTAATGAACACGCTCCCGTCAAACAATTATTAATGTATGCGCACCAATAACGCCCCGATTTACATCGAAACCATGATTGATTTATTGAGGATTCCAAAGGCTTGAGAACACTCTTGATTCATTGAAATGGACCACACCTTACGAAGTACCGTGCTGTGACCTGCCCCTGCTTTTAGTACTACCTTTAATTTCCTACTGCTAAGGCTGGGACAGGTCAAGTCGACACAAGGAGGACAGAATTTTCGGGAGGCACAGGTTTATTTCAAGACCTAAAGCATTTTCAACATTCGAAAGAGTGCTGACAATTTCTTCAAGCGGAGCTGTTTCCAGAAAATTCTTGCTCACCTGAAAGAGAAGAGAATCGATGCCCGGGGAAGATTGGCGGGAATTCAGCCGGGAAAAATGGGTAAGGTTACTCCCTTAACGATGTTCCCGGTCAGAATCCACTACCGATATGTACCCCTAGCATATAGTGCCTGTCGTTAACTGCCTGGGAAAATCCAATGGCAGGACCGACTTCGAAGTTTCTCCATTCGAATCCGTAGGATGCTTCAACATGGGTGGCGTATTCATTTTCCCACTCTCCGTCATGATCTGCAAACACCACACCCGGTGAGGCTGTGAGAACCAGGCTGCGCCAGGGATACACGGCCACAGAGCCCATGACGCCAAAGTGCTGGTGGGCGGCGAAGATGGTTTCCACGCCAAGTCCCACGCTGAAGTGACGCTGCAAACCCTCTCCTGGGAGACGCCTCATGAGATGTAAGTGCAGCCCGGGGGCTGACTCATCTTCTCCGTCCAGGTAGGTGTAACCGACCGAAAGACCAATTTCAGAGGTGTGATCATGATGTGTGTTCTGTTCTGATTGGGTTATGGCGCCTTGCGCAACCAGGCCGGATGCCAACACGATGATGACAATGATCCACGCATTTCCTGAGCGTTGATTCTCTGTCATGTACTTGTCCATTCGTAGTTGATGTTTTAGGCGTTATGAAGCAATTCTGGTCCGCTGTTCGTTCGGTGCTTACCTCGCAAAGTGTTGTTACTTGCCTTTTGTGCTTCTTCAGCTTACAATCATATTGCAAGTTAAGTCGACAGTCAAGTATCAGGAACATATCTCAGGAACATCATCCGCCATACTATCACCTTCACAAGCCTCGCTCCTGAGTTCGACGAAGTCGCACCTCTGACAGTAGAAAGCGTCAGTATTTCGTCCATTTTTTCATTTTTGATCGGGTTCAGGTAGTATAAAGCAGTCAAATATTTGAAAAATGAGAACGGGATTGATTATGAGAAAAGAAGTGCACCAAGTTTTTGTAACACTTCAAGTATGGATTCTTGTGGTAATGGGCAAATCAGTTCAGCTTTTCTTGCTCGCCAGTCCAAAGATTTTACTTGATCTGCCAATATCACTCCGGAAACCGACAGGTCTCCCGGGATCAGAACTTCAAAGGGGTATCTCTTAATCTGAGTAGTGATTGGACAGAAAACAGCCAGCCCAACTTTATCGTTGTACGAAGATGGAGAGAGCACAACAGCGGGACGACGACCGGTCTGTTCATGCCCGGATCGAGGATTCAAGGTAATCCAAACCATATCTCCACGTTGAGGTACATAAGCTTTCTTTTTTACCACACCTCACCACCAGTCGCAGGCCCATTGTCAACTTCACGATGTAAATTACGCTTCGTAACTTTGGAAAGTAGTTGATGAAGATTGAAAACTGGTTTCACGAGGGGAGAGATCACCAGTTTGCCATCAACGAGTGATAAGAGTACGGTAGAGTTGTGCCCTAAACCCAGCTCTTCAGCAAGGGCTTTAGGGATTCGTATTCCGAGGCTATTACCCCATTTTTGAACGCGAGCTTCCAAAAGAGCACCTCCATAAAGTATCTACAATGAATATACATTAAAGGGAGCTATTTGTCAAACGCTCCAAAACATTGTTGGGATACACATAACGGGTGGGCGTTAGGCTGAGAGGTGCCAGCCGGGGTAATTGCCTGTCAGTCCTCCAACTCCAGAGGCAATAAAACTTTTACCCATGGTTATGGCAGTTTGAGTTTCAAAGTGGTACTAAAAGCAGGGGCAGGCCTTACGTTCTGTCCATTTTTTACGGCAAAAGTCCTATTAGTTCCAATCGTACAGCATCAGCAGCTATATACCCATCAGCATCATCTGTGAGCCTTATGCCCTGTGGGAAGCTGTTATCGAAATTGTAAGCACCAAGATGTACCCAACCGGTACCGCCAGTGCTTTGATCAACAGATACGATGTCAATACCGTCTCTATGATGAATCTCAAATGGTGCATTTGTAGCCATCAAATGCATGTAATCGTGGTCAAATTTGTACACACTTACATTATACATACCGACACCGACCAAAGTGTCAACTCTCCAACCGCAACTCTCAGAACCATCGCCAGGATCATCATAATGGGTGTTTCCATTATATGCGTTTGGCAGATCTATCGAGTTGAAATCTCCTGATAAGATGCCGAATTCAGGATCTGTATCATCGACAATTACTTCTGATGTTAAATCAGTAATAATAAAAGTAACAATCTGGTAATCCGTAAACTCGCCGTCTGTTACCGATATTTTGAGTTCCCAGGTGCCTTCAGCAAATGGCGGTGGTGTAAAACCAATTTCTCCCGTATCATGATTAATATAGGGTAGCGGAATCTGTTCATATTCCATCTCGTAATACAAGATATCATTATCAGGGTCAGTTGCGTTAACATCGTAGTAATAAGGAATGCCAACATAGGCTAGCTGTGGCTCAGGAATAGAATCGAGTACGGGTGGTTCGTTTGTCGGCGGCCACCAGGGAAGATGTGTAAGATGTGGATACCCGTCGTTTACTTCACTGCTTATATCCCATATGTCTTGTGGGGCTGTATCATCATAAGGGTCGCCTACAAAGTCCCAGGGAGTACTCAGGCCGGCGCTCCAGTTTGTATCTGTAAATGTTCTTACGTTTTTCATCTCATCGGTGGTCTTACCTGTTCCGCCATAACTCGTTGATTGCCCGGATGTTTGAGTATCCCAGAAAGAATTGGTCACCGAACCTTGATCGTTGACTCCCACGAGACCGCCGACAAAATCATTTCCGGTCACGGCACCGGTCGAGTACGAGTTGGTTATCGTGCCCCGGTAGTTCCATCCCACGAGACCGGCGGCACCATCAGTGCCTCCGCTAACAGATCCGGTTGCATATGAATTGCTTATCGTGGCCAGGTTACCCCAGTTGTTTCCCGAGAGGCCGCCGACTTCCGAGTGAGTTCCGCTCACGTCTCCGTCTGCGTTGGAGTTGCTCACTGTAGACTCGAAGTTGTATCCCACGAGACCACCGACAATGCTGGCTCCACTAACAATTCCGGTTGTGTACGAGTCGTTGACAGTGCCATGATCGTTGTATCCCACGAGACCGCCGACACTACCGACTATTGCGGTCACGGCTCCATCCAGGTTTGAGTTGCTCACCGTGCCGCCATCGTTCCATCCCACGATACCACCGACATTCCATACCCCGGTGATGTCGCTATTAGTCAAGGATAAGTTGCTTACCCCTCCGCCCGGCCCGATGACCCCGAATAAGCTTATGTTAGTAATGCTGCTGTTTACGGGGATGATTCTGTCGATATAAAGACTTGTTATGGTGTGGTCATCTCCATCTAAAGTTCCCGTGAATCTTGTTGAATCGTTGCCTACGGGTTCGAATCCATAATAACCACCATAAATGCTATCGTAATTCCAGAATGATGTCTCATTGGCATTTATATCATTGATAATGATATAATCAGCATTCAGATTCAGATTCATGTTCTGCAACTGAATAACATTCGATATCTGATATGGATCATAATCTGTTCCACTGCCCCCTGCAAATTCATCAGCACGAACATTTGTTGCCGTTACTACCAAGCCCGCAAAAACCAGGATCAGAAAAACTCCACAGACTGTTCTTTTTCTACACACTTGTTTGGTATCCATCCTGTTCTCCTCGCTCCAAATATCCGGCTTGAACATTGAGTCTCGGCTCGATGTCGAAGAGTGCGGTGGCCAACTACCGTAAGGGAATTCAACTATATCAGAAATGTTTGGGGATGTCAAGGCGGGAAAGAAAAAGCCGAGTCTCGAAATGGACCCGGCTGGTGATATATTATCCAGGAAGATCTGGTATCCCTACATTAAAGAGTTCACAAGATCATTGGGTCATTTGATATCATCGAAGGACCACCATTTTCCTGACCGAGGTGAACTCCCCCGCTTCGATACGATACAGATAGAGGCCCGAACTCACTTTCGCACCCCCGTCGTCTTTCCCGTTCCAGTGGACCTTATGGCCCCCGGGTCCCCTCTTGCCATCGACAAGGTTTCGTATCAGACGTCCCCGAAGGTCGTAGATGTTGAGACTGACCTGCACCGCGTCCCCTTCCGGGATGGCGAAATCAATGGTCGTAGAAGGGTTAAAAGGGTTGGGATGGTTCTGAGAGAGATGAAAAGTTTTTGGTAAGAGAGAGCTTATTTCCTCCGGAGTTACCGATACGGGATCAAAGGGATAAGTGTAACCCCAGAACCCGTAGTCGGGCCGGAATCCGAACCACTGAAGGTAATTAAAACCGTCCGCAACGTAATCGCTGATGACGCAGGTGATCTCCTCCCAGGGGCCCAGTGAGTCGGGGAGACCGACAACCTCTACCGGGATGCCAACCTGGAGAAACATCGCTCCTCGCAGATCCGCGGTACTGTCCGAAAGGTTGAACATCCTCAGTTCGGCGCAATAAGGTTCGCAGGGGTTGAGCTGTATCCCGACGTCGCCGTACAGGTTTGATATGTCGGGTGGTTCGTATACGCTGACACACTGGTCGATGCGATTGCCGTTCGGTGCGGCTTCCAGGGCCTCCCACACGTCCCCCTTTTCTCCATTCCGGATACTGTCCAGCAACGCTTCACCGATCAACTCAGCCATGCACAATTCGGAAGCCGCGGTTATCAGCGGCCACAGATCGATAGTACCTCCCAGGATGGCCGGCTGGAACTCCGGCTGGAACGTGCCGCTCGAGGTCCGGGGATCGTATTGAAATCCAGCCGGAGGATCAACGACGCTCCCCCAGCAGTCCCCTTCCCTCAGGGGAGCGGGGTGCGTGGAGAGATCCACGTTGCCCGTCACCGTCCAGTTTTCCACACCACCGATTATGAATCCGTAGCCCATGTGGTCTCCCATCAGCGTGTTACCGGTTATGACCGCTCCCCGGCTCGTCTGGAACGGTTCGCCTTCCGGGTGGCAGCCCGCATGAGGTCCCATGCCGATACCTTTCCGGATCATCGCGCCCGCCGCATCGATGACGTTGTCCGTGACCTGTACACCCGTAAAGTCACCCTCGAGGGGATGGTAATCCTCCATGGAGATGCCGTAGAACATGATCCGGTTTTCGGCCCGGATCGTGTTGTTTGCTACCCGGGTGCCCGGTGACTGGAATATAACGATCCCTCCATCGGTTGCATCGACGATCGTGTTGTGCTCAATGATGCTGTTCGGACATTCCACGGATATGCCGTCCCCGAGTATGTAATGCTCTCGCCCCGCCGGGCCGAGCTCGTTGTACCTCACAACGCCCCCTGAACATATACCGCCGAGGTATATAACCGTCCAGCCTCGAGGATCATAAGCCTTCACCCACTCTACTGTCTGGCCCAATACGTCGCGGTCCTCGATACCGCGGCCCAGGTTGATCAGCGCGCCGGCTCCGAAACCAAGCTCCGGGCGGTTGCCGTCGATGATCACGTTTCGAATCGCTGTATAGTCGTAGTGCTCACCGTTAATAGCCGTTGCCACTGTGTCCGCGACGATCCTGAGTAAAGCCCGGGTGTTGTCCGTAGGATAGCCCTCCGTATAGATCTGCTGGTAGTTGGCTGTAAAAGAGATCGACGCGTTGAGCTCAAAGATTGCGTCAGGACAGAGGACGGCCTCCGCGCCAACACCGTTCAGCGCGTTCTGAATGTCCGTCTCGTCTCCTGACGGGATGCAGGCGCCATCCTGCCGCTCGACGGGCGGTATGTGAGTATAAGCGTAAATGGGTGTATGAAGCAAGAGAGCCCAGATAAACATTATTGGTAGAAGCTGCCGTAATGTCGTACGCATGGTAACCTATCCTTGCTCAGGTTTGAGGTCGATAAAACATTCCCGAGTTTCTGTGTATTCCAGTTCGAATTTATATGGGAATTACTGCAATTTCCGTGCGAGGTTGGGCAGAATCGTCAAATTCGGGTCCGGGCAGCATTGATCGGTGATGTCTTTGCGATATGTTCCTGAGATATGTTCCTGATACTTGACTGTCGACCTTGCTGGTGATAAAATTGTAAGTTGAAGAAGCACAGAAGGCAAGTAACAACACTATGCGAGGAAAGCTCCGTATGTTTACGGGGACCGATCCTGTGTGAAGACAAAATCAAGGAGGGTATCAATGACATACCGCGTCAGTTGGACTGAGGATCTCACGTTCAAGGGATCCACACCTGAGGGGCTTGATATCACGATGGATGCCTCTTCCGAGTTTGGGGGCAACGGGAGAGGACCCAGGCCTGTGGAACTTCTTCTTCTGGGTCTGGGTGGCTGCACCGGGATGGATGTAATGTCTATTCTGAAAAAGAAGAGGGCCGACGTGAAAAGCCTCGACATCGAAATAGAATCCGAGAGATCGACCGAACACCCGAAGATCTTTACGAAGATAGAGGTAAAGTATATTTTCGGAGGGAACGACCTCAAGGAATCGGACATAAACCGGGCCGTCGAGCTGTCAACCGAGAAGTACTGTGTGGTGGGCAGTATGCTGAAGAAAGCGTGTTCCATCGAATACACCTGGAAGATAAAGTGAGAGTTAATCATGAAAAAGCGGATCGACCGGTTCCACGAGCACCGCGCAAGGATGAACGATAAGATCCTTTCTGCTGATTTCCTGCCGTTCAAGAGGTTCTTCTCACTTGACACAGCGGCTTATCAGGAGGGGGCTCTCGATGAGCTCACCAAGGAACTGATGGGCCTTGTCGCTTCGACCGTCCTGCGATGTGATGATTGTATCACCTATCACCTTGACAGATGTGTGCAGTTGAACGTTAAGAGGGAGGAGCTATACGAGGCTTTGAACGTCGCCCTTGTTGTCGGAGGATCGATCACGATACCGCACCTGAGGAGGGCTTTCGAGACGATCGAAGAGCTCGAAAATCCTGGGGGAGGAGAGTAAAAGATCAGAAGCTGCGATCGAGTGGAGGGTTCGCATGAAAGATGAAATCGATATCAAGCGATTCAACAGGCTTGTCAATCACGGACCAGTACTTCTTCTTTCCACGGTCGCGAAGGGGAGGCCGAACGCTATGGCGATCGCCTGGTACGCACCCGTCAGTCACGATCCTCCTCTGCTGGCTGTGGCGGTATCACCCCGGAACTACTCATACAATCTGATAGACGGGAGCGGGGAATTCGTACTGAATGTGCCGACGGTCAAATTGAAAAGTGAGGTGCACTTCTGCGGGACCACCCATGGTGATGACATAGACAAATTCAGGGTGACGCAGCTCACTCCATCAGCCGGGGGTGTTGTCCGGGCCCCGCACGTCGAAGAGTGCATCGGCAACATCGAGTGTCAGGTAAAAGAAGAGATCAGGGTGGGGGATCATTCCCTCTTTATTGCTGAAGTCAAACTTGTCGTGGTCGAGACCGATCTATTCGACGAGGTATGGTGTATCGAGAATGATGAACTCCTGACTTTGCATCACCTGGGTGGGGAATTTTTTGCCCCCATCGGACCCACGATCAGAAACGAACAGAGTTGAACAGTATTGAACAGAGCTGAACAGTGTTGAGTCAGGTTGAACAAGGTTGCGCGAGGGTTGGTACTCGAAAAAACGATCAAGGAGGTCCCAGTGAATGATATTCAGTCGACCCAGCCGGATTGTGTGCTGGGGGGGAATTCGATGCCAAAGACCCTCTTCCTGACTTTCGGTGCTGCGGAAGGTGGTTCGAGCCTGAACGCTTTCGACAATGCGCTGCTCAACGCCGGGATTGGCGACCTCAACCTGGTAAAGGTATCGAGCATCGCACCACCGGCCGTCGAGGTGGTCGAGCAGCACAGTATCGAGCCCGGGGCAATAGTACCGGTGGTCTATACGAGCAAGATCAGTCATCATGCCGGGGAACGTATCGCCTGTGCGGTTGCTGTGGGACAGGCAGATGATGGTGGCTCCGGTTTGATCATGGAGTACTCCGGGACAGGGGACTCGAAACTCGCCGAGATGATGGTGAGGAACATGCTCACAGAGGGATTCTTCAGCAGGGGACGCGAACTCGTGAGTGTGAGAGTGGTTACTACAGAACATACGGTCAGGCAGCTCGGGGCTGTCGTGGCAGCGTGTGTGTTCGGATTTTAACAGGACAAAGGAAGGCACCGGGGGTAAACAGATGCCGTTTCATTTTATCGAGGAGTATCAACGCGGGTACGGACTGAACCTGCAGATAGAGAAGATACTGCACGTCGAGCAGTCCAAATATCAGCATATCGTGGTCTTCAGTACTATGTCTCACGGGGTGGTGCTCATACTCGACAACTGCATCATGACCACCGAAAAGGATGAATTTTACTACCATGAAGTTCTGGCGCATACACCGATGCAGGCGGCGCGCGAGCCCCGCAGGGTCCTCATCATCGGGGGTGGTGACGGCGGGACCGCCAGGGAGGTACTGAGATACACGGGTGTCGAAAAAGTTGACATGATAGAGATAGACGAGAAAGTGATTGAGGTTTCAAAGCGGTTCATGCCCGGTTTGAGCTGCGCATTCGATGATCCTCGGCTCAACCTGATGATCGGTGATGGCGTGAAGTACATAAGAGACTGCAAGGAGAAATATGATTGTGTCATTGTCGACTCTACGGATCCGATAGGCCCGGCCATAGCACTGTTCTCGGAGCCGTTTTACAGTAACTGCTGCAGAATTCTCGTGGACGAGGGAGCTTTTTCGGCCCAGACCGAATCTCCGCTGTTTCAGCGGGATGCCATGGCTTCGATCTACCGGAACCTTAATCGGGCGTTTCCTCGTCTTGATCCGTATTTTAGTCCGGTTCCGTCATATGGCGGTCTGTGGAGTTATGCGTTGGGGACTAAGGGCAAGAATCCAACCACGATCGAAGGGTGGGAGATAGACTTCGATCTGAAATACTACAATGAGAGTGTGCACCTGGGCATGTTTCACGTGCCGAACGACATGAAAGAGATCACCGGGCGGGACTGACCGTCCCGTCAGCTGCCTCAGCCGAAGCCTGATCGTTTGTGGGCTTCGCACGAGGGATTACCTGAAGAGAAGAGAGAACTGAAGGAGCTCAGAACCCTCTTTACATCATCTGTGTTGCAGTGAGGGCATTTCAGTCTGCAGATCTCGCCGCCGGCCTTGTGGAGCTTTTCGAAGATCTTACCGCACTCCGTGCAGTAGTATTCATAAACAGGCATGCTTCAACTCCTTGTATGTTTTGATCTTTACGGCTTATTCTGATTACTCTGATCTTCCGGTCGAGACTCGACCTGGCATCTTTGAGCCACTCACGTTGAAACGCCCATCCTGGGAAGAAGATACTTGCAGATCAAGTACCAGGCTACCAGGAAAAGCGGAATTGTCAACCAATCATACATTCTTGACTCCCCCTGCAGGAACTTCGATCGCCGATCGCTGGTATTCCAATCGGCTGCGGATATCCTGGCAAATACAGTCGCAGACCTCGAACACTCTCTGGCTTTTCAGGCAGTAGAATACCTGGTTGCCTTCTTTGCGCCTGTCGAGAAGCCCTGACTTCCGCATCATCATCAGATGCTTCGAGACATTTGCGCTGCTCGTACCGGCAGAAACGGCCAGTTCACTGACGGTCCGCTCGTTTTCTTTCAATTCGAGCAGGAGGCTCAGCCGCACAGGCTCGGATAAGACCTTGAAGAATTCTGCTACTTCCTCGATCATCACCTGGTTCATGCGAGTCTCCTGGATGATGAAGTCAGTCAACTGCTTAGTTAAATACCTAAATAATATAGTAATTCAGCTCTCGTGTGTCAAGGGGATGCGGATGTATTGTTCTTTATGATACGCTGAACGGCTCATGCCCCCATTCTTAGATCAAAGTAACCGCCAGTTTTGCGATAGCGGCATTTCCCCTCTTGCATAGGTCGAACACAC
>Ga0255052_10002963_pt1 | contig 11990 bp, 9 predicted proteins | sample JV7_2_21_MG_FD_188632 | JGI IMG/M metagenome (GOLD analysis project Ga0255052, IMG submission 188632) | Seawater microbial communities from Jervis Inlet, British Columbia, Canada - JV7_2_21 | ecosystem: Environmental > Aquatic > Marine > Inlet | place: Canada: British Columbia | collected... | reverse complement strand
CTATAATTTTTTTGGCTTTCCCGTTGGAATGAACAACATTAATTGCACGACATCTTGAAAAAATACGGGCACCATTTTTTAGGGCCCGAGGGATATAGTTCTCAAGAGTGCTCTGTTTTGCTCCTGTCGGACAACCGGTAGGGCACAAATTTTCATTTGTACAATCTTTAACGGCGCGTGGAACCATAACATATTTCCAGCCTAACTGTTCTGAAGCCTTTAAGAGTTTAAGCGAATCAAGGTTCTCCTTTTCATCAGATTCACATTTTATTACATGCATATCTTTTTCAACAGTCTCGAAATATTTTTCCAGATCTTTTTGACTGTATCCTTTTAACCCATAATCATTCTGCCACTCGTCAAGAACCCATGAAGGAGTTCGCCAGATGAGACCGCCATTAATTACAGTGCCACCTCCAACACAACAACCTTCCGCAAATGCAATAGACGGTTTGCCAAGAAAGGGGAACACCCCCTGGTTTCGATAAAGTTGTGAGGTCATTTCGCTGATATTGGACGTGTAGGATTCAGTCGGATAATATCCTCCTTCTTCCAGAAATATTACGTCATGTCCCCGTTCAGCCAGCAAGGACCCTGCTACGCTTCCTCCGGCACCGGTTCCCACGACCAGATACTGACAGCTGTAAGTTGTTTCTGTATAGTCTCCCTGAGCTAGTACCGTTCCAACTTTTTCTGCCCAATTCACACCATTCCTCCTTTTAATCTATTATATAGGTAGCGCTTTCCTTTTCCTGTCTTTAAACCCCGTTAGACTTTCCCAATTTAGAACAGTTAACCAATTAATTATTTTCATTAATCGCCAGATGTTACTAAAGTCTAAACGGGGTAAATATCTCTATCTTCTATAAGCATCTTCTTTATTAATATAGTTAAATGTTAATTCATTTCATTGGCACAGTTCACATACTCCGGCACCAAAGGAAGGCTGTCAAAAAGTTTCAAAAAAGCCATGGAACGGACAAGTTTGTTTAACATGCCGAAAAAAGGGATGAATTGAACACGCCGCAGAAACGATGAACGCTTTTCTGAAGAAAGCATGTTCAATTGATGTCCTGTTGTGAACAGGCAAAGCATACCTATTGCATAGGCAAGAATTATAACTGGAAAACGAAAATACCAGGGAAGGGTTATTATTACTCCGGAGACAAACTGAAGGATTTCCTCAACTGTATTGCCATGCTCACCCTCCATAGTTTGATAATGTTTCAACGTTTCAATGTTTTCCAGGATAATGCCAGATAATACGCTTTTCCACATAAACTTATCTAGTTAGAGTCTGTATAAACTCAATTTGTCTGTCTGTCATTCCGGCAGTCCTTAAGCCGGAATCCAGTTTTTTCAATGCCTTCTGGATACCGGATCGAGTCCGGTATGACATCTGAATGGACTTTATACACAAACACTATTTAACTTGTCTTTTTTTATTGAGATGATTATTTCTTCAAAATCTTTTGTTTGAGAAAATTCATAATCAATTTACGCTTGCCAATTGCCATAGTTTTATCTAACGCATCGAGAAACCTGTCCAGTTCTTCATCCGTTATTATCAAGGAAGGAGAGACAATAAGAGGAATTTCTCTATTGGAACCATAGAAAGTCAGAATATTATGCGTGCTGAAAAGTTCAGATATGACAGATCCTGTGATTAATTTGGCCACGAACCGTTCGTCCTTAAACACCTTGGCAGGCAGGAAACTGATGAGAGATTTAATAAAGGTGTTGATTTCTCCGTTAAGAAGCACGCCATGCAGAGCCCCGCTGCCTCTTACCTCATCTATCATGTCCGGATATTTTTCCTTAAGCCCCTTTAATCCATTGCTTAAACGCTCGTGGATTCTTTTTGCCTTGCCGACATAATCATCCTCAACAACAATATTTATCGCCTCAATGGCCGTTATACACTCTTCACCAAAACCATTAAACGTAGTACTGTGAAGAGTCGCGTCGTTAAGATTATCATATGCTTTGCGGTAAAAGGGAGTACGTGTGGTATAACCCGATATTGAGGCCTTGCCGCCCCCGAATGATTTTGCGAACGTTACAATGTCGGGTACAACTCCCTTTTTTATGAAATTAAAAAGCTCTCCTGTCTTGGCCCAGCCTGTGTATACCTCATCGAAGATAAGAACAATCTCCTCGCTGTCACAAATTCCCCTTAACTCTTTCAGAAACTCGGAAGAACATTCTTTAAGTGTGCTTGCATTTAATGGTTCAAGGACAATGGCATAGATATCGGATTTTCCGTCAGGCTTACTAAGCTTCGATACAACATCTTTAACACTATCAATATTGTTATACACAAAGGATTCTACATGTGGTATTGTGGGAAACTTATAATCCAGTTCCGGCGAACCTGTTAATCCAGCAGTCCCTAGCAGTTTGCCATGGAAAGATATGTCAGCATGGAGAATATATTTTCTGTTTCCATCATGGTATTTATAAGCAAGTTTTACCGCACCTTCCACTGCTTCAGCACCGGAATTGCAAAAATAACTTATATCCAGATCGTCAGGCAAAAGCCTTCCGATGTTATGACTCAATCCTGCAACATACTGTGACAAAAAGTTCTTATGGACTTCCATCTTCTTCTGTTTCTGATATTCTATGCGGGCAGCAAGTATACGAGGATGGTTATGGCCATGATTCAGTACTCCGATACCGCCGGTAAAATCGAGAATCTGCCGGCCATCAGATGTGTTTATGTACATTCCTTCGGCGCTGACAGCAACTGCCCTGCCAAAACCGAATGAGCCGATCAGATCAACCTGGCTCTTGCTGACATACTCCCTATACAGCTCCTGGATCTTTTCAATATCGAATTCAGTACATTCATGCCAGGCATAAAGTTTTTCTGTCGGTTTATTCATACTTTTAATTACCTTTTTTTGAAGGTTGATGTGAAATAATACAGACTCATTATGTTAAGTGTTGTAGTGAAAAATTAAACTGCGAAGTAATCTTACCGTTATTAAGTAGGATTGTCATACTCCAGGTGCTTGCTCATAATGACAATGCAATATCACTAATGTTTTTAATATTATATTTTAATTTTTTGATTAATATCAAGACAGGCTCACACTGTTAACTATTAATACATCGCTTCGATTCATCTTGAAATCACATGTCTGAATTAGATCAACCCCTGTGTAAAACCATCTGTTTCACATTGGCCCAGACCTTCTCGGCAATCATTCTTGGATTTACCTGAGTTATCATATACGGAATATTTAGTGGGTCACGAAGCGCCAGATTAAGATATAACTTAAGCACAAGCTTAGGGAAGTTAACTGCTCGTAACGATTCAGGAGTATAAGCCCGCACACCATCTGAATAGTTACGGGGCATAAGTCCATCTTCAATTTCTCCTTTCCGTACCAGTTCTTCGTATAGTGGAGTACCCGGGAGTGGCTGAAAATTATTCAGGAAAAAGAAGTTAAGTCTGCATTTCTTGATTAAATTTATTGTTGCATTAATGTCTTCAAGAGTTTCATCCGGATAACCGATTATAAAAAAACCGCTGCACTTTAAACCGGCTTCCCGGATTTCTTTCACTTTATCCGGTACAATGTCGGGGTCAAGGTCTTTTTGCATCTTTTTGAGTACATTTCTGGAACCACTTTCCGGAGCAATGATGAGACTCCTCCACCCTGCTTCTTTCATTAACTGCAGCAACTCTTTGTCTGTCCGCTGCATGCGAATGCCGTTGGGGGTACTGAATTGCAAGTCTTTCAGATCAAGACCAATTATTGCCCTGCAGAACTCCTTTGCATACTCGGTATGAAACGTAAAATTATCATCAACAATATTTATCTGTCTGACGTTCTTTTCATCATAAAGATACCTGACAAGTTTCATCATATATTTAACGGAATGCTTCCGGACCTTTTTCCCGTTTTGGAGCGGTGCGGTACAAAAAGTACAGCGATAGGGACATCCGCGTGTTACCCAGACAGGCGCGTTCCTCTTTATCGATGTATGCAGCCGGTATCCGGACTCAATATACTCTTCTAACTCAATTGCGTCATAATCAGCCCAATTTATTTCATCAATATTGTCCCTGTACTCGGGAGGATTTTTTATAAGTGAATCATGGGAGCGATAGGCTAATCCCGGGACATTTTCATAGTTGGGGTGCTCTTTGGCTAATTCGTCCAGAAATACCGGAAACAACAGATCAGCCTCGCCCCTGAAAAGAAAATCAATCTCCTTATGTTCCATTGTCCGGTCAGGATACGTTGTTGCGTGGACACCCCCCATAATGGTAATGATGTCTTTATTTATTGACTTAACCGTCTCCAGAATTTTAACGGCCTCGGGATATGTTGTCGACCAGCAGGAAATTCCCACTACATCCGGTCTGAAACTGCTGATCTCCATTCTCAGCTCGGGCGTATCCGCGTCCAGTTTACGAAGAGAACAGTCAATTATTTTTATGTTATGCTTCTTTTGATCAAGATTGCTTGTCAGGTACCCGAAGGCCAAAGGCAATACGTAATTCGTATTAAATCCCTTCGGCCAGATAAACAAGATTTTCATAAGAGGATTTCCTTATATTGCGACATGCAACAGATTATAGGATATGCAAAAACTTCAGTAATGCTTATGTTGTCCTCTATTATCTTATTAACTTTACGTGAAGGGTGTCAAATAAGTAATCATATGCTACTGCCGGACATAGATCTTGTCTTTAAAAGTTACAGCCGGCTAATCCATTCCTATCTGACCCGACAGCGATGGTCCTGATGGAACCATTGAAGCATCGATACCGATTTTCTTGCACGCTCGGGCAGCAATTCTTATCGCATTGTTACAACTTCTTTCATCAGGGTATATATGGCTCATATTGACAACATACATGTTTTTTATAGGGGTTTCACAACTCGGCACTATATCTGAATAATTAAGTCCACATATGGTAGCGGCGGTGTGTGAACGAAAAACAAAGGCATTCTTTATCCATGACTCATTAAATTGAGGATTAATTCTATTCAGCGGTGCTATCATCCGTTTTAATATGTCCTTCTTCGAAATTGAAGCTATTTCGTCATTATTGTCAAAGTATTTTGAAAGATAAATAATATGACTTTCATTATAATTATCCGGAGATATGAAATTTGTATGTTCAATAATTCCGCCAAACGGAAATCCGGAATCGGCAATATTGAGCCAGTATATACTGCTGAAAGGCCGGTCCATCTCCAGGATAGTACAAACGGCACCGCAATATCTGATTCGTGACAATTCTTCGGCATATTCGGATGCTTCGTCTTTCAGCAGGGACGCCAAATATGTCGTGGGTATTGTCGCCAAAAACAGGCCATCATGAAATATACCTTTTTCTGTCTCAACACCATGCAATGCATTATTCTTTATTAACAGCTTCTCTACCCGTGCATTTAATATGACCTTCACCCCAAGTTCACTTAATCTTTCCACCAGTCTGTCGGTTAATACCTGCAAGCTTCCTTTTATATAACCGAGCTGCTCTGCGGTTCCCTTGCGGGAATTCATCCTCTGTCTGAGGCGTCCTACCATCCATGCAGCAGGTACTTGGTTTGCGTGGGAACCGAACTTGATTTCAAGTAAGGGCCTCCATATTGAATCGGTCGCACGCTTCCCGGTATATCTATAAAACCATTCCTGGGCGGAAATGCCTTCCCACTTTTCCCAGCTTGTCAGCTTTCCAAGATAAAGACTTGAAAGTAAAAATCGTACCTTATCCATGATTCCTATAGGCGTGAACTTGAGTAAATCCATCAGCGTATTGAAATCGTAAATTTTATTATTGCGAAATATGCCCATTGTTGTTTTTCTGAACTCTAGCTTATCAACTATTCCTAATTCCCTCAGTAACCATAACAGTTCTGCATCATTTGTGAAAAAATGATGATAGTAATGCTCTAACCGGTTACCGGCTATCTGAAACGTCCTAATTAATCCGCCAGGTTGTGAACTGCCTTCCAGCACCGTCACATCCCAGCCGTCCTTTGCCGCAAGATATGCAGCGGAAAGTCCCGTTATTCCGCCTCCCATGATCGTTACTTTCTTTTTCATCTGTTAATGATTACTCTGTACCCGTAATACGCCATACGACATGCCTAAAGTGTTTTTGACCATTTTTTCATAGTGAGTCAGAAGGTGATTTTATTTCTGAACCGAGGCTTTGTTTAATAATCCAGCGGGGCCGCTGCTTTACCTCATCATAAATCCTTCCCAGATACTGTCCGATAATTCCCAAAAAGACCAGTTGGACACCGCCCAGAAAAAGAATTGAAACAATAGTCGAGAATCCGGGCTTCAGGCCAACACCCAACGCCTCGAAAAAATCTCTAAAAATAAATTGAAGTACGAGCAGAATGATACCCAGAAAAGACAGGGCTGAAATCCAGAGACCGAAATGGGCGGCCAGGGCCAGCGGGACAGTCGAAAAAGATACTATCCCGTCCAGCGCCAAACGGCGCAATTTCTTGAAATCGTATTTCGCTTCTCCGGCAGTCCTTGCGTGTCTTTCGTAAACGAGCCCTGTCTGTTTGAAACCGGACCATGCCCTCAAACCGCGAACAAAACGGCTCCTCTCCGGCATGGAATTGAGAATATCAACAATCTTGCGGTCCATAATACAGAAGTCCCCGGAATCCAGGGGCAGCTCGAAATCGATCATTTTTGACAGCATTCTGTAGAACATCCAGTAGCTGATTTTCTTGAGAATCCCTTCTTTCCTGTGCTGCCTGACGGCATACACGATATCGTACCCCTCACGCCACTTCTTTATAAAACGGACTATTTCTTCCGGTGGGTCCTGCAGGTCCGCGTCAATTACGACAACTGCGTCCCCTGTCGCGTGAAACATGCCGGCTGAAACCGCTGTCTGATGACCGAAATTGCGGGAAAAAGAGATCGCCGACCACCGCCGGTCTTTCGCGAACTGATCGCTGAGAATGTTCCAGGTATTATCGTATGAACCGTCATCAACGCATATAACCTCCCAGTCCAGCTCCCAGCTTTTCGCAGCTTCCGTCATTCTGCGGAACAACTCGGGAAGCACTTCCTGTTCGTTATAGCACGGGACTACAACAGATATTTTTTTTATATCTCTCCTGTTCATTATGGAGCCCCACGGGCAAGCCCGTGGTACCATCATTACGCCCCGCTGGGGCGAACATCCCGTACCAGAGGACCAATTCACCCACGGCCAAGGCCGTGGTCCTCTTGGTACTGGGATAGAAATAATTTGTCCAGATATCTTTATATTATAATATTTTTATCTCTGTTTTGTTTAAGGGATCATTGTCTACTATAACCCACATTGATCGTGATTAAAAGGAACAGGATATGTTGCCTACAAAACTTATCTGTCTTCGTACTGAGTTTTTCCCCTGAAATAAATTTTAATAGGCGTATCCTTATTTACATAATGAGTATAAACAACAGAAAAATTCTTTTCCGTGAGAATGTTCTCTGTTTGAGGCCCAAAAAATATAATATAACAGTCATAGGCATTCAGCTCGTCAAATTTACTCAAAAAAATATTTAACATCTCGTCTTTAAAAGGCGTATACAGAAAAAACACCAATGAACTTGTTTTGCTGCCATAACTAAGCTCTGTTATTAATTCCGTAAAATTTATATCTTTGACATTTTGATTGACGATTTTTGAATTAACCCGTGACGGCAAATATCTTTTGAGGTTCTGCTCGCACAAATCCGTCAGTTTTTTTGATTGCTCCACACCTATTAAGCGGTTGAAACCAACGGTTGATGAACAATACAAAACCCTTCCGGGTCCACAGCCGATATCTATGAACATGGAATCCCGCAGATCGTTTATGACTTTTTTTATTTGCTTCAGGGATATGGTAAGGATCCAATATGGAGTGGGACCGTACGGATCGGAAAGCTCACTGTCTTCCTTACTGATATCCAGGTCCTGGGGTTCAATTACAAAAAAATATTTAAAGCGCGGGTGAGTGGCCAAAAAAAACAGCTCGTAAACAGCGCCTAGAATCAAAGGTTTCAAGCCCCATTCATTTTTTGTTTTAATAACCTGTTTTATTATTGAAAACATTGTTTGACCGGTAATTAAAAGACTTTATTGCAGGGTTCAGCAAAATTATACCAAAACCAATATAAAAAGAAAATCGTACGCCCGTTACAGCGTGTGTCCAAAAAATTTCTTAAATAACATACTGTCTATCGGGAATGAATGGAAATGATTTCTAAATCTGAATTTTGCTATGGGATGATAGATATTGAACAATATCTTCGTTGTGAATTTATTTATCTTGTATTTAATTTTTTTATTCGAAAACAACGAGGTGAATTCTATGCTCTTGATCTCCCGCATTTGTTTACTGCTAAGCCATGATTTGAAATTGTAGTACCAGTTGTCTATACCAAAATATCCCCATTCCTCCAGGCTGACTGGCGGGACAAATCCATGCTTGACAGCAAAATCATACATGGGTGATCCAGGATAAGGCGTATAGGCCAAAATGGGGGTATATATGTTCTTATTCTCTTCTGTCAGCTTTAAAGCGGTCCTGATCGTAGTCCGGAGTTCTTCTCTTGTTTCCGTCGGAAAACCAATGATAAATGTATATTTAAGAATAAACGGATATTTCGAGATCTTGTTTGCCACCTTGAACATATCTTCCACGGTAATATTCTTGTCAATCAATTTAAGTATACGCTCATTGCCGGATTCGGCGCCGATATCTACATTCATACATCCGGAAGCTACCAACAACTCGTACATCTCGTCATCAAACCTCATGGCCGTATCGACCCGGAGCCCCAATGTCCCCCACTTGATGTCCAGTTTTTCATCAACGATAAGCTGCAAAATCTCTTTAATTCTTTTACGGCTGGAAAAAAAATTATCGTCCTGGAAGTAGATAGTTTTGATTTGATATTTTTCTACAAAATCTTTCAGTCTCCTGACTGTATCTTTGGCTGAGAAAGCCCTCCACTTGCGTTTGTTGAAGTAAATGTTGTAACAGAATGAACACTTGAACGCGCAGCCCCTGCTTGTAACAAAGTCCGCTGACCTGCCCTCAACATTCATCGAACTATAGGCGCTGACATCAACAAGGTCATAAGGCAGATCAGGGAGTTCATCCAGGTTTTTTATAAAATCCCGTTCAGGATTTTTTACTACTTTACCGTTTTGCTTGTAATATATCCCTTTTATGCCGTCAAGGGGCATGTTTTGCTCCAGGGCCTCGACAAGCTCTATAAAGATAAGATCCCCTTCCCTTATCACAACTATATCTACATATGGGTTCTCAAGGCTTTGGTCAGGCATGATGGTAGTATGCACACCGCCCCATACAAGAGGTGTGTCGCTCTTTTCCCTGACTATTTTAGCCGCTTCAAGTGCATGGAGAATCTGCTTTCCCGTCATACAGGTTATGCCGACGCATATCGGGTCCTTCTCCAGGGCCGATCTCAGCGTTTGTTGCCAGTGCATATCAACACGCTGATCGATTATGGTGATATGATAGCCTTTTTGAAAGGGTGCGGCCGCGATTGATAATAAACCCAATGGAAGGCGGGCTCCTAACAGGTCTAATGTTCCGCTTTTGGGTTGTATGAGAATAATTTCTTTCATAATATGCCCGTGTAAAATGAAATATTACAGCACTATCTTACGGTGATATTTGTTGAAGAGGAAAGTACAATATCAATAAAGCCATCAGGGATAATTAAACCTGTAACTGTTATAAGCTTCAAAACTTTCATAGCCGTCATCTAAAGCTGATGTGCAATGTTATAAACTTTTTATTTTTGTAAGTTTTTATTTATTTTACTATTGGCGTCAATTTTTTTCCAGAGATCTCATATTCAATTTACATTTTGCAAGCAGGCAGATTGCCGTTGTGTTTAACAATAGGTGCTTTTACTTATGGTATTTTTTGATGTGAAGGCTAAGGTGCCAAAAATTTCTTTTAATTATAACAAAAAGATATACTAATAATACACATGAAAACATCTACTCCTTATTTCAAAAATAGACATGAGATATGGATATACTCCGTATTAATCATATTTACTACACTGGCAGCACTCCTTGCGGTGAAAAACATAAAGATATCTCCTGATTCAATGGTGTATGCACTTATTTCACAGGAGATACTATCAGGCGATGGAATAAGATTACCGATAATCAAGTTTGAAGAAAACTACGTTCCTATAATGTACCAGCGTTGCAACCTTAACAAGTTTTGCGGGAGCAGCCTTGACACCAATGTTTTCCCGGGAATCACCGGAGATTGACAACATGGAAACCTCCATCCAGCTAATTGAGTATTACTTATAACATCATACATTAATAAGAAATGCCTTATGAACATCATATTCAAAATTAAACAGTGAAACATAAAGCGTGCAATAGCGCCACCATTCTCTGTTAGCGTATGGACATTAAAGTAAAAAAAAGGTTGTTGTGGGCGATAATAATTTCTATCGGTTTTATGTTTTTTTTACTCCTGCGGATTGAGTGGGAGCATTTTTCTTTAATTGCGGGCAGACTGGATATAAAAACATTAATCGCTGCCTATTGTGTGTTTATACTTGGGAATCTTGTCAGAACTTTTCGTTTTTATAAACTGGATCATATGGATAACAAGCTGACACACTGGTGGAATATAAATGCGTTCTATAACTTCATAACCTCAACACTGCCGGGGGGTGCAGGTGAAGCAGTCACAGCTTATGTTTTAAAACGATTCTCCAAGTTTAATATATTAGGTGCGTTCAGGATACTTCTTCTTTCACGATTTATGGATTTGCTTGCACTGTCAGCATTGTTCTTTATTAGTGCTATACTGATAAGCGATGTTACACCTTACCGTGAAGCAGCAATCTGGTTTTCAGGAGCCGCGTTTCTTATATCTTCTGTTGCTCTTTTACGTTCAAGCGAAAAGATTGCTCTTAAGCTGATACAGAGACTGCCGGGACAAAACAAATTAGTGCAAAAGGTACGTGAAAAGCTGTCTGAACTCTTGAAGATTGCAGAAGAACAGCGAAGTAATAATCTCTTCGGCATTACACTGTTTCAATCAGTTCTTATGACGTTCATAGGTATAGTATCCATACATCTTGCATTACGGTCATTTGGCGTTGAATTTTCACTCGAGCAAAGCTTTTACTGTTTTGGTGTTTATGCAATATTTCAGGTTATACCGGTCCAGGGGATTGCCGGTCTCGGCACGCAGGCGGCATGGTGGACACTTGCACTAAACGCTGCCGGCTACAACGCCCCGGAGTCCATAGCAACAGGCTTTGTTTTGTACGCTACATACTATATCTTTGTTGCATTATTAGCACTTTTTTCACTGTTGTTCTGGTTTAAGGGAAGTAGGAAAATAGAATCGTTTACAAAAACTTGATTTTCTCTACTTCTCTGGGCCTGATATATCCTATTTTGTTTATGTAATGTCTACAACCCCTCAATTTTTTGCATCATCTCCTGAAAAGTTGCTATAATCTTAAAGTTGCTATAATCTTCAGGATTCAAGGGGTCAAGGTTTCGAGCCTGCCTACCGACATGCAGGGATTCAAGTGAAATGCTTAAGAATTATAGGAACTAATAAAGAAAGTTCAGAAAGATCCGGTAGAGTCGGAAAGATGCTCAAGACGCTTATTAAGTCACTGGAAAATAAACACTCGAACCCTTGAATCCTTTTTTGTAACGAAATCGAAGAAGAACCATATTTATTTATTATTTGAGTAAGATATTGTCAATTAAATGAATTGTTGCAAGTACCACAAAGATATATAAGTTGTAGTTTAGAAGCCGTTAGAACTTTATCTGCAAGGAATATAAAATGAAATCAATTTCTCAGTCGACAAATAAAATACAACTAGCTGTCATCTTCTTAACATACTTAATTTTCGCATTGATTTTTGGTTTTGCTTATCGGTATGCAATGAATCCGGATGGGATATCCCTTATTCGTTTAGCAGGT
>Ga0255052_10002962_pt1 | contig 11993 bp, 24 predicted proteins | sample JV7_2_21_MG_FD_188632 | JGI IMG/M metagenome (GOLD analysis project Ga0255052, IMG submission 188632) | Seawater microbial communities from Jervis Inlet, British Columbia, Canada - JV7_2_21 | ecosystem: Environmental > Aquatic > Marine > Inlet | place: Canada: British Columbia | collected... | reverse complement strand
GCTGCACTGGGGCAACCTAGTTTATGACGGGGTAGCCTTTTACAACTGGAAAAAACCTCTCGACAATTTGACTACTTATTGGTTTTATCCTATTTTCGCTGACTCTTCAGACAACATCTATGGTATAACAACAGAAGATAGGACGATATTATACGAGGAAGCTGCCACATACAAATCAACACTGGCAAAAAATCTATTGGTCTTTAACGAGATGTCACAAATCTCCGCCATTGAAAAAATACTCCATAGTGTTACTGCGATCTTTGATGTTATGGCCGCGAATGAGCAAATCCAATTAGACTATTCGATAGACAATAGAACTTCATGGGTCACGGTCGGCACACTAACTTCGGCAACTGAAGGCTCCGGAATTACCAGAGAAATAGTGATCCCAGGCAATATTATCTTTAAGAAAATTTGGTGGAGAATTTTACTTGATGGCACGGCTACTACTCCGATCATTCACGATGTAGTCATGGCTTATCGACCGATGCCTGATCACAAGCACAGATGGACAATGAGAATAAACTGTACTAATGGAACTAAATTGCTCGATGGACAGCATGAAGAAAGAGACGCGTCCGACCTTGTTCACCAGCTATGGAATGAAAAATTTTATAAACAAAGAGTCACTTTTGAAGATGCTGATTATGTAGAGTGCAGCTTGGTGTCGGCCATGGCTTCAGGAGATACCTCTTGCCGGGTGAATAAGACAAAGAGATTCTCGCGCGCCGGCAGGATCAGGGCTGTCTCCGGTGGTGTCGCTGAAGAAATGTATTTTGTATCAGCTCACTCCACAAAGCTGGAAGGATTGACCAGAGGCGTGCGCGGCACCAAGGCTAGGGATTATATTGCCGGGCAGACACTAGCCAATGATTATGATGTGTATGTCGAGGATGTGAAAAATGAGCTTGCCTTTACCGACGAAAATAAAACCGAAAGCATCGCTCAAGTTTTACTTCTTGAAGCATAAAAATATGTATGGACGTTCGCAAAAAAGACAAACTCACAGGGGAAACATACCGGGTAAGAAATAGCTTGCTCGATATTGGCTATCGGGACCATGACATGTTAAGAAGCATACGAGGCGGCGACTATCACTTGACTGCGGTTGGAGATACAATTTCAATTCCCCTCGATACACCACTGGGAAGTGAATTTAAGATAGGAGATCTTGCGTTTTGGGTCAAAGGCGAAACAGGAGCGGTATTAATTAAGGGCTTGCACCTCAACATAGTTGCAAAAACAGAAAACTATACAGCCACGGCAATAGATGATACAATTATATGTGACGCAACAGGAGGGGCTTTCACCATCACACTTCCGGCCGCTTCAACAGTTTCAGGAAAAATTTACAATATTAAAAAGATAGATGTTTCCGCCAATGCAGTCACAATCGACGGAGACGATTCAGAAACCATTGACGATGCGGCAACTAAAGCCTTGAGTTCACAATATGATTCACTCACTATTCAGTCCAGTGGGGCAGAGTGGTGGATAATATAAAGGTATGACTTACATAACCAACAAGGATCCACAACTGGAAATAGCGCAAAACAAAGTTGCCGACAAAAGGCATCGAGCTTTAGGTGGCAACAATAATTTTTTAAATGCCAATAAAGAAGAGAGTATTTGGGACCAAGGTGGCTTACTGACAATTACAGACACAAACAAAACGCTTTACGCCTCTAGTTCAAGCTCGTCTGATGTTGGTGTTAATTTAGTCATACTTGGCTGGGATGATAACCTGGAAACAGCTTTCAGACTTGTGACAACAAACGGTCAAAACCAAGTTGCACTAAATGCCGACCTGGCTTTCATTAGCAATGTCGCTTTGCTTGCAGGCCCAGAGCCACAAGGAGATATTTATATTGCCGAATCAGATACTTTGATTGGCGGTGTTCCACAAACACAATCTAAAATTCAAGCCAAAATGATACAAGGCAATAATGCAAGCTATAACGCCGTTGATGTAGCATCTCCCGGCACAACTTGGTTTATAAGAGTTATTGAATATACTACAGGCAAGTTGAATGACATAGATATAGTTATTAATTTTAAACCCCTTGGGGAATCATGGATTAAATTTCCGCTTATTCATTTATCAGAATCACCAATAGATATTTCCAAAGATATATACACCCGCCTTATTGAAAAATCAATAATTTTAGTAAATGCTATTTCTAGGGATGATGGCGCAGCATTATCAGCCGGCATCTTCTTTGACGAGGTAGATAATTAATATGAAATCATATATCAAAAAATTAAATTCCGCAGATGATATTACAGTTAGGATGTATTATAAACCAAAAACAACCTATCCTTTGCGCACTTATACGGATATTATGATCACTGATATATCAGAGTTGATGACTACTGGCATGGTTAAATATAAATGTTCCATGGACGGTGAGGAAGTATCTGCTCATAAAGATTTACTCAAACTAGCAATCGACGGCTACGCCGATTAAAAATATGTCACAACAATTAATCACAACTCCACACACTTTTGCCGCCGCTGATACTTGGGAAGAGATCGGCACTATCGATCCAAATAAAAATCATCACATCGATGCTTTTTATGGTGATGTAACAATGGGCACCTCTACCGAATTAAAATTTAGAGGAGTAATTTTTATGGAAGATACTGATGGTCCATACCCTTTTCCACTGAAGCAATCACAGGGAAACAAGCATCGCATTTTGATTGATGAATTTGATATACCTGAATTTTTAAAAGGCGACAATACTAAAAGCGCGACAGAAGGGAAATTTACATGGCCACTCAACATTGGCAATGTCACTCCAATCGTTAAAGTGCAAGCAAAAGTTAAGACTCTTGGTGGTACACCGGCAATTATTAATTCATTAAACTATACCAAAGGCTATGCAGGATGATTTGCTTGGTTCAAAAACAAATAATATTTGGACGAACATAGACGACGAAGAGGTTTTGTCGCATCTTGGCGATGTTGATGTTAAGATACCACATTCAGGCTACGACAGAGCTTGTGTATTTAAAAACTCCGGCCAAACCATAGTAGCTAATGCCTGGACGTTACTAACTTTTGATGATGAAAAATATGATACAAACGACTTGCACGATAATGTCACCAATAACTCCAGATTGACAATACAAAAAGATGGCCTATATCAGATTAGAGCAAATATAGAAACCGATGCGCAAGAAAAAAAGAGTTACGAAATAAAAATATTTAAAAATGGTGTTGAAATTCCACACTCACATATTCCGGGATATGGCAGCAAAAACTCAAGCACTTTAGTGTTACATTCGGTTGTGCCTTATTCAGAATTAGTGGCTGGAGATTATGTCGAAGTTCAAATCAGACACGACAATGCGACAGGTGCGTTCATTTACGAAGATAGCACATATTTTGAAATAGAAAGGAGATATTAATATGAAATATTATCTAAAATTTGAAGGACGGGAAAAATTAGTGATCAAAATTGTTTTGATACTTTTATTAATAATAGTATGTTTACTCACCAAGATTGCATTTACGGAAGAATCCATATATGTAGATTTTGGCGATGAACAATTAGAATCATTATGTCTAAGCGATTAAAGGTAATGACAATAAGAAAACAGCCTAGAAGTATGTCAAAGGTTGTTCGAGTCAGGAGAATAAAAGCCCCTAAAAAATAACAACACAAATATGTCATTAGGACCACATTCAGTCACTCGACAAAAAATTGAAAAGAAAAGTTTGTTGAGCGGCTATAATTCAAAAGCTGTTTTTAAGCAAGTGGCTCAAAAAATCTACGCCAAGCCGCTGGAGGTTGCGTTCGTTGCGTCTGTCTTGGCAACTGCCCTGGGAGAATTATTCAACAGAGATCTTAGCGGCAAGTGGTACGCAGTCGTTTTCATGTTATTATCCATTGTAATTTGCAAAGAAGTTTTAAGCATAATTGCCGAGTCTTTTCTCACGCCTGACGATCAGCCGACAGTGGTTGAGGTGCAGGGAAAGAAAAAGCTGGAAGAACAAAATGAGTGAATTGAATTTACAGGTATTAGTTCAGGCGGGCGCTGTTGGACTCTGTGTCTTGCTAATTTTTTACATTGCCTGGAAAGACAAAATTTTTAACAAGACTATTAATAATCACTTGCAACATTTTACGGATGCAATCAACGGGAATAGTAAAGTCATTGCCAGAAACTCCGAAGCGATTGGTAGAAATAGTGAAACAAATAAAACCGTTGCTCGGTTGTTAAACCGGGTTGAAGATAAACTCGATCGGTCATAAAGGAGGTGGTCATCATGACTAAAAAGCAAGCTCTTTTAAACTACCGCACCTTAATCACTCCGCTGTTTCTCATGACAATCAAAGCGGCAAAGTTGAAATTTCACAATTTCATAATTCTTTATCGCCAACGATGTCTGGACAGTGGAGCTTCACAGGAGGAGATCACAGGAGCCTTTGATCAGGCCAAAGACACTGCCTATGAAGATGTAGGCTTTTGCTAATTAACCGATGGGGGTAGAGATCCTGCCCCCGTCACAACCCTATAAATCTATGATGAAGATTTTATCACAAAGAGATCCAGCGTGGTCTCGAGAAACATTGGGGAACACCCCATTTTTGGTCGGGCGGTTTGGCTGCTTGATCACCTGTGTATCGATGCTGTCAAGCTATTATCATTGCTACAACAAACCCGGCAACTTGGCCAAAACATTGAAGTACACTAAAGATGCGCGACTGTATTGGTCATCATGCAAATTCCCAAACTTTAATTTTGTTTGGAGGCGCTATGGATTCAACAAAAAAGAAATTGATAAATCATTACTTGGAAGCTGGAAAACATCGGTGGTATTGCAAGTCGATCATTCTCACTGGGTGGTTGCTATCGGGCGCTCGATCTTCGGGGGTTACAGGATTGCGGATCCCTGGACTGGTAAAAAATCAACCACTAGAAAGTATGGTCAGATTACTGGATCCGCTCACTTCTCAAGCTAAACAAATATTAAAAAAAGACCTCCAATTAGGAGGTCTTTTTTGTTTGTATTTTTGATCAAACTTACAACGGCATCCCGCCCGTTTTTGGTCGAAAATTGATGATATACTTACCATCTTTAGCGGCTTCCAAACTAAGTCCCATCTGGCAATTTTCAGGGAGATCAATATTCTTCTCTCGAAAATCCTTTCTCACTTCAAACCAGAGGTTTGCAGCGAAGTTGTTAAGTTCATCTTCCAGGATCTCCACTGCCTTGACTTTTTCATAGAACTCTTTGGCTTTTTCGTTTAGCTGGCTAGGAAAGAAGTGCATGGTTTTGTTTGACTTCTCAACTTTCTCTTCCCATGTCAATTCTTTCTTTGGTTCGGCCGGCTTTCCTGGGCCGGGGCCAGATGGCTTTCCGCCAATTTGTGCACCTTCAGGTGCCGGTGTTTGATCTTTTGGTGTTGCTTCTGTCATGATTGTGATGATGATTAGTGGTTAATAAAAATTTGCTACTCTTTTTTATGAAGGCCTCGACTATTCCCAGCGTCGCCGCTAGGAGCATCTTCGCCCTCACCTGCTGGTTCGCCTTCCGGCTCACCTTCAGGGGTAGCTTCACCACTTGGAGCATCGCTGCCCTCACCTGCTGGTTCGCCTTCCGGCTCACCTTCAGGGGTAGCTTCACCACTTGGAGCATCGCTGCCCTCTGGCTGGGCTTCACCGCCTTTGTCTTGATCACCAGCGGGCTGGTTCTCTAGTCCTTGGTCGGTGTTTTCTAGGTTTTCTTCTGCCATAGAATTTTTTTGTTATGAATAAATATTTAAACTACTATTAATGAACTAAGCGGCTGGTGCCGGTGCTGGTTCCTCTTCTTTTTCAGTTTTCAATGATTCAAGGTGTTCCAAAACTTGACCGCTGACTAAAGGAGTCACCATCTTGTCATTTCCAATCTCACCTTTCACGTCTTTAAGGTCGGCGGCATCAACCTCCACCTCTTTGTCGTTATAAAACTTCTTCGCCAATGTAAATGCCTTCATGGCACTCATTGATGCTTGAGGATTTGGCCTCATTAGTGTGTCGGAGATGGCTTTGCCGAGATGATAAGGACCGTATTCACCACCTTGGGGTCCAATAGGGGCACCACAGTGCAGACAGGCGCGATCTTTGAGGATTTCTCCGTCTAGGCTTTTTAAGACTTTTTGTGCATTGATTTTAATTGTCATGTGATTCCAGTTAAGTTAATAAATATATTTTCCATTTAAACAATCTAGTGAGTGCTGAAAGACCACAGCCGGCACGCCCTCGAGGCCCGCCACCTTGCCCTCTTTAACTTCAGCATGATAATTGCCATCATCCCCTCTTTTCATCGAAGTAATTATATCATAACGAACCTCGATTGACAAAAAGCGCTGTACTTTCACCATCGGCCTGTAAGGAAAACTCACACATGCTTCCAGTTGTGTTTTTGTGGTTTGCCAATCTCCCTGAAGCAATTTTGGGTTAGCAATTATGACTCCATTAAAGGTTCGAGCCAGCTCTTCCCACTTAGGATTAAGAACAAAATAGCGCAGAGGGTTATCTTCATTGACTTGAGGCTGGGCCACGGATAAACAAACGGTATTTTTGGATGCGGGAAAAAAGCACTTATCGGATATAATCATTTTCACCATTTCCCTGGCTTCAGTCAGGAAAGGTTGAGCATGGAGATCCTCAACTTTTTTCGCTTGATGCCGTTTAGGCTTCTGTATTATTTTCATAAGGTTTGATTTCAATTTTAACTTGTGGATTCTCTCTCCACACACCCCCGAACTTGAGAATTATGTCCGTAGCAATAAACCAGTTATCATCCTCGAGAAATCCAGTGTCCACCAGCAAGTCCATCACGCTTTCAGCTTTGTTGGTAGAGTCTGCTATTAATTTGTCTGGGGGAAAAAAGGTCAAGACAACTTCACATTTTGTCACGGGAATAGCAGGACGAAGGCTGGCCAATTTCCAGCTTTGATCTTCATGCCATACTTCATGCGCCTCACTCGGGACAGTATATCTTTTTTTTCCGCTGAAACGCGCTTGCCTACTATTCTTCTTGCTCGGGATCCGTCCGAATAAAGTTAGGTTGATTGGGGTGGAATAGGTTCTACCCATATTATTCTGTCAACGTAAGTCATTGTACCGCCTTTTGGTTTATTGCGGGTAGTAAATGACAAACGATAATATGAATTAGCATCTCGGCCTTTCATTGCATCGCCGAGAGTTTTAAAAGCAGTATCAGTCAGGAGAATAATTGCTTCCTGTGCTGTCTGCTGAATTTTTTTGCGTTGGTCCGGATCATACCCAGTAAAAATGACTGGCTGGGAAAATCGTACATGAACTCTGTGGTACAAAGTCAGCTTGCACCACTTACCTTCAACCATCGCGGCCTTGCCTTTCCACTGATTGATTTCGATGACCTGTGTAGTCAGCTTATCATAATATCCCCAAGCACCGCTATCAGTCTTGAAAAGATACTTTGTCTTTTTGTCGTCTTTGCACCACCACTGAAGTATATTTTCAGGGTTGTCTAAATACTGGAATGGAATTGCTCCCACTTCAGTTAGTTTTTCAATTTTGGGGAGGGTTTGAGTCATTGTGTTGTTTTATTTGTCTGCGATTTTCTTTGTTAAATTTTTCTAAGTGTTCCGGAGTTACTCGATAGATCTTTCTTTTGCCATCTCCTAACTCAAGAGCTGCGAGTTTGCCTTTTTTTATCCAGCCCAAAACAGTCAGGTAGTGAACTGACAAAAGCTCGGCTGTTTCTGTTGGTGTGTAGTATTGTTTTTTATTCATAACTATTGGTTAAACTCGGCTGGTGGTTCGCTGCTTACGCCTTGGTCGGCGGGAGCAGGTGTAGATGGGGCGACAGGAGCGGCGGGTGCCGGTGCCGGCGCGGGTGCGGCTGGTGCCGGCGCGGGAGTTTCAACAGGTGCGGGAGCCGGCACTGGACCGCCGGTCCCTGGGGGGACTGCCGGTACTGGTGCGACCGGTGCCGGAGTTGCGGGTGCCGGCGCGGGTGCGACTTCTTTGCTCTTGCGGTGCCCTTCAGACTTCGCTTTGTAATATCCCTGTCGTTCAGCGACATATTGATCTACGACCTTTTGAGCTTCCTCGAAACTGGCTGCTTCTGTCACTCCCATCTCCTCGGTTTCGTATGGCCACAACTCTTTGTCAATATGAGCTAAATCGATTTTTCGGCTTACACTATACTTCATAAAAATAGGGGTTAAATGGTTGATTAGTTAAATTTCGCATTTATTTAGCTCCTAAGAGCTTTGACCCTCTGGTGGGGTGTCGTTACCTTTTTCTTCGTTTTCGCTGGATTCGCTTGGGTTCTGTTCTGTTTGTTCTGGATTTTCAGGAGTTTGGTCAGGCTCCGGTGGTGTTTCTGTCGGTGGATTTTTCGCGTCAGCAATTTTCTTCCTAAGTGCGATCGCTTCATCTTCAGGCATCCGCGAGTAGAGGATCTCTAAAACCTTATCAACTTTTTCGATAACTTCATCCAAAACAATCACGTCATAGCCACCCTCCGGGATCTTCGGTAAAATATTAAGATCGACTTTTTGAAAGACGATTAGTTTTGGATCGCCACTTTGTTGTGGGATCTCAACAGCGTTGTCGCTGTACTTGCAACCAGTATGTTGGTTGATTAGCTTCTGTCTCTCCGTGTCGATCTCCGACTTGTTGAGCTTCAGAATCAATGTGGTGTGTTTTGCCATAGAGTTGTTTTTATTTATTAATTATTTTTTTCATGTGCTCTTCACCGGCACGCTCCAAAGAGCAACCGGTAAAAACATATCGACATTCGGTACATTTTCGGTACTCCTCAAAGTGATCAGCCGAATTTGGGGTCTTGGTTAAAACGACATAATGTTTATGCCGGCAAAAGAATTGTTTAATTGACCTTCTTAATTTCCCCATCTTCGATATAGACACCGATATTTCCGGACTCATCTACTTTCTCGATCCAAATTTGAAAGTCTTTGTCTTTGGCCATCTCTTCGATGACTTTCAGGTTGTCGGGATCCAGTAGAGATCCATCACGGATCAGTATCACTTTTAATTTTGGATTAGCAGCCATCGCGATGGCCATGGAAACTTTCAACTGCTCGGCCGCGGACAACTGATTGAATGGGATGCCTTTAAACAGCACTCCGTTATCATCCCATGTCAGCCCCTCGATTGGCATCTGTGCTTCAGACAATTTCTTCGCTTTCTCTTCATCGATTGCTTTGATTTTATTTGTTAGGTCGATATATTCTTGGTGCTTATCTTCTTTCTTTTTAAGATCCTCAAGACAAGACTTGGACGCTCTGACATTTTTATTTGTCTCATCAGCTCTGGAGATATTATCTTGGATCGATTCAAGGTTTTCTTTCGTGTCCTCAACTTTTTTAAGTTCGATAATTTTTCTTTTTCTGGTTGCAATTTCTTGCTGTATTATTTTGATTTGATTTTCGTCTTTTTCAATATCAGCTTCAGTGGTAGTTATCTCATGTTGTGTGGCAAGATATGTATTCCGCTTTTTTGATTCTTCTGTTAATTTTCCACTAAGTTCTGCCACAGATATTTCAACTGCATCTTTTAGTTTTGTTGCCCACTCAACATATTCCGGAGTCCGTGTGGGCATAGCCTTTTCTTCTCGTCCAACTATCACTCGATCTTCAGTCATTTTTTTCTTCAGATCTTCCGCCTCTGTGAAATCCAGTCCGGTAATTTTAATTAATCCCTCCACTTGTTTCTTGCTATCCATCCGGGAAAACTCCAGGGGATCAAACGATAGCTGGCCGACAACATAGTTCAGAAAATTTTGGGGATCAGCATATGCGGATCCTTCTCGAGTTAAAATTTTGAGATAGGAATCTTTGGCTGTAAAAGTTCTAATGATTTTGAAGCCATCAAGATTGATCTCGATTTCTCCTTTCTCTTCCCCGTCCCGGATAGGTTTGTCAGGGATGTTTTTTTTACCGCCTAGCGCGTACCAGATCGAATCGAGGACAGAGGTTTTTCCTTGAGCGTTTTTTCCGGTGATCATCACCAGTCTTTTGTCTGGATCCAGGGTCATCTCAACAGCCCTGATTCTTTTAATGTTGTTTGACTTTAATGCGAGAATTTTCATGAATGTAATTTGATTAATTTTTCTAATAAGTAAAGATGATAAATCGCCAGCAGTAACATCACAATGTCTAGGATTGTGTCAATTTTTAGATAAGAGCGATCTTTCATTATAATTTTCTAAAAGGGTAATTAGCTTTGATGATCCACTTGCGCAGAAATCCACCCGGAGAGTCAGACTGGAATAATCCTTCGTATAAATATTTTTCGATTCCTTCGTATTGATATTTTCCACCATTTACAAAATGGATCTCCAAGACTCTTGTTTTCTCATTGTACCCGGCTTGAGCAATGTTGCTCGAGTTGACCGGGTGCATTTTAATAGCTGTTTTGTCTGCCATCGTTTTCTTGGTTGTTCCGTGTTTTCTTAGCGACACGGCACGGCTTACATCGTCTGGGATCACTAAATTCTTTCCTCTGGAAAAATTCTTGCTCGCCTTTATCAAAGACAAAATCTTTGTGGCAGTCACAGCAATTCAAAGTTCGATCTTCAAACTCGTTGTAGTGACTAAACTGATTGTTACTCATTTGTTTTTGCTTTATTTTTTAATTGATGATCTTTCAATTTTTTTATAGATTGTTGATAACCGATAATTATGCAGTCAATGTCTCCCTTGTCAGGAGCATCCGGATCTCTTAGATTTAGGAAAGAGAGGCTCTCCGGATCATTGAGTGTCAGATGAAGTTTGGTGTTTGCTCGCAGGTGCCTTAATTCTTTCTTGAGTCCAGCTAAAATTTTAAGTTTTGCTTGGCGTTGAGCAGTGGTCATATTTGTTTTGGATTGAACTTGACGGCATTAGCTTTTTTCGCGGTGTAGCCTTCAGTCAGTTCCTTGATCCGCTTGATTTCTTTGTCGGTATAACCCGGAGTGGTGCCTTGCATTTTGATTATCAAGTTTTTGTAGTCGCTATATTTTATCTGCCAGTCACCAATCACCACATTACCTGTTCGTGCGCCTCTGATTTTGGAAGCGGAAGTCTCTGCCCAATCGATCTTCTCAATGTCATATTTGTAAATATATTCTATCACGGGTTCCACCTTTTTCAAAATATTTTCTACATAAATTTTCTCCCAGCGTTTAAAAATAATTGAAAGATCGATCTCAAAATCGTTGTCCGGGCAGATGAAGTGATGCACATCTCCTTGTTGGTAGAGTTCAAACTCGGTCCTCTCGCCGGTTCCTTGGTTAACCATTAGGACGATGCCATGATGAAATTTCCAGTAATACATGTAGATGGCCAACTGCGCCAGGTATGCTTTCTTGGCAATGCCTTTATTGATCAGTGATTGTTGATAATGTCCGTAATAAGTTTTTATTTCGATTAGGATTGGGTGGTCATCGATCAAGACTGCGGTATCAGGATAGCCGGACACGGGGACTTTATTTTTGCCCCACTCAAAATACATTCGTTCGTCGTTTGAATATTTCTCAATGATCGCGCCGGATCTTCGGATCGAATCAACGATGGCAATTTCAGTCAGCTTCCGCATATTGAGCATCATGATTGTTTGCTCATCCATCGGATTGGTGGGGGGTGTTTGCATCCAGCGATGGTAAATCTCGAACGCCATTGTCTCCGTCTCTGATGCCCAAAAGCTAGTTTTCTTTTTGCCGGAATACTCCTCGTCTTTCTGTTTTTTTATCGCGTTATCGATGATGGGAATTATTGTTGACATAGGTTTCCTTGACTTGGTATAAGATTATATTATCATAATTAAGTTAGATTAACAAAGATCCAAGTTATCCACAGTATTAAAATTCTTCCATTGGCAGTGTCATTTGCCTTGCCGGCGGCTTAATTCGATACCACCATAATCCGTGCTGGGAGATGTCTGGCCGGATTTTACTATCCGGCTCACATTCTATTTCTATATTATGCTTGGCTCGGAT
>Ga0255052_10002961_pt1 | contig 11995 bp, 11 predicted proteins | sample JV7_2_21_MG_FD_188632 | JGI IMG/M metagenome (GOLD analysis project Ga0255052, IMG submission 188632) | Seawater microbial communities from Jervis Inlet, British Columbia, Canada - JV7_2_21 | ecosystem: Environmental > Aquatic > Marine > Inlet | place: Canada: British Columbia | collected... | reverse complement strand
AGAATACGAACCAGTGTGCAGTCACGACGGCGATCGGCAATGTGATTGCCGTGCGCAGGAGGAACACCTGCACCAGGTTGCCGAAATGCAGTGGAATGCGCGTTTTCATGATGAGCACTCCCACCTCCGACATATAGATTAGCTGCGTGATCGATACCGTGATGATCACGAATTTCGTCAACTCACTTTCGATGCCTTTGGCAAGTACTGCCGGGAGAAACATTTCCGCAAAGCCGACCAGCAATGCCGGCGCCGCGACAGTAGCTTCCGGCAGGCGCATCAACTCGAGCAGCGGAATCAGCGGATAGGACAGCCAGGTGAACAGCGGTGTGAACTCGGCGATGATGAGCCCGAGCGTGCCGAGTGCGACCAATGGCGGCATCAGTCCGAACCAGATATCGAATAAATTATGTAGCGCAGTTCTCGACCACTGTTTCGGCCCTGGCGCGTTCTGCGCTTTTTTAAGTGCTACGGCAAGCCCGGACCTCCACAATCCGCCTCGCGCTAGTGCGTCCTCGTCCAGCTGCCTGCCAGCCTCCGAATAGCGATCCGGAATGCGGGACAACGGCGGGATGCGAGGGGTTATCAGCGCTGCAGTCAGGCCGGCCACAATGACCGTCAGGTAAAACTCGACAAACAAGTGCGACAAGCCCACGAACTGTGCGACGATCACGCAGAATGGCAGCGATACGACGGAAAAATTCGTTGCGATCACCGCTGCTTCGCGCCCGGAGTAGTTACCTGCCTCGAACTGCTGCGACGTAATCAGCACGCCAACCGGCGCAGCCGCCATCCACGACGCAAAAGCATCTATGCACGAGCGTCCCGGCAGCCTGAACGCCCGGTGAAATATGCGGCTCAACAAGGTGCCAACCAGTTCCATCAGGCCGTAGTCTGTCAGCAGCGGCAATATCGCTGCTGCAAAAACGAATATGGTTACGATCGATGTAGCCAGATCGTAGAGAACAATGTGCCCGGTCCTCTCCGACCACACGAACTCCGGACCGATCTCGAAGAAGATCAACCACGCCAGCACGCAGCCCAGGATGCGCAGCGTTAGCCAACCCGGACCGACCGTGAAGATTTGGCGCAATCTGCCGGAAGCGTCTCGCAGATTTTCTCGTCGGGTCGAGAACCACAACGACAGCGACGCGGAGATCGTGACAATGGCAATCACGACAGGCACCAGCAGGTCGCCGAGGTAGTCATTCAGGCCATTGGAAAGCAGTGCAATCGGTATAGTGACTACGCCGTCGTCTTTGACGGGAAACAGGAAAAAAAACGTACCGATGGATGACAGAGATACAAACCTGAGCCAGGTTGAGGTGTCGTGTATCGGTTCAGACTGTTCTGCTGCCATTGTTTGATTACTATGCAGGTTGTTCGTTGGGAGCGTGACTGTACACGTCACAACGAACTATTTGAAATATTCGGAGCGTGATACCATACGATTCGAACCCGATAACGTTGTCCGATCCCGAATAATAATGAAAGCGGCCCTGATCAATTCACTTGTCGTCGGCTCAGGAGGTTTCCTTGGTGCTGTCGCCCGTTACGGACTCAGCGGACTGGTGCACCGGCAGCTGCCTCTCACCACATTCCCGTACGGCACCCTGGCCGTCAACCTCTTGGGCTGCTTCCTGATCGGCCTGGTCGCCGGACTGGCGGAGTCGCGGCAACTTTTCGGTCCGGAATTTCGTGTGTTCATTCTCATCGGTGTCCTCGGCGGGTTCACGACCTTCTCGACCTTTGGCTACGAGACCTTCGCGATGATTCACGACGACGAATACCTGCGGGCGGCCGCTAACGTAGCAATGCAGGTCATTCTCGGCCTGACGTTCGTGTGGTTGGGTTACGCACTCACAATATCGAGGTAAAAAACCATGACACTGCCGAAGGACGGGAAGCTCCTGCGCATCTTCATCGGGGAAAATGATAAACACGAGAGTCAGTCGCTCTACGAGTGGCTCGTTCGCAAGGCGCGGGAGCATGGATTGGCGGGCGCGACGGTGCTGCGCGGGCTCGAAGGATTTGGCGCGCATAGCCGGCTGCACACGGCAAAGGTTCTGCGTCTTTCGAGCGACCTCCCGATCGTCGTAGAAATCGTCGATACCGAGGAGAAGATCGAGTCGTTTCTTCCATTGATCGACGATGCGGTGGGCGAGGGCCTGGCGACCGTCGAGAAAGTCGAAGTCCGCTTCTACAGATCGGGAAAGGAAAAGTAGCCGCTAACGGAGCAGTGCCAATGACGCTTGTCAACCACCCGGCGAGAGGACTGGCCATCTCCTGGCTTGCCGTGTGGAGCGCACTGCCCGGTGGCACAGCCCTGGCCGACGATGCCAGGCGGTTTGTCACCAACGAATATTTCACGTTCGGTGCGTCCGACTACAATACCGTTGCCGTTGAACTGGCCGACGTCGATGGGGACGGTGACCTCGATGCTGTCATGGTAAACGGACGGCACTGGGCGCGCCCGGATCTCGTGCTTCTCAACAATGGCTTCGGTCGCTTTCTCATCGGCAACACGCTGGGCCAGGAATTGGCGACCGGCTACCAGCCGGCGGTCACCGATCTCAACGGTGACGCCATGCCGGACGTAGTCGTTGCACGGGATCGGGTGCCCAGTCATATCTTCGTCAACACCGGCGACGGGACATTCAGGGACGCCGGACCTGTCGGCCCGACGGGTCCGACACGCGCGGTTGCCGCAGCCGACGTCGATCTCGATGGAGCAACGGATCTCATTTTTTCCTTGCGCGGCAAGAACAATCAAATCGCGTTCGGGCCGGACTTCGATCGCGTCGCCGAACTTCAGCCGGCCGAGCAGTCGGTTCGCCTGGCCGTCGCGGATCTCAACGACGATTCGTTTCCGGACCTGGTGTTTGCGAACCTGGGATCGGAAGGCAGCCTCATTCAGTTCAACGATGGCGAGGGAGGATTTTCGCGATCGGTCAGACTGGACCCTGATCGCGGACGTTCGGTCGATGTCGCTATCGGCGACATCGATGCCGATGGCTTGCCCGACGTCGTGTTGGCGTCGGTTGGCACAAACACAGTTTTCCTGAATGACCAGCAGCAGGAGTTCACGCAAGAAATCCCATTTGGCAGTGATGACGTGCGCAGCTATGGCATCGCCCTGGCGGATCTCGATCAGGATGGCAGGACAGATATCGCTGTCGCGAACGCCGGTAGTACCAATGCGATATACATGAATCGGCCGGACGGTCTGCTGCGGATTGAATTGCCCGAGGATCCCGATGCACTCAGTTACGATGTGAGCATCGGCGATCTCGACGGCAACGAGTTTCCCGATCTCGTGTTCGCGAATTCAGGCTCGATGAGCCGGATCTACCTGAATGTAACGGAAGGCGAAGCTGAGACGGCTTTGTCCCGCTGAGGTTATCAGTACCATGCCGAAAGCGGTCGCCAGTTATTCATATATCGACGTACGACCCTTTGCGCCGAACCTGGGCGCGGAGATTCACGGGGTTACGCTTTCGGACGGTGTGTCGAGCGAACAGTTCGGGGAGATTCGACAGGCATTCCTCGATCACCAGGTTCTGTTTTTCCGGGAGCAGAAAGAAATACCGCCGGAGCGGCATATCGAATTCGGCCGCATGTTCGGCGACCTGCATGCGCACCCGGCCGCGCCAGGCATGGCAGGGCACCCGGAGATTTTCGAGATCCATGCGCATAAGGATTCGCAAGTAGCAAACGGCGAGTTCTGGCACTCCGATGTTTCCTGCGATGAGAAGCCGCCGCTTGGCACGATGCTGCAATTGCATGTTCTGCCACCATCGGGAGGCGATACGATGTTCAGCGACATGTATTGTGCCTACGAATCTCTGTCGGCCCCGATCCGCGAGATGCTGAACGGGCTGACCGCGACCCACGAATCGCGCCACGTTTACCCGGGCAGGTACAGCGATCGCGGCCAGGATGACGCCGATATAGACTGCCCTTCGGCCGTGCACCCGGTCCTTCGCACGCACCCGGAGACTGGTCGTAAAGCCTTGTATGTCAACCGGACCTTTACCACGAACATTAACGAACTTTCAGGGGAGGAAAGTCGGGTGATCCTGGAAATGCTGTGCGACCATGCGGAATGCATCGATTTCCAGATTCGCTTCCGTTGGTCGAAAAACGACATGGCGTTCTGGGACAATCGTTGTTGCATGCATCGGGCGATATGGGACTACTGGCCTGAAGAACGCAAGGGAAGGCGAGTAACCATTCAGGGAGGTCGACCGTACTGAGTATGTTCTCGCTTTCGAGCGTGACGGCGCGCGGCCTGGATATAGGGGAAAGTGTGTATAGAAAGGGCTGACCGATGTCCGGACAATGGCTCAGCGAGTCTATCTGAGCGATTTTTACACCATGGAATTAGTATGCCCGGCGGGAAATCTTCCCTCACTCAAGGCTGCCGTGGACAACGGCGCCGACGCGGTCTATATCGGTTTCAAGAACGAGACCAATGCACGTCATTTCGCCGGGCTCAATTTCGACAGCAAGCAGGTAGAGCAGGGCCTGGCCTACGCACGTAGTCACAAGACCAAGGTCTACGTTGCGATCAACACCTATCCACAGCCGGGCAATTTCGCCCTGTGGGAACGGGCGGTCGATCAGGCGGCGGAGTACGGGGTCGATGCGCTGATCCTTGCCGATATCGGTGTCATGGATTATGCGGCCGGGAAATGGCCGGAGCTTCGATTGCATCTGTCCGTGCAGGGTTCGGCAACCAGCCATGAAGCGGTGCGCTTCTATGCGGAGCAGTTTGGTGTTCAGCGTGCGGTGCTGCCACGGGTGCTGTCGGTGAAACAGGTAGCCGCCCTGATCGAATCGAGCCCGATCCCTGTTGAGGTATTCGGCTTTGGCAGTTTGTGCGTGATGGTCGAAGGCCGCTGTTATCTTTCATCGTACGTCACAGGGCAGGGGCCCAATACGTTTGGCGCCTGTTCACCGGCAAGCTTCGTGCGCTGGTCCGAAACGGACTCGAAGCTCGAGACGCGTCTGAATAACGTGCTGATCGATCGGGTCTGTAAGGACGAAAACGCAGGTTACCCGACGATCTGCAAGGGTCGATTCAATGTCAACGGCGAGACGAGCTACGCAATAGAAAGGCCGACAAGTCTGAATACCTTGCCCATATTGCCCGAGCTGTTGAAGATCGGCGTTGCGGCAATCAAAATCGAAGGGCGGCAACGCAGCCCGGCTTACGTCGCGAAAGTAACGAGCGTACTGCGCGCCGCGATCGATTCCTGCCTGCGCGATCCCGAAAACTACTCTCCGGACCAGGCCTGGTTGTCGCAACTGACGTCGCTGTCGGAGGGCGTGCAGACGACATTGGGCGCCTATGAGAGGGAATGGCAGTGAGTAGTTCAGGTACAGCTACAGGCGTGCACCTTTCCCTCGGACCGATTCAATACCATTGGCCAAAAGCGCAAATGCTCGATTTCTATCGAATGGTAGAGACCGCGCCGGTGGATATCGTCTACCTCGGAGAAACCGTCTGTTCGAAACGGCGCTCGTTGCAGCATCGGGACTGGATCGAAATCGCCGAACGGCTGCAGGCTGCGGGCAAGGAGGTAGTTTTGTCCACCCTGGCCCTTCTCGAAGCCAATTCCGAACTCGGGTATGTGCGAAAGCTTTGCGAAAACGGCAGGTTCACGATCGAGGCCAACGACATGTCGGCGGTACAGATGCTTGCCGGCAAGACCCATTTCGTCGGTGGGTCGTCACTCAATATTTACAATCCAGCGACGTTGCGGAAGCTTGTCGAGCTGGGCCTGAGCCGTTGGGTTATGCCGGTCGAGTCATCAAAAAGTGTGCTCGACGGATTTCGAAACGAGATGCCGGTTGGCATCGAGACCGAGGTATTTGCATGGGGCAGATTGCCGCTGGCCTATTCTGCGCGCTGCTACACCGCCCGTGCTCACAATGTGCCGAAAGATGCCTGCGAGTTTTGCTGTATCGACTACCCGGACGGGCTGGAGCTGGCGACGCGCGATGACGAGGATTTTCTCGTCATCAACGGCATTCAGACACAGTCGGCCAGGGTGCACAGCCTCGTTCACGAGGTGCATGACGCTGCCACGGGAGCCGATATCCTGCGCATCAGTCCCCAGTCCAGGCACACCGAACACGTTATCGCCCTGTTCGACCAGGTCCGGAAAGGGGCATTGGACGCATTGGATGCGTCGCACGAACTGCAGCCATTCGCTACCCAGGGTCTTTGCGATGGTTACTGGCATGACGAGGCTGGCATGTCCTCACGCGATGGAGTCCGTGGCCAGTGATTCGCAGGCCATCGGAGATCATCCGGGAAAAGCTTTCGACACTGGCGGAAGCCGATCGGCCCGTTTACCACAGTCAGCGCGAGTTCCTGCGATTTCTCGAGCAACGCGGCGACCTGGCGCGAGTCGCCACGCCGGTCAGCCCGGCATTCGAAGTTACAGAGATTTGTCATCGAACCATCCGGAAAGCCGGGCCAGCGTTGCTTTTTGAAAACCCGACCGAGGGCGACATGCCCATGGTTGGCAATCTGTACGGGACTGCGCAAAGAGTCGCTGCCACCATCGGCCTTGATGATGCAAAGGAGCTGCGCGAGTTCGGCAAGCAACTGGCTTTTCTGAAATCGCCGGTGTTACCCGACAATCTCGGCGATGCAATCAGCCAGCTGCCAAAATTCCGCGGGCTGGCTCACGTCAATCCGCTCGAGGAGGCGAAGCCATCATGTCAGGAAGTCGTCATTCAAGGGGATGACGTCGATCTGTCGCTATTACCCATTCAGACCTGCTGGCCGGACGATGTCGGCAAGTTGATCACCTTCGGTTTGGTCATAACGAAGGGTCCGCACAAAGCGCGTCACAACATTGGTATTTATCGTCAGCAGGTGATCGGCCGCAACCGGCTAATCATGCGATGGCTGCATCATCGCGGGGGAGCGATCGATTTCAGCGAGTTCAAGGCAGCCCATCCCGGCCAGCGGTTCCCGGTAGCAGTGGTAATCGGCGCTGATCCGGCGACGACACTGGCTGCGGTTACGCCCTTACCTGACACGATCTCCGAATTTCAGTTTGCAGGATTGCTGCGCGGAGCCAAGACCCGGGTGGCGCGTTGCCTGACTCATGATCTTGTGGTACCGGCTACAGCGGAAATCGTACTTGAAGGATTCATTGAGCCCGACGAGATGCTGGACGAAGGGCCGTTTGGCGACCATACCGGGTACTACAATTCGGTGGAGAAGTTTCCGGTATTCACGGTTGAACGCATCACGCATCGCACCCAACCGGTTTACCAGGCAACGTATATGGGTAAACCGCCGGAAGACGAGCCGTCAGTATTGTCCGCGGCACTGAATGAGATGTTCATTCCACTGCTGCAGGAACAGTTTCCGGAAATCGTCGATTTCTATTTGCCGCCCGAGGGCTGTTCGTATCGGGTGGCGGTAGTGAGCATAAAGAAAAGTTACAAGGGGCACGCGCGGCGGATCATGTTCGGCATATGGTCATATCTGCGCCAGTTCACGTACACCAAATTCGTCATTGTGACGGACGACGATATAGACGTGCGATCCTGGAAAGAGGTGATCTGGGCCATGACGACGCGCATGGACCCGGCCCGGGATACGACGGTGGTCGAAAATACACCGATAGATTACCTGGATTTTGCCAGCCCGACTTCGGGCATCGGCTCCAAAATAGGCTTCGATGCAACCACGAAGTGGCCGGGGGAGACAAATCGACAATGGGGCCGACCGATAAGCATGAGCAGCGAAGTCAAGCAACGGGTAGATGAGATGTGGGCGGATATTGGCATTGACTAAGCGCGACAAACCGTTGGCCGGACAATGAACCATTCAGCAACAAGGCGCAGCTCGCCAGACCTGCCGTATATCGTCCGGAAACCATTGGCGTGGTTGCCGTTGCCATTAAAGGCGAGGGCAATTACAGGTTCTCTGAATACGATGTTCGCGACTGCCCTGGAAGCTGGCGAACTTGATTTTCTCTTGCAGCGCGTGATGAATGTTTTCGTTACTGACGCTGAACTCAAATTTTCGGTAAGGCTCGACCGGAATCAATTGCACGCAGGACATGCGGTAACAGACGCAGACCTGACCATTGAAGGGACTGTGTACACTTTCCTGCTGTTAGCAACACGAAAGGAAGATGCGGATACCTTGTTTTTCCGTCGTCAGCTCAAGACTTCAGGCGATACCGAGCTTGGCCTGCATGTCAAGAATTTTCTTGACGGACTCGATCCGGAGACCGTGCCCTTTCATTGGGCCATGGACCCCATCCTGCGCGGCAGCCTTGTATTGGCGGACGGGATCGACAAGGCTCGTAGTCGGTTATCGAATTTTTGGCCACCGGTCGCCTGAGCGGGCAAGTTCGATCAGAGTTGTGCCGTTATCCAGCGGTCGATTTTCTCGTCGAGCATGTTCAGCGGTAACGGACCGTCGACGAGTATTGCGGTATGAAACGCCCGTACGTCGAATTCGTCGCCGAGCTTTTGTTCGGCCCTGGTGCGTAATTCGCGAATTTTCAGTTGTCCGATCTTGTAGGCCAATGCCTGGCCCGGGATCGCCATGAATCTTTCAGCTTCACTCACGGCGCGCGCTTCTTTCACCGCCGAGTTCTCGTACATGTAGTCGAGCACGTCCTGGCGGCTCCAACCCTGCGCATGAATGCCGGTGTCCACAACCAGTCGGATTGCACGCCAGAGTTCGGCGTTTAGCGCCCCGAAATATTGATACGGATCCGTGTACACGCCGAGTTCCCTACCAAGCGACTCTGCATACAGCCCCCAGCCTTCGATGAAGGCCGTGTAGCCACCGAAGCGACGGAAACTCGGCATGTCCTCGAGTTCCTGCTGTATCGAGAGCTGGAAATGATGCCCGGGAATCGCCTCATGCAAGAACAAAGATTCCATTGCCCACTTCGGTCGCGCCTTGATGTCGTATGCATTGGCGTAAAACACGCCGGGACGCGATCCGTCCGGCGTACCACGCTGGTAAGACCCTCCACTGGCGGATTTCTCACGGAACGGTTCGACGCGGCGCACTTCGAAGCCGGTCTCCGGAAACATGCTGAACAGCTTCGGCGTCAGGCTGGAGATGTGATCTGACATATCACGGTAGCCCTGAATCAGTTGCTCGGCCTGGTCGTAGTAGAACTGCTCGTCCGTATTCAGGAATTCGAAGAAGTCCTTGAGATCGCCCTCGAAGCCCACCTCGTCCATGATGCTATGCATCTCACCGTGGATGCGGCTGACCTCATCGAGGCCGATCTGGTGTATTTCGGCTGGCGACAGATCGGTCGTGGTTCGCAGGCGCACCATGTAGGCGTACCAGGCCTCGCCGTTCGGCAGTTCGGAAAGGCCAACTGTCTCGCGCGCCGCGCCCAGGTACTCGTCGCCGATGAAATTGCTCAGGCGCTTGTACGCAGGAATGATTTTTTCCTCGATCGCCTGCCTGTACGCAGCGGTCAGACGCACCCGGTTCGCATCGCTGAAATCCTCAGGCATGTTTCTGATCGGATTGAAGAAGGTGCTGTCCATGGCCGCCTCCACAAATTGGGATTCAAGCTGTGGCAACACTTTCTCCATGAGCACACGCGGCTGAACAATGCCGTCCTGCATACCGATCTTCATGTTTTCGATGGCCTGATCCATGCTTTCGACGAAGTCGTCCACCCGGCCAAGAAAATCGTCGTAATTCCTGACTGTTTTGAATGGATGCACACTGGCGCCGCTACCCAACTGGACGAAACGATTTGGCGTTGAGTAAAACTGGTTGATCGGTTGCAGATGGCTCGGGAACTGCAAACCCTCAAGACTCATTTCCCGGCTGAGGCGAAAGGTGCCGTAGGTCAACAGGTCTTGTCCATCGAGGGCGCCTTCGTCGATCGCCAGCAGGCTGTTGAGAAATTCAGTGTTCAGTGCCCTGAATTGCGAGATGTACTCGGGGCTGGACCGATCTGCCAGGCGGTCGTCGTAGCGATCGTCGCCGATCGACGTGGCCAGGAGAGGATTCAGCGCCAGGTTGCGTTCAAAATACTCATCGGTGAGTGCTGCTAACGCCGCAGAAGCGTCCCCGGAATTGGCTTCGGCTGCAGCTTCGCTTGCTGTGTCGTCTTTTTGCACAGTGCAGGCCAACAACAGAAAGAGTACTGCCAGACAGCCGGTAGCTATCGATTTCATGGTATATCCCTCGGTTTCGGGCGCCGGATCACAGACGCCTGCAATTCATAGTGATTTCTCTAGTTTTTCCCTGAGTTCGGCGACTACTGTCTCCAGACTGCTGACCCGTTGTTCCAGCTCAGACACGGTCACGCGATCGGAAGTCGCGCTGGGCTTCGCGGCCTGCGCCTGGCTTAAGTGTGCTGCAACGTCAACGGGTCCGGAGAACAGGTGCATGTACTCGGCATCCTTGCGTCCCGGGGCACGTGGCAGCTTCACCACCAGCGGGCTGTCCGCGAATCCGAGCAGACCAGCGAGTGCATCCACGACGGTAGTATTATCGGCGAACGTGTGCAGGCGTCCACTATGTGCCCGCAGCTCCCCGGGTGTCTGGGGACCGCGCAGCAAGAGCAAACACACGATGGCGAACTGCGGCGGATCGAACTGATAGTCGCCGAATGACGAGTTGCAGAAGCGGTGTGTATATTTTTCCGATCTGCTCCTGAAATTTTCGTCCACTCGTACGAGATGCTTGGCTTCCAGGTCGCGGACGGTATGCTGCACCATGCCCTGTCCCAGGGACATAACAGGGCTGCGGCCCGACTTCTGATTGCATGCGTTCGTCAATGCATTAAGCGTCAGTGGATACTGATTCGGCGTGATGACGGATTTTTCCATCAGGCAGCCGATGACGCGGGCTTCGTTGGCGGTCAAGTTCGGTGGCACTGGCGGGTCCTTTTCGCAGTTAATGGTTTAAGATCATTGGGGCGGCCCTTCGGGGTACTGGGGAATTCCCTCCGCAATAGTCTCCCACCTGGCCCTGGAGTCTACAAAGATGTGCATGTCCAGTTTCACGTCCGGGTCGCCGTTCAGGCAACCCAATGTAACACCATGAACATCTCCATCATACAGACCGCACAAGGTAGATCCGCACACGCTGCAAAATTGCATTCCTGCGCCGTGCTTGCCCACGTAAGAGGTCAACAGATCCTCTCCGGATAACCAGGAAAATTCAGTCGATTTAACGAGTGCGTATGCCGATGCCTGAGAGCTGAAAGCTTTTCGGCACCTCGAGCAATGACAGGATCTAGCGTCGTAAAGTCCGCCTTTGATCTCGTATTTCACAGCCCCGCAAAAACATTGGCCGGTGATGGTCATTTTCTTCCTCATGTCAGTGCCTGAATTGCGTCAGTCCTCTCGAGGCTATGCACAAACGTTGACTGCTCACTCCACTAACTCCTATGCTCGGATCATAGCCGGGAAGTGTCATCGTTACTGGGGGAAGTCCATCCCCCTAAATCAAGGTGTCCACGAAACCTAAGGCTCCGCAAGCGTTCGTCCGAGTAATATTGCCGTGAAGGGCTGCTGTTGACTGAGCCGCCGTTACCTCGCCCGACCCGAACTACGTTGATTGCTGCAATCGATACCATTCATCGCGAGTAATCCGATAATTGGGGCCGTCTTCGCCAAAGCACCGCATCATCCCCCGATCAACCAGTCCTGCTTTTTTTAGAACTTTCTTCGAGGCAACATTCTCTACGTCAAACGTTGCAACCACTTCATTCAGAGGCGTGTCTTCAAAGGCGAATTGAAGTAGCCGTCTGCATGCCTCGGTCGCAAATCCATGACCCCATGCCGAACGCTTCAAAAAATAACCGATCTCGACATCACCGTCCGGCATTTGGTCTGGTACAACAAGGCTGTAGTCCGTATCATCTTCTTCGATTGGCATTGGTAGTAATATTGCGCTTCCATACTTTTCCCCGGTTTCTCGATCCGAGATGCACCAGATTCCAATACAGCCATTGCATCCTCT